>Ga0315315_10002198_pt1 | contig 17884 bp, 7 predicted proteins | sample M140m3416metaG_FD_203699 | JGI IMG/M metagenome (GOLD analysis project Ga0315315, IMG submission 203699) | Ammonia-oxidizing marine archaeal communities from Monterey Bay, California, United States - M1 40m 3416 | ecosystem: Environmental > Aquatic > Marine > Intertidal zone | place: USA... | reverse complement strand
TGTGATCACGCTGAGCCTGGATTGGATCTACGGAGCGATCAAAGTCCCTGGGGCCACCGGCGGTTGGCACACACTATCGCACCACGGTGGCAAGCAAACCCTGCTGGAATCGCTGAGCCGGATCGAAGGTGACATCATCAAACATCTCAACCAATTCTTAACTGATCTCGATAGCATCCCCGAAGCAGACGGAACGTTGCTTGATCACACCACCGTGGTCATCGGCAGCAACTTTGGAGACGCATCAAATCACACCTGCAGCAATCTGCCTACCATAGTGGCTGGCGGCGGTTACCGACATCAGGTTCATGCCGTGCCAGAAAAGCCGACGCCACTGTGTAACCTGTGGCTCGAACTGTTGCATGATCACAACATAGATGTCGGCCAGTTCGGCAGCAGTGATGGCGGTCCCCGCCAGCTTCTCGTTCCGTAGTTGCTTTGATGACACGCCAGATCAGCAACAGGTGCAAAAGATGTCAGGGACCGTTTTTGAGCGTGCCTTGATGACAGGCTCAGCACGGAGCAACCGATGGACGGCGTGGTGGCACATCAGCGGATCGAGAGACTGGAAGGGCCCATCAGCCAAGCGGTTGGTTTCTGATGCGTTTCCAGAGAATCATTGATCAGCAACTGCAAGGTATCCGTGTTGAGACCTTGCCTTTTCAGAAGTCGAAGGGTGATGGAATTTGCCTGGAGCAGTCTTCCCCCGAGACGATCGATCGAGATGATGTCCTCGTCTTCACCCCCCAACAAGCTACTGAGATCCAAGCCTGATTTGGTGATCGGGCGGTGGGTCACCTTGTATGCGTCCCCAAGCTCTGCCTTCTTGGCGATATGCCGAATGCAATCGTCGACTCCGCCGATTTGATCGACGAGCTTATTCCGGATCGCTTGGCTTCCGGACCAAACCCGGCCGCCAGCAAGCGTGCGAAGCTTATCAACGGGGATCTTTCTGGCCCCACTGACAAGCTTGAGGAATCGTCCATAAACCGAATCGATCGACTTTTGCATCACCTTGGTTTCATCCTCCGTGAACCCTCGGTCGAGCGAAAACAGGCTCGCGGATTCGTCGAGCTGAATATTTTCTGCATGCAGCCCCACCCGTCGCATCAAAGCCCCGCCGCTCAACTTCATCGCGAAGACGCCAATCGATCCAGTGACCGTGCCCCGTTCGGCGTAGATAGGGGTCCCGATGCAACTGATCCAATATCCCCCGGACGCAGCGACGTCTCCCATTGAAATGACGGTCGGTTTCTTTTCAGCAAGTTTCTTCAATGCCTGGCGGATCGCTTCGCTGGCTGTCGCGCTTCCGCCCGGCGAGTTGATGCGGACGACAACGCCTTTTACCCGATCCTCATCCGTCAGTTTTTGGATTCGCTCCACGGTCGGTCCCGCCACGATCGACCCAGCACCTCCCGCATCGACGATCGCACCGCTTAGGTGCAGCACGACGATCGTGTTGTCTTGAACCGAGCCATTTGAACTGTTGCCGGCCATCAGTTCACCCATCAGCTGAAAGAAGGAAACGTCCTTCTTCGCTGCTTTCCTGGGGGTGACCCAGTTCAGGTTCTCACCGATGTCATCGCCGATTGTTTTTTCCATCGCTCCATAGGGTGCTAGTTTATCGACAAGCCCTTTGGCCAAGGCCTCCTTTGCAAGCCACATCCGTTTGGATTGCAGTTCTCGCACATCGGCCGTCTTAAGCCCACGGCCTTTCGCGATGCGATCCACCGCCGCATCGTTGATGGTCGTCAGCATATTCAGATAATGTTGACGCAAGTGATCACTCATCCGTGCATTCAAATAGGGCTCTACCGCGCCCTTGAAGTCGCCGGCTCGAACCACGGATGCTTTGACGCCCACCAAATCCATCGCGTCGCGATAAAACATCGATTGCATCGAAACAGAGGGGATATCGACCTCACCGAAGTCGGCCATGTAGACGGTGTCGCACATGGATGCAATTTCGAGTGCCTCGCGGCTCGCCGATTCCAACCATGCGTGCGTTTTTTTGCCGGAACCCGTCACCTTCTTGAAGTGACGTGAAAGCTCATCCAGTTGAGCTGAATTCATGGAGAAACCCGAGGACAAGTCCACCACCAAGTGGTCAAAGTCATCGTCTTCAGAGAAAGTGTCGAGAAACCGTGTCAGCTTGAAATAGGAACGCTTCGAGCCAGGGCCGCCGCCCAACAGCGAAAGCGGGTCAAGCCCTGCTGGCTGGACCAAGTCAACGTAGTCGCCGCTGATCTTGATCTGGCGAACGCCGATCTTCGGTTGGGGGGCTGGCTTCTTTGCTGCCGGGGCTGGCTTCTTTGCTGCCGGGGCTGGCTTCTTTGCTGCCTTCTTGTCCGCTTGCTTCGCTTTGGGCGAGGAAGCAGTTTCCGTTTTCTCTCCGTTCGCGGCCTTGCCGTCGACTGTTTTCTTTGCCTCGGCTTTCTTGTCCTGTGCGAGCGATGGGACCGAAAGCACGATCACCATCAAAAGGGAACGGAAGCATACCGAAGGGTGCATAACAGGACTCACTGGAGGTGCGTATTCAAAAGAGGATTATCGACCCACAAGCTTAGTCTCGCCGGGGCAGTGCATCGAGCATTGGAAAGCCAATTCCTAGAAGAAAAATGTAAGAAATCAAGCTTTCCAAGGCCCCCCACTTGGTCTCAATGCAAGCGATTTGCTGGGACGCACAGCCCAGCAGGGAGAGAATCACATCCCAGCAGCCAGACACGCGCACTTCATGGAAGCAATCAACGGGCAACCCAAAGCATGAAACATTTCTGGTTGGAATCTACCGCAATAAAAACAGGAAGGCGTTAGAAACAAAAAGGTGAACTTGTCGCCGTTTCATGGCCCGTTGAATTTTCCCTCTGAGAATTCCTCGACAAAAGAATTCCTCGACAAAAGCGTTCGCTGAACCTTCTTATCGCATCGGCCTAGAGGCAAGCATGCCATGCTTTTCACCCAGTGCCTGCATGATGTCGACTGCCTCAGCATCAACTTCACCAGAAAGTCGTATGGGGTGGGGTTCAAGTCCCATCAAAATCGCCTCCGCGGCGCAAGCGAAACATGTCCCAGCAGGCGTATGCGGTGTCAGTCGAAATCGACGATCCTGCTTCAAACGAACCAACCCCGTTTGAATGACCTTTGCCTGCGGTCGGTCCCGCTCCAACTTTGGCGAGACAGCTCGCGGTTGTGACACATCAGCAATCAACACCTTGTTTGTAGGATGCACGTGACACCCCTCGACAACGATTCCCTGCTCCCCCACAGCAACGACAATCAAACCACAATCACGCAAACTCCGTGAATCAAGCGAGACGTCAATCCTGTCAGCTGTAGTCGTGTCGATCAGGGAACGACGTAGGCTCGCGAGCCTTTGCGCAGCACCAGAACGGCCCAACAGTGTTATCGGTCCTTTCCAACGGTCGTTTTGCGCGTACCAATGTAAGACTGCTGATCCAATATTTCCCGTCGCACCGACAATCCCCATCGTGACATCATTCGGAATTCCTCTTTGATGCCGTTCTATTTCAATCGCCGATACCATCGATGCCACGGTGAATGAATTCCCTGAAGCGATTTGCATTCCAGGTGGTGTTGAGACGGCAGCAGCATTGTGGGTCACAATGCTCGTTTGAGCTCCCAATACAACGGTCTGGCAGCCTTGCCGTGACGCCAGCATGACAGCCTCGTCAAGTCGTTGACGCACCAACGCGAGATCACCCCTGCGATGCCACTGCCCCAACACCTGTGGGCTAACTGGCAGGAGAATGCCAGACATCCAAACCCGTCCATTGAACAGATTCTTGCTGAAAATCTGAAACGGATGCAGCTCCATCAGACTTTGTATACGCCAAACCAATTCCATCCGCTGTTCCGTCGAAAAATCCGTAAAATCTGGCATCTCCACGAACAGCTCGTCCGCGGGATAAATCGGATTGAATATGAATCCAATCCGACGGGATCCTTCTGCAGGAGTTTCATGATGAAAGGAAAATCGTCTTGCTTTCCGCCGGGAGGCTGGTGACGTTTGATTGTTTTTGTGAGAAGCCCAATCCGATGTTGCATCACAAGACGTCGCCTCAGGCATCGATGACAATGGGGTCTCCTGTGCCCAGTGACCTATCAATCCTGCAAGATCGTTTTCGACAAGCCGCTTGCAAAAGTCTGTCAGTCCCCGCAGCATCAAATCCACCTCCGTCTCTGCCATATAAGCCGAGGGTTCAATCCTTAGCACGCACGGTGCCGAGAGAGTTGGCAAGATGCGAATACCATGGCGGTTCAACAGGTATGACGCTGCCAGATAGCCCAATTGCTTGGCAGCAAGCTGCTCAAGAAACCGATTGCAATTTTCCGGCAATCGCAATGTGATACCGAACATCGCCCCGCGGCCAGTCACTTTCCCAACGACAGCAGGAAACTGATGCTGTAAGGCAGTCAGTCTGTCCTGCAGCAATTCCCCCAATCGCCTGGCTCGATCCGGAACATTTTCTAAGTCAATGATTTCAAGTACTTTGGATGCGACGGCGCACGCGAATCGATCCGATGAAAATGTAGCGCCTGTCTGCAAATCAAACTGGTCCTCGTAAACCTCACGATCGACAAGCGTGGCTGCAATTTTTGCGATCCCACCCCCGAGCGACTTACCAATCAGGTAGTAATCTGCAGCAATCCCACCGGTAGCGAGAAATTGCCCGCTGCGTCCCAGGCCAGATTGAATTTCGTCCGCAATCAAGGGCAGGTCATGATCGTACACGGCCTGGAAGAACTCCCTCGGTACTTCGAATATGCCACCTTCACCCTGAATGGGTTCCGCGACCACTGCGAACACACCGGACACCACAAGATCCTCCAGCCGATTCTTTGGGTCTGCTGCATGCGGACGCTTGAACCTCAGAACTTCCGCTGAACACATTTGATCCAGCATCTGTGATGCCATCGAAAAGTCATTGCGAGCAATGAACTTCGTGCGTGCCCCCAGTAATTCGCCAAACGGCGTCCTTTGCGCATCATCGGACATCGCGTTCAGCGCCCCCGTTGTCTTGCCATGAAACCCGCCCTGCAACGCAATCAGAAGTGGTTGAAAAGCATTGAGCAGTCTCTGGTTTGCATCACAGCATGCCGCAGTGACCTCGGGGTACTTGGCCCCGAACTCAAGTTGGATCCCAGCATTGACTTCCTCGCACCGTCGCCGCCACTTGTACATGGCATGCTTCAATGCGGTTTCGACTGCTTCGGATCCGGTCGAACTCAGTAGACACACATACCGCCGACCTGTTTCGCGCCCAAGTCGCACTGACAATTGTGCAGCCAAACGCGAGGCAGTCGAACGCCGACTGCCTTGATCCAGCATGGGGATTTCATCCAAGGCTTCAATCGCCACCTTTTTCAAATCAGCTCGGCCGTGACCGAGCAAGTTGGCACCAAACCCACCTACCAGATCGAGCACTTGCCGAGTCTCGTCTTTCTGCTTCTGAATCAGCCAATCGCCGCGTCCCTCGGTGAACTCAACATCCAACTTCAAGGCCTGCATCAAATTACCCACAAGTGGCATGCTGGATTGATACCATGCGTTGTCGCCCAAGCTGGGTGGTTCAATCTCAACCATGTGAGGATGACGCCCCTCTGCGTCGTTCAATGACTCAATCAAAGCACTGTTTTCCTCCTCAACCGCTGACTGATTGGTTTTCCCGATGCCCCGTTGGGGTGGATGACCAGACACGAACCCAACCGCAACCAACGGCGCATGACGCAGGTGAAAATCTGCGTGGCTTGAATCAGTCTGCTCATGTAAAGCACTGACTTGTTCACGAACACGACGATGCAATTCTGGTGAAGCAGGATCACGTGAATCACAATAAATCAATGCGACAACACCCGTGCGACGAGCACTTATCCTAAAAGCAACCCAGGGAAAATCGTTTTGCAGTTGCTGATATCGACGTCGCAAATCCGACATGGCAACTTTCAATCCGGTGCCGATGCAAAGAAAGTCGCTCTCGCGCCGCCCGACGTATTCAAGCTGATCGTTGATCACACGAACAACATCACCGGTGTCCAGCCATTCGCCAAAATCATCCTGCCCCACATACCCGGTCGCTTTGAAAGCGGAACGTACAAACAGACCACCGGTGAAGGTTGTCTGATCATCAAAACGTACTGCCACAGACACTCCTGGCAAAGGCAGCCCCAACTGATGCTCGAGCGTTGATCCGTGGGTGCTCTCGTCAATACTTGCGTTTGTTTGCGGGTTCGACCGTGTTTGAAGAGACAGCAATGTGGACGTTACCTGCTGTGTTTCGGTCATGCCAAAGGCATTGGCAACACGTGCCTCAGCAAAAGCAGTGGTGCTGCGATGCGTCCAAGTTGATCCCGACGAAACGACGACACCCAGCGAACGAAGTACCTTGCGTGCTTCGGGGAAACTTCTTGACAGCTGTGCGATCGCATCAATCACTGCTGGGCCTGCAGTGAGATGACTCGGTGGCCAGTTCTGCAATAGCTGCAATGCGCGGTGAGGTGCTTCATGCATCCACTCAGGCGGTACCATTAACGTTGGTTGTCTCGTCCAGACCGCATGTAACACGTTCCGCATTCCCATGGAGTGCGATAGCAGCGGGCACAACGATGGTCCACCTGTAACCTCACGCCCCAACAAGCCCGCCGCATGCCATGATTCCGCGACCGTCAGTAAAGCTCGTTCAGTGTAGCGGACAAGTTTTGGTGCACCACTGCTGGCCGACGTGGTCAACACAAGAACTTCACGAGATGTCGACAATTCATTACGTTCATCCCCCTGCTCACACCTCTCGTCATGATCCCTCCACCCAACCTCGGGCTCCATCGCGTCTCGGTCCCACCGACAATCTCGTCTACTGGACTCCAGTTCTTCCGGAATCGGAAAAGGTACCGGCAGTGGACACTCAGGAATTTTCAATTTTTTAGCCAGTGCACGCAGCCGATCCGCTGCGATGGTGACCTGTGTTTTCAGTTGCTGCCCCATGCTGTCCACCGGATAGAGCAAGCGTTCTGCATTGCTGCGTATCAGCAGGTTCTCGAGATCCTCAGTCGCACCTTCGGTGGGCAATACAACACTCACACCGATGGCCATCAAAGCCAACGCATTGACCGCAATGATTAATTCAGAGCAGTACGGCAATCGAACAAGCATCACGCGACTACCACACACCAACTTCTGCTGTAAACGCCATCGCTCAGCCGACTGGACTGCGGCCTGCAGATCGGCCAGGCGAACGATGGACTGTTGGCCATCCACTATCCCAATCAGAATCGGGCGACTGACATCCGACTCGTCACTAGCGAAGCCCACCAGTTCAAGCAAACTCTTGAAACGAAAGTCATCCCAATTCGGGTCAGGAAAATCAGAGTGCCGAATCCAATCAAAGTCAGCCTTCATGATCACCCTCTGAAGGCGCATAAATCCTCAAATCGGATCTTCGTTGCAAAACACCAAGATGCTCGGACGTGAAGCCAAGCACGTCAGGACGATTCTGCTGTAGCCAATGGTGCACGCGAGGCAAATAACAACAGGGAAGACTGGGAAAGAGATGATGTTCCTTGTGGAGATTGAAAAACATCAATAGACCCGCACAACGCATACGTACTGAACGTGAAAAAACCTGTTGCTCGCGCAGACTGTAACGTTCATTACTCCGTGGAACAGGCAAAAGCCCCACATGCTGATGCTGAGTGAACAGATACTCATAGAGCATCGCTGATAACCAGAAAGCGAATGCGAGAACAATGAGATACCGCACCGGCCCCAGCAGCCACGCCAGCATTGCTTGCAGCAATATGATTTCCAACAGATTCAAACACCATTCCAGCTTGTGCTTTGTTGACTTTGATTTCGAATCATAAATCAAGTACGGAACATAGACTCCTCCGAGGTATAAGATCGGCACAACATGCAGTTTCACCAAGCAAGTAACCACCCCTTTGTGCCACCGCGGAGCGTCAGGTGCTGCGGTGGGATCACGCATGGTACCGGCAAAACAATGATGGGCAACGTGCCCGCGTCGATAACTGGAGAACGGCGTCAGCACCAAAAGGCCAGCAAACCATCCCATCACAGCGTTAACCCAACTGCTACGAAAAAGAGAGTGGTGTGCCGCCTCATGCAATACAACTTGCAACATGAGCATCCCGTTGGCCAACAGCAAGCCACTGAGACAACACGCCCAAGTACTTTCGAGCATCAGCACCCAATAGCTACTTAGCGTCAGCAGGAAGGCAACCAGCAATGCAATCAGGTGCCATGGAAATACGACTGGACCACTTTGTTGGGCCGCACGAAATATTTCACGATGCTCGCTACGCGTCAGCACGGGATATTCATGATTACCACTCATCTTAGACTCAATGATCTCGCCTTGGACAGCAGAACAGTCTCTCGCACCTTAGGCCACGCTTCGAAACGAGCAGTAATTTTCGCTAATCTGATGCCCTATCACAACTGGGTAATGTCGATGATCGAGAAAAGATACAAAGTGGTGACATCCGCAAAACAACAACAAACCAAATGGGCGGTGAAAGTTTTCAATGCAGAGAGCTGAAAAGTGGATCAAGAAGACACTCAAAAATTACGGCATGAAGTTTACGGAACGGCCAACAGAAAGACCATCGAAAAAGCTAATTCGGTCGACAAGCACATTGCCCTTGACTGCCAGACAACGTCGCTGACCATCGACTAGCAGCATTCGCTTCTGCCCGACCTTCTCGCTGAAGACCGCATTCCCAGCAGGTGGTACTCAATGGTTTCTCATTGTTTTCAAATGATTCAGCCGGAAACAGTGATCAGCGTCCAGGGCCATGGTTGCAGAACGAATTCAATCGCCGTCTCGACAGTTCGGCAAATCCGAGGCGGGCATGACTGGCGACCTGAAAGTAAAGTTGGATCGCCAATCCAGTGATCGAGCAAGGACTCGCAGCGCTCCGATGAACAAACAGTTGTGGGCAAAGTGAGAACATCATCGCGTCACTGACCTCGGCCCAATGGTGACGGCGGCATTTCTAGAGAGGCAACTTTTAGTAGTGCTTAACTCTCGGCTGAGTAAGTTGATCCCGCCGGTCATGAAGTGTGACCTTGAATTCAGCGGTTAGGTTCCAGCCTGCGCAATCGAACGATTTCAAGACATATTTCATCATCACCGTCTCGGTTAACCTATGATTTCCATGAAAAAGGGGCTGGAGAGTGGTAACATGCATGAAAGTATGCTCATTGCCCCTCACATGAAAAGCGAACTTCACGACACGGAAAGTAGATTCCCGCGATATTTTAAGAAATCAACAGATGTCTGGAGGGATGATCTCGTATGAGCTGTCGTGAAATCCCAAACACACATCATTGGATCGTTTTCTAGGTGCCCTGAATTTTGCGTGCAAAAATCCTCTCTTCATATTTACCTTGGTGCCTTCTTCTCACGGGAGGGCTAATGGGTTGCGAATCCCAAACCCCTGTGTTGAATCCGCCTGCACCAGCAACCGTTCCAAAGGTTGTTACGAAGGGACCGGTCTACACAATCGGTGTGGTTCCACAATGGGGCTCGGAACGATTGTTTGAAATCTGGCAGCCTCTCGTCACCCACCTGTCCGATCAGACAGGGTTGAACCTGAAACTTGAGCCCACGTTTTCGATTCCAAATTTTGAAAAGGGTTTTAGCGAAGGAGAATACGATTTTGCTTACATGAATCCATACCACTTCGTTTGCGCTCAACGAGACCAGGGTTATTTGCCTCTCGTTCGAGATCACAAACGACAACTGACTGGGATTCTCGTATCGGCAAAAGATTCGGACATTAAGAGCATCGAACAACTAGAGGGTCAAAGAGTCGATTTCCCTTCGCCGAACGCTCTCGGTGCCTCGTTGTACATGAGGACGCTGTTAGCGAGAGAGTTCAATGTTGAATGCGTGCCGAAATTCGTGCAAACCCATGAGTCGGTTTACCTCAATGTGATATCCGGTAAAGCGGTCGCCGGCGGAGGCGTGCGTAGAACTCTGGAGGCGCAGATACCTGAACTGCAGGAACGATTACGGGTGATTTATGAAACGCCAGGCGTGGCTCCACATCCACTTGCTTATCACCCCAGAGTCCCAGAACATGTTGCCGCTAAAGTCACGACGGCAATGATCGAAATGGCGACGTCTGAAGAAGGTAAAAAGCTGCTTGCTGGGATTCCAATGACAAAACCGGGTACTGCGACCCGCGAAGATTACCAGCCTCTGGTCGATTTGAAACTAGAAGAATTTTACCAGGCACCCGAATAAGTGTAGGGGCGAGGGTTATGAAACAATCCCGTTTCATTGACAAGCTAGGTTTTCGAATTTTAGCGATCCTGGTTTCGTTCGTATTCGTGGTTACGATCTTCCATTTAGGATACTGGCTACCACGTCTCGAGGATGAATTGCGAGATTCAGTCCATGAAGATCTGAAATTGCAGATGGAGACGCTTTCTGATGCCCTTGCTCCGATGCTCTGGAGCAACAACAGCATCGAGCTTGCAAGCCTTCTTGATCGTGTGAGCGAACGCTACCCTGAAACATGGGTTGAGGTGGAGTTGTATTACGCTGACGGTTTGATTGCCTATCCGACAGCAGGGCCGGTACTCGAGGCTCAAGCGGATACGAAAGGCAGTTCAGCAGCTTTTTCGGTGGACCGCACTTATCTTTTGAACAAAAACGAAACTGTTTATTTTGAGGGCATAGCTGTTGGCGAGCTTGTCATCTGGTTCAATGTGGAACCAATTTTGCAGCAACAACGAGCACTATGGTCCTGGTACGGGAGGGTTCAGCTTGTGGTCGCCCTGGCGTTAGCCTGCCTGACAGCTTGGTTCCTCGATGCCAGCGTCCGACGCCCCTTGACGCTTCTGGCGAGTGCATCTCGTTCATTAGCTGAAGGAGATTATTTGGCAGCGCTGCCCAAGCCAACACGGGATGAGGTGGGGCAGCTTACCACCGGCTTCGAACAAATGCGCCGCGATTTGAAGATTCGTCTTGCAGAGTTGGAGCAGGCGAAAAACGAGGCTGAAAAAGCCAACAATGCAAAAAGCCAATTTCTGGCCACAATGAGCCATGAAATCCGAACGCCGATGAACTCGATCATTGGCATGGGAACTCTGCTTGTTGGTACCTCATTGGATTCAACTCAAAAAGAGTATATCTCAGTCCTGACTGACTCCGCGCATTCTCTAATGGTGATCATCGACGACGTTCTCGACTTGTCAAAAATTGAAGCTGGCAAGCTGGTGTTTGAGGAAGTTGACTTTGACCTGCGAGAATTGATCGGCAACACGATGAAGTCCATCAGTTTCCGCTCTCGAAGCCCCCGAGTTGAGCTGGCATACCGCCTTGATAACCGACTCCCCGATCGTTTCCGAGGAGACCCGACTCGATTGCGACAAGTGGTCGCTAATCTCTTGAGTAATGCACTTAAATTCACCGATGAGGGTGAAGTCGCCTTGGAAGCGACTGTTGAAGCCGAAACGGATCAACACATTTGGCTCGGCATCCAAGTGCGTGACACTGGGAAAGGCATTCAAGCTTCCAAATTGAAGACGATTTTCAACCCGTTTGAGCAAGAAGACAGCTCCACGACTCGTCAATACGGTGGAACAGGCCTGGGATTGGCGATCACCGCAGGAATTCTTCGTGCAGTAGGGAGCGAAATATCGGCAGAAAGTGAAGTTGGGCGCGGTTCAACTTTTCAATTTCGATGGAAGTTTACAAAGGCCGCTGTAACCGACACCCCAGATAAAAACAGCATCGACTTGCAATTCAAGTCAGCCGTTATTATCGACGATCACGAGACGACGTCCAGGAATCTCTCTGAGTCCATCGGACGCTATGGCTTGGCGGTTCACACATTTGGTGGTGGTCAAGCGGCCGCAGCATTCATTGCCGACGGAGTGAATCGCCCCCGGGGACCCGTTGCTTTTTTTGTAGACAGCGCACTGACGAACCCCTCAACGGCAAAACTGATTGATCAAATTAAACAGGAAGATGCATACAAAAAATCTCCCGTTTTTATCCTTGCAGCTAACCCGGTAGAGATCTCGGAAAACAAACTCGCCCAAGGCAACGGGTATATCCTTAAACCAGCCAAAGAGTCTGAGTTGATTTCATGCCTGCGAACCGGTGAAAACGACAACACAGCACTAGATGGGACTCAGGGAAGTCTTGACGATCAGAAAAATTCGCACTCGACAAAGTCGAAAGCTCCACTTCTGGTACTCATCGTTGACGATGTTGCATCCAATCGATTACTGGCATCCCGACTCATTGCCAAATTAGGGCATCATGTTTTGACCGCAGAAAATGGCGAAGAAGCCATCGCATGTTGGGAAAAAAAATCACCAGATGTAATTCTGATGGATATCCAAATGCCCGTTCTAGATGGAATCGATGCAACAAAGAGAATCCGCGATTTGGAATCGGAACAACCCAAGCCTGTGAAAATCATCGCTGCCACGGCAGGAGCTTTTAAGGCAGACCGAGCCCGTTGCCTTGAAGCTGGTATGGATGAGTACATCACCAAACCCATCAAACTCAATGAATTCAATCGAGTGCTAAGTGAAATTTCTGAATCACTCGCTGTAGATTCGTCGCAGAAAAAGGATGATGGTGGATTGCAAAGCGACGTGATCAACTGGAAAGAGGCAAATGACATCGCGAGTGGCGATCACGATCTTCTAGTGACAACCGCTGAGGCGACGACAAGGGAGTTAACATCGTCTCTAAAGGAAATTGCAGAGCTCTTAGCAACCCCTGACCTGACATCAGTGACGGAGCTTGACAAACATCTTCATTCGATGAAGGGAGGTCTTCAATTAGTGGGGGCATACTCCAGTATTGAAGTTATCGGGCAAATGTATACGAGCATTGCAGCGAGTGATGTGACAGCAACAGTCGCACTCGCTGGAAAGCTGGAGTCGCTGGTTCAACAAGTCCTGAGAGAATTGAAAGCCTACCTCAAGTCTGCTGCAGGCTGAATCTGGAACGCCGTTTCTTTCAGCGTCCAGTCAAGCATGGGTAGCCTTCGCTTTCAGCATTGCCTGCAACTGTCAGTTGGATGCAGTGAATTGTTGCATTCACAAACGGACCTAGAGAACAAAAGACTGCGAAAGGCGACAAGCATGCTATGGAGGGAATGTCTGGTATTGGAGATTTTGCGACACCCAAAAAAGAAAAAGGGGATAGGTACTGTCTACTCAGCTAGTACCAAGCAGTGCCTGAGAATTGCCTGCCCCTTTTTCATGGTTACCTGTTTGTCTCGTCCTGTTCGCTTTGGCCTTGTAATAAGTGAGCAGTTCGAGCAACGACCGATAGGATGACTCAGAAAGGCAGAACCGTTATCGCAACGCTCCCTGGGATCGGCTTGCCGTCACCTGCAGGTCTCTCTCACCAGACGAACGATCTACTGGGATATTTGGATCAGCGATGCTGTGTTCTGTTGCCAAACACCGAATCGTCTCATCCAGTGTGAATCCTTCACTCATGAGCACCAGCCCAACGATCGCCTCGTCGTCATCAAAACCAAGACCTCGAAGCGTCACATAGACACACTCGACTTCGGAATAACTGCTGGATCGATCGTGGTCGTTTTCCAGTAGTTCCATCCAAAGCATTTCGGCGGCAATATCGCCGAGTTTCACAAAAGCAGCGGCTTCTGCAGGTGCGGTGCTGAAAAAGCTGAAGGCAGTCATAACGAGTGCGGCAGCAAGGGTGATTTTAGTTTTCATAGTGATGGCCTTTGTAATCGACGTTTTCAGAATTTGTTCGAGACACAATATCTTGAACACAATCCATTCAACGAGAGCATGCTGGATTTCCTCACCAGTTTTTCACAAAACTTTGAAGCGCTATATCTCGCAGGTCTCCAAACCTTTCTTTGCATAGGGTAGAACCAAGTCCTCGATCTTGAGGTCCACTGTCAGCACCTCGATTGTTTTAACAACTTGCGAGATGCTGCTACACAATAGTGATTACTGCGTGTTGAAAAAAAGGACAGCAACAACTCCTGACGTTAGCAAGAAACGCGAAGCAAAAGCCTCAATACTTTCGTCATTCACGGGCGTCAGTTGAGCAATCAACCCACTGTTTGGGGTACGACAACTTCATCGGGTCGTTAATCACCGCAAGTTGCTTACTCGGTTGATCATGCTACTCAGCTAGTCGCAGCAACTTGGTTGTTGCGGATGAATTGTCAACTGATGACCATTAATCGAGCTTGCCAATGCAGAACATGTGTTAGTCATCCAAGCTTTGCCTCTCCCAGCAGATCGTAAGTGAGGGCTGTTTGATCTGTGGATTGCCGACCAAGCACGGTGACTATACTGCAAAAAGCGATGCCCATCAGACCATCTCGAGACCACGCAAACGCAACACTGAACCAAGAAGGGTAGGAGCAGGCCCATGATTTGATAGTAGCTACGACTAGAGCAACTCATTCCCCTACCGTCCAAGCTCTCCAGCACAGGTGAGCAAAGGGCTCATGGGCACCGCAGAGTTCACAAAATTCAATTCGTTTGAATTTAAAACTCGGCTTGAAATTGCGAACGGAACAAGACACCGCTATCACCAACCGAGATATCGGCAGATCGATTCTGCAACGGGCTTTTGTCCAAACGCGTCACGTCAAACGTAAACTTCAACGACGGCTTTGACAGCGGGTACCAATTAAACCCACCAGCGAACTCTGAACCATTGCCAAAGTCACCGTTGACATATGAGTAGCGAAAATTCACATCAAAAGTGCGATCGATCAGAAACTTACCACCCTCAACGTAGAGTCCATGCTGGAAGATGCTGTCGACTGGAAGAGTGCCATCCCCTCTAAGGTCCTCGATCCACCGAAAGAAAACCTCTGAATCTGCACTCCATCCGCGATGCTTCCAGGCGAGATCCACACCATAGAACCACAAATCAAACTCTGACACGGTGACACCTGGTGCCAAAGCGCCGGTCTGATTCAATCGAGTTCCATCGGCAAGTCGAAGGAAATCACTCTCATCGAGGGGAATCGCTAATTGGTTACTGGTTTGAGGTGAATAAACGAAGGAATGGCCAAGTTGCCAAAGGGGGTTGCAAGTGCAATCGAAGTCCACCAACTGCGAGCCAAACTTACCCGCAGGCTCGATGTAGCTGGTCGCCGCAAAGGTAAAACGATCGTCAGCTACTGCAGGTGGCAAGTTTGTAGTTCGGTAGCCATTTCCGACCATCACTTGGTAGTGGCAACTATCGCCTACCTTCCCCATCCCAAAGATACCAACCGTTCTGTCAGGTCGAAAAAAATCATCCGCCATGGGGCGATCTGACAAACGCGTCCTTCGTGCGCCGAGAAGCCATTGTCGGCTTGCAGGCACCTTTCGCTTTCCTACTTGAATGCTGAAGTCATCAGAGACTTTCCAATCCCACCAGTAATCAAAGAAATCTACCGTGTGAGCCCCGTCGGTGTCGCCATCCAATTGCAAAAAGTAGGTCAGTCTTGGATCGATCGCGAATCCGCGAAAACTTAATCGGGCGCGTTCGATGTCAAAAGTGTTTCGGTTCAGAACGGGACGCTCCACCCCAGCATTGTCGGTCCAAGTGTCAACCGATCTCGTAAATGCATGATGACGAAATTGGATCCAACTGTTTATTTTCAACTCAAACGGTGTTTTTCTTTTGTCGTAGGGTTTAATCACAAACCCCCGATCATAAAGCGTTCGGAATCCGATGGGTTCAGCCAACAGCTCCACAACAGCTTCACGTTGATTCACCGCTGGAGAAAACGAGGCGAGTTCTGCTGTTAGCTGCGGATTCTTACCCTCAACTTCTTGCTTTTCCGCGATCCCCCCCGATTGCATCTGCATCTTGAGGCAGTCGAGTTCCTCCCTGAGCAGTCGAAGCTCTGCGTCCTGTGCGTCCAGAGCCTGTGCCAACCCCATCTGGCCAGAGACTGCCCCATCACTTGCCATCACCACATGAAACACACTCAAAAACATGCACGCTGCGATAAAAATGATTCGAAAGGCCACAGGAAGTTCACATAATCCATTTAAAAAGTGACTAATACCGAGATTCTTCATCGGTCATGGTGGGAAACTCATCGGTTCCCAGCCTTGATGCATTTCCTCACAGATATACGCATCACGCCGACTTTTCCTTTATCGACGAAAATGCATACAACTACATAAAACTTTCCACGAGGAAACCTTTCTCTTGTGAAGTTACGACCCGATGCACTTGAGATACCATCGTGATCTTGAAAATTCTGATTTAAACAGAACGCAGGAGTAATTTTCATTAAAGCCAGCTCAGCAAAACTCGCCTCCGCAAATCAGGCACAGTGGAATTTCTCAGTTCGTCCTGTGAATTGAGTTCTCTTATGGACCGAGCTCAAACTTTCGTGAACACAAAGACCCCCACGAGGTAAAGCCCTCGTGTTTTGCTTGAGTCCTGCCTTGCCCTGGTGATTCAACGATGCCCCGACACTCAAGGGTATCAATGGATTAACGCTCGATGAGGACGCCGCTGAACAGACCGTGAACCTTGCCGGAGTTACTGCTGCGGTGGGGAAACTCAATCTCTCAAGGCGACAGCTTTCGATGACAACACAGACCTGATTCGTGTCCCGCTGAACGTGAAGCGATCAGTAGCGAGCAACGCACATAAATGTGCGTTGCATCCAAGCTCAGCAACCTCAGAAACAGACTTGAACGTTAAAACGCAGGTGTTGCAAACAGGCCAGAGGCTGATTGTTACCAAGATGATTCATCGATCGAGATTTCAAACACCGGACCACGTCTAGCAAAGCACCGTAAAGGCCTCTCAAGTTTTCAGAGAGAGTGGATTCCCAGCGGTCAGGTGTGGTAAATGGATAGAAGAATTGGTCTTTTTAGCACCGGCGGTTATCTGAGCGAGGGGTTCCTGATTGGCAACAAGCCATTGCTGTATTGCAGGAAATTCACCAGCAGTCCAAGGTCAAGTCCCAGCCTCATCGAGCGACTTTCGATTTACAGAGCCAGGATCAAGTTTTTCAAAAAAAGGGCCCGTTGGGGAGAGGGACGCGTCCGTGCACGAGTGCCTGCCATGCCAAAGCCCATTCCGCTGGACTATCTCGGGGCCCCATTGCCCGCATGACATCAACGCATGCATTCTCTTGGATGTCAATATTTGCAAGCCCGTGATCGTTAAATGCTCGGACATAACTAATCGAACCATCCTCACGAACGTACTTGGGATCAGCAAGCACTGTTGTCTCAACAGCGAGAGTGGGTGCTGACAGATTCCCGGTACTTCCTGCATCCTGCGCAAATCGCCAAAAAATAACGCAGCCAAAAAAGAGGACAAATCAGACAATCGGAATCCGCAATAAACGGATGAGGGAGCTGGAACGATTCTGCATTTGATTGCTCGGGTTGCGACACGTGAACTGATTCTAAGAAATCAGCGCTTCAATATTTTGCACTCTCTCGTTACACGTTGGTGTTCGTTTCAAATCCGCCACACTTGGTTGAAGAATAAAACCGAGCACCTCACAACTTCCTTCACCATCAGCGCACACATTGCGTCCAACACTTGCTTCAACTTACCGCCCTTGGTTCCTATAAAGTCCAACCCATCTGAAAAACGGGGGAATTTTGCACCTCTCGCCCCGCGGCATTATCCAATCCCTGCTGGGCTGACGAATTCGGACCATCTCGCCGGTGGAGTAAAAATGTGACAGGCTTACTATATCCAGTCTGCATTGAGTAGCTTGCTCAGCCAACATCCTTGCTCAGCCAATTTCTTTGCTCAGCCAATTTCCTTGCTCAGCCAATTTCAAGGAACGGCTATAAGATTCCAATCTCCTTCTTTTTCGTCCCCTTCTTCCCGTGAGAGTCCTC
>Ga0315315_10002197_pt1 | contig 17885 bp, 17 predicted proteins | sample M140m3416metaG_FD_203699 | JGI IMG/M metagenome (GOLD analysis project Ga0315315, IMG submission 203699) | Ammonia-oxidizing marine archaeal communities from Monterey Bay, California, United States - M1 40m 3416 | ecosystem: Environmental > Aquatic > Marine > Intertidal zone | place: USA... | reverse complement strand
GTCTAGTTGCGAAAAGAATTTTTCTTGCTTCCTCCAAATCGGACAGCAATTCTTCTTTTGATGTTGCCTTACTTTGTAAAGCAGCCAATCCTAACCCAAATGCACCAGATACACCAATTGCAGGTGCACCTCTAACTATCAAAGTCTTAATTGCATTTGCAACTTGATTAAAATCATCATATTCCACGAATACTAATTCATTTGGTAGTTTTGTCTGTTCAATCATTATTACTTTGTTATTTTTCCATTCTACTGTACGTAGGCCAGTTACATTTTGCATATATTATTAGAAAAATAGGGTTTTTAAAAATGAATTGACAGATCATAGTGTAGATAGATATTTTATTACAAGTCGTAAATTAGGAATATTGATGATTTCAGATTTAGAAAAATATGATTCACAAAAAATGTACAAAATTTATGATGATTGGCCAAAAATTGCAAGAGAATCATATGAATCAGAGCAAGAATTGATAGATTTTCAGAATATAGATCATATTGTTTTTGCTGGTATGGGTGGCTCTGGTGCTATTGGTGATTTATTTTCTTCAATATTATCAAAAAGTGATATTCACGTATCTCTCATTAAGGGATATCTACTACCAAAAACAGTTGACAAAAATACTTTGGTAATAATTACAAGTGTATCAGGAAATACAGATGAAACTTTAACAGTTTTAAATTCTGCAAAAAAAATAAAATGTAATGTAATTGCATTTTCATCAGGGGGTAAAATGGAAAAATTTTGTTATAATAATAAAATAACATTTAGGAAAATTCCAAAATTTCATTCTCCGAGAACATCTCTAATCAATTTTACATATACAATATTAAAAATTTTAAATTCAATTCTCCCAATTGAAAAAAAAGATATTATGGATTCATTAAGTGAATTGGACAGAATTAAAAAGGAAATTGACTCTAATAATTTATCAGATTCAAATCCTGCAATAAATTTAGCAAAATGGTTGTCAAATATTCCTATTATTTATTACCCTCATGGTTTAGAACCAGTTGCAACTAGATTCAAATCATCATTACAAGAAAATGCAAAAACCCATGTAATTACTGAAGATGTAATAGAATCCTGTCATAATGGAATAGTGTCATGGGAAAGGTCATCAGAAGTCCAACCTATACTTTTACAGGGAAAAGATGATTATATTAAAACAAAAGAGAGATTTACTATAATTAAAAAATTCTTTATAAAAAATAACATAGATTTTAAAGAAGTCAATTCTGTTTCAGGAAATATTTTAACAAAAACTATTTCTCTTATGTATTTACTTGACTATACAACGATTTATCATGCAGTTTTATCAAAAATAGATCCGTCACCGGTAAATGCAATTGATTTTATTAAAAAGGAAATTTCAGAAAATAATTAAATTTTAAGCCTAAAAATGAAAAATATATTTATAAAAAAATTATTTTTTTCGATTTGAATTTTTTATACTAAACAAGAGAACAGACATCATTATCAAAATTAAACCCAAAGTAAATGAACCAATTGTTAATAACATATAAGGAATTGAAAAATATCTGGTTTCATTAAATAACGTAATAACAATAATAGAGAAAATTATTCCCATTCCAAATATGATAATTCCAGGAATTCCTAAATAAGACAATGGTCGTCGAATTGAAATTAATTCAATTAGAGAAAGAACAACTTCGGTTGTGTGAGATACAGGATTTTTTGTAGATGTTTTAGTACCAATATCATATAAAACTGAAACAGGAACATCTGTAATTTTTAGATTTTTTTGTGACGCATTAACTAATATTTCAGCATCTGAACCAAAGCCATCTGATTGAATAGATATTGAATTAATAGCTTTTTTAGAATATGATCTAAATCCACTTTGAGTATCTTCAAAAGGTAAATCAACTGCAATATTGGTTATTTTATCTAGTACTTTATTTCCAAATGTTCTATAATTTGGCATTTTTGAATTCTTACCTAATCTATTACCAATAACAACATCATAACCATTCATAATTGGTTTAATCAAAAGTGGAATTTCATTTGCTTTGAATTGACCATCTCCATCTATCATTACAACTAATTCAGCATCATGATCCTTTGCATAATTAAATAATGATTTCATTGCAGCACCTTTTCCTAAATTTTTTGAATGTCGAATTAATTCAGCACCTTGAGAAATAGCAATTTTAGAAGTATTATCAGAAGAACCATCATCACAAACTATTACTGAATCAGCATATTTTTTGGCTTCAACAATTATGTCCCCTAATCGAGATTCTTCATTAAATGCAGGAATACAAATTAATTTCATTATTCATCAAATAAAACACCAGACTAAATGTTTATTCCTATTCAATAATTGAGAAATACGTAGAAAAATAATTAAACAAGCATAAATTTTATTCAAATATAGAAAATTATCTAATTAATAAGAAGAATTTGAATAATATCAAGATAAATTATAGGAAGGTGAAAAATACAATATGAAATATACTAAAGGGATAAAACATGCATTAGTTGAACATAGAAAAACTTACGGCATTTCAAAAACTATTCGTGCTGCCTATCTTTATCATATTATTTTAATTAAAAGAATTTTTCTTAAAAATAAAAAAAATAAAATTATTGTTAACGGATATGAAATGAATGTAAATCCAGATGACAAAGGAATATCAGAAGAATTATCAATGTTTAAAATTCATGAACCATTGAATACAAAATTTTTGTCCAAACAATTAGAGGAAGGAATGGTTTGTTTAGATGTAGGTGCAAACTTGGGATATTTTGTATTTTTAGAAAGTTCAAAAATTGGTAAAACTGGAAAAGTGATAGCTGTAGAACCAGCTCCATTAACATTTGAATTATTTGAACAAAATATTAAATTACAAAAATATCAAAATATTTCATCATATAATTTTGCACTTAGTAATAAAGAAGGAACTATTGATTTTTTTGTAAGTGATAGTTCAAATTGGAGTAGAATTATTGAAGGTGAAGATAGTGATCACGGAGACAAAGGATCCATCATAAAAATAAAATGTAAAACAATTGATAATTTTATTGATGAATTAAAATTAAACCGATTAGATCTAATCAGAGTGGATTTAGAAGGGTATGAATTTGAGATTTTTGAATGTGCCCAAAAAACTCTTTCAGAGTTAAAACCAATGTTACAAATTGAAGTTCATAGAGATTTTATGGGAATTGAAAAATCATTGAAATTTTTAAAAAATATGAAAGATTTGGGGTATGATATTGAATATTACATACCAAGAGGTGTGGATATGCCATTTGTAGCATCAATTGAAGATGTAAAACAGATAAAACTTGATTACATAATAGAGAATATTCAAAATGATCCACAGATGGAGTATTTTACGATTTTATTAAAAAATAATACATAATGTATTGGAAATTATTATAGTGATATGTCTGAAATTCACATTTTCATCATTTGGAATAAAGCAAGGAAAAAAGAATCTGATATCATTACAGATATTAAAAAAAGATTCAAAGTATTACAAATTTATGAAATTCATTGGTCTGAACAAGAATTTGAAAGAAATCTTTTAAGATTATATGGAAATAGTTTAAAAAACTCTTCATCAAAAAAAATAGTTTGTGGTAATGGACCATTTTTATTTCTAGTAATTAAAGATGAAAATCCCAAATATGAAAAAAGAAACACATTGCATGGGGAAGACATAGTAAATGTCAATATATTTGATAAAAAAATTGAATATAGAAAAATTACAGAAGGAGGGCAAAGAATACATGCTTCAAATTCTGAAAAAGAAGCAAATCGAAATATAGGATTAATTGTAAATAAATCAATTACAGATTTTAATGAAGAAAATAAAGACATTAAACAAATACACAGTGATTTAATTGGTTCAAAAAAGTGGGAAAGTTTAGAACAAGTTTTTACGATTTTAAATCAATCATTAGATTATGTTGTATTAAGAAATTTTGAAGAACTACCAACTAAATACAATAAAGGATTTGAAGGAGATATAGATATTTTAGCAGAAGATAAAAATGAAATTGAGTTAATTACTAATGCAGAAAAAATATCTCCAGGAAAATTTGGACGTAGATTTAAAATATTGATAAATGATGAAAAAGTTCATCTAGATTTACGTTATGTAGGTGATGGATATCTTGATGAAGAATGGGAAAAATTAATTCTGAAAGAAAAAATAATTAAAAATAAAATTTCTGTACCTAATAATAAAAATTATTTTTATTCCTTATTATATCATTACCTCATTCAAAAAAAATCCTTATCAAAAATGCATTTAATGAAATTACATGGATTAGGAAAAAATATTGATAAAAATATAGAATTCAATAAAATAAATAGTAAAGAACAATTAAGAGAAAATCTAGAAAAGTTTTTGGCGAAAAAAGAATTTTCTTATGTAATCCCTATAGATAATTCAGTCTTTTTTGATAATTCATTTGTAATTAAATCTAAAAAAATTAAAATCTTAAAAGAAATTAAAACGAGATATAAACAAACTCCTACATTAATTAGATTAATTCAAAACTCCATTTTTATTTTAAAAAGTGAAGGAATAAAATCATTATTTCAGGCCTTTATGGTTAAATTAAAAAAATGATTTAAAGTATAATTTACTCGTAACTGTATTAAATACGAGATATAGAAGGTATAATTGGTAACATTAATGAAAACTAAAATTTTCATAATTGATGATTTTACAAAATATTCTGATGGAATTGTAAATGAATTATTAATTTCTGGTGAAGATGTAAATCAATTAGTACCTAAAAAACCAATTGAGAATAAATTTAATGAAGTTTTAAAAATAGAATCAAAAAAACATATCAAAAAAATTTGGACGTCAAAAAAATTTGCATTTGACATAATAAATTACATTAAACAATTTAATGGAAAAAAAATTGTTCACATTCAACATGAATTTTTTGGACAATCTGCAATAGGCAATTTATTAGATAATTTAATACAAATTCCATTATTATTGTATTTTTTAAAAAAAAATAAAATTCAATCTATCATAACACTTCATAGTACTCTTCCACAAGAATCACAAATTATTCTAGAATTACTTCCAGACTCAATGAGTTTAAAGAAAATTATTTCAGCGGTATTTTTAATTTATTTGAAAATTTGGTATAAATTAATTGGAAAATTTAGTACAAAGATTATTGTGCATGGAGACTGTTTCAAGAATGTTTTAGTAAAAGATTATGGGATATCTGCAAAAAAAATTCATGTAATAAGACATGGAATTTTAAGAGATTTTGACAAAAAAGATGAAAATACTGAAGAAGGTTTAATTTTGTATTTCGGAGTCATCTCACCTAGAAAAGGAATAGAAACACTGATTGATGCATATTCTATTTTTTCAGAAAAGTTTCCAGATTCAAAATTAGTTATTGTAGGAAAAGAACCTGAATATTATCAAGGTTATTTAAATAAATTAAGAAGTAGGGTGAGAGAAGAGCTTAGAGAAAATATTATGTTTACAGGGTTTCAAAAAGACAATGAACTTTCAAAATGGTTATCTAAAACAAATATTCTAATTTTACCTTATGCCAATTCCACTGCAGCTAGTGGAGTTTTCACTGTAGGATTAAGTAGACAAATACCAATGATCATTAGTAAAACAAAATTTTTTGAAGAAGAAACTGAAAATGGATCATGTGCGTTACTTGTGGAACCTAATAATAAAATAAAATTATCAGAATCTATGATCAATTTATTTGAAAATGTAGAATTAAAAAATGTAATGATAAAAAATCAAAATAAAATTTCAGAAAAACGAAGTTGGAAAAACATAGTAGAAACTATTAAAAAAAAATATTATGATCTAAATTAGGGAATACTATTAGATTCACTATTAAGCTACTCTTCAAATAAATACAAGTTTAATAAATTCAAAATGAGTATGACAGAAAAAATTCTATTTTGGATGGATAGTAATTTACTTTATTTTGGAATTACAAAATATTTTCAAGAGAAATATGATGCAAAATACTTTGCAATAACAGATTTTAGTGAACAGTTAGAAAAATCTTTTTACAAACAAAACATAATTAAATTTGATAAAATTTGGAATTATCGTGAGAATGTATTTCTAAAAAATGAAAAACCAAATTTTGAGTATTTAGAAAAATTTGAAAAATTAACTAAAATAGGTTTATGGAAATTAGCATATAGTGAAAGAATTTTTTATAACTACAACAAATACCATCAGTTTTCCGAACAAGAAATTCTTGGAATTCTTGAACAAGAATGTAGATTTTTTGAGAGAGTATTAGATGAAGTAAAACCAAAATTTTTGGTTATCAAAATGGTAGATTATCATCATAGTCAATTATTATGTGAAATTTGTAAAAGTAGAGGAATCAGGATCTTAACATTAAGCCCAACTAGATTCGGTGATAGATATATGATAACTGAAGAAGCAGGTTTACTTGATCCACTGGAAGAAATTAAGTTGGATGTTACTAAATTCAAAAATTTTGAAGAATTACGTGAAATGATTAAAAAATATTCAAATCAACAATTGAATCACGGAAAGAAATTCAAATCATCAAAATTAGTCCAATTCAGAGCAAGTTTAATTTTTTTCCTTAAAGTCTGTAATAGGAACTATAGAAAGCATATTTTTCATACAGGCAGAACAAGACTTAATGTTTTTAAAAATGAATTAAAACTGTTAATTGACAGAAATTCAAGGTATAATTTTTTAAATAAAATTTCAATATCCAATCTTCCCACAAATGAAAAATTTATTTATTTTACTTTACATTCTGAGCCTGAAAGAGCACTACTATTTCCTGCTCCATTTTATATGAATCAATTAAGTGTTATTCAGAATGTCTCCAAATCAATTCCAGCTGGTTACAAATTATATGTAAAAGAACATCCAACTCAACGAATTTTTGGATGGAGAAATAAAAATTGGTATAAAGAATTAACAAAACTACCGAATGTAAAAATAATTCATCCAAACGTATCAAATGAGAAATTATTAAAAAAATGTTCATTAGTCATATCAATTGGAGGTACTGTTGGATTAGAAGGCTCATTTTTTAATAAACCAAGTATAGTATTTGCAGATGTCATATATTCAATGATTAAATCAGTTACAAAAATTCAAAATTTATCTGAACTTCCTAAAATAATTCGTTCTTCATTGAAAATTCAAGTCGATATTAATGATCTCAATAAATACATTCAAACAATTGAGAGTATATCTTTTCAAATAAATCTTGAAAAAATAAGAAACGACATGAAACATAGGTTTTACTATGATGATTTCTTAAGAGAAGTAGAAATATCTGAAACACAAATAAAAAAATTTATTGAAGATTATGAAGATGATTTTAAGAAAATAGTGGATGAACATATTAAAAAAATTAGGAAATACAAATATGCAGAAAAATTTTAAAAAATAATTATAAATTATTAATCTAAGTGAATATCTTTTAATGTTTTTTTAATTTTTTCAAAGTGTCTTAAAGAATTTAAAAAATCAATTGCTGGTATTTTGTTACCTGAAAATGCAATTAAATTTTTTAAAAAGGGCCTCATTAAAATCCATAATAATGAAAAAATGGCATTACCAATTCGGGTATCAAAAACTTTAACTAAATTAAAAAATAATTTTCCTTTAAAATTAAGTGGGTTAATAACAATAATTTCCCTCCCCTCTTCATTGTTATAAAAAATAGTAAAAACTGGCTTATACCCAATTTTTATGTGAGTTTTAATTGAAATTAGATTTGTAGGTTTGAAAACTCCGGTCAACATAGAAATTTTTCTATTCTCACATTCATTCATTATTTCATTTACTAGTTTTTTACCTAATCCTTTACCTCTAAATTCTTTATTGATTTCAATTCCATTTGAATTTAAAATTCCACCAACAAAACAGGCAGCAATTATTTCAGAATTTAATTTTTCAATAGCTAAAAATTTTGAATTAATACAATTATTGAGAAATAATTCAGAAAATTCAGAATTTTTAATCAATAATTTTTTTATTTCATTATTTACACTAACAATCATAACAAAACTATTTTGAATTAGGGATATTTATCTATCAAGATTAATTTATCACATAATTACAAATTTAAAACTTCTTTTGCAGAATTAAACTTGAAACATTGTAATAAATCTGAGAATTTCTCTTTAACATTATTTTTTCCATAATAATAATGCCAGCTATAACTATCTATTTTTGGCATTTTTTCATCTAAATCTTTTGGATGAATGTAAAACATTGCAGGAGAATTATTTTTATTAAATTTTTTTATTCCTTGTTTAATTAAAAAATTTGGAAAGAATCTAAAATAAAATCCTCCTGCAACAGGTAGATTGTAATTTAATATTTTTAATGTCAAAGGAGGAATTTCAATAAATTTTTCCTGTTGATCTTCTTTTGTAATATCTTTTTGTGAAGGATGGTAAATACTTCTAGGTGCAGAAGGAACACCATACAAAGGAGTTTTTACAGGAAAAATGCTAGAATCATATAAAAAATATTTTTTTAGGATATCAAATATCCAAAAATTGTTTTCATCAATTGAAAAAAATGGTGCACGAAAGCCTATAATTTTTTCTTCAGTAATAGATTCTATAGCAGAAATAGATTTTTCTAGATCAGTTATTATTTCATTTTTATTTACTTTACGTAAATCAATATGTGAAAAAGTATGAGTGCCAATTTCATGACCGTCATCATGAATTCTTTTAATTAAATCTGGAAACTTTTCTGCAAAGTAGCCTACCACAAAAAAAGTTGCATGTACATCATATTTTTTAAATAATTCTAGTATAGGAATAGTTGTTTCAATAATCCTGCTTTTATGTTCTACCCATTTATCAATTGGTAAATCACAAAAATAATCCTCTAAATCAACGGACATTATATTACTGATCATTTTTTCAAACTAAGTTTTAATTGGTTTAATTTCTGAAAAATTTTCTGAATAAGATTTTTTTAATATTAAATCAGTCCACCTGTAAATAAATCGATTATCACTTTTATAATTTGTAGACATACCGATGTCATCAAAAAAGATTTTCTGCCATTCAACTTGATATATTCCTGAAGCTAAGAATATGCTAGCATGTGAATTAGGCAATTTATAATTATAAACAAAGCCTTCATCAACGTGATGATTTTGATTTTTTATTAATTTATCAGGGTAAAAGTCACGAATAAACAAATAGCCATTATCACGTAAAAGATTATCAATATTAGAAATGGAGTCAAAAAGAGTTTCACGAGAAACCCATCCAAAGACATCATCAATAATAATCAAATCAAAAGAATTTTGAAAAGATGGATCAGAGTTAATTTTATTATCAGATATTGTTCCATGAACAAATTTAATAGAATCATCATACATTTTTTTACCAAATTCTAATGCATCATTTGAAGCATCAACACAAACAGCTTCTGAAATATCATCATGTTTTTTAAAGTAATTTAATAAATCACCATAATTGCCACCAAATTCTAGAATATTATTAAATTGAATTTTAGATTGTTTGATCTCATCATAAATAATTTGTTTTGTTAGACGTAATTCTGGGATTTCTTTATCTTTAAAATTTCGTTGAAAAAAACTATTTCCTTCAATATTTAAATAATAATCATCTTGTTTTGAATTTTTCATTATAGTTCCCTATTTGTAATATTTACAGATTTGATTGTATTTAATATTACTTCAGGAATTACTCGATTGATATTTTCTGGACCTAAATTGAATGAAGGAAGAACAATGTTATTACCAATAGATTTCATTATTTCATTCTTTAGTGAATTTGTTAAATATTGTGAATCATATTTAGAAACAAATCCACGATTCTCAGAAATGAAAGTGAAAGAATTTAATAAATTATCTTTTTTAACAAGATGTAAATCGCATAAACTTTTTAACCAAATCTTTTTCCAATTATTTTTATCTAGATTAAATTGATTGCTAGGAAAAGAATATTCTACTTGAATTAAATTATTTTTCTTTTTCATAATTTTACCAGGAAAAGATATGCGATTGATATGATGATTAGAACTACCTACCAAAATTTCATGGAATTTTGAAGAAATATTCTCTTTAAACACAAAATTTCCAAAAACTATCGTCTGAGGTAGCCCAAATTTAGTCACTTTAGACTTAATTTTTAATATTTTTGCAAGAGATATAGGAGAATTACACCAGAAAAAAACATCGCCAGAAATTAATTCCCCATTAGCATTAATACTCTCAATGCTATTAGTTTTAGAATTAGTTTTAATTTCTAAATTTTTGATATTTTTTTTAATTTTACAATATTTCATATCAATATCATCAACAATAGAATCAATAAATCTCTGAAATCCACCATTTTTTGGATATAATACATAATGTTCTAAAGAATTTCTTTTTTTATCATGAAAATTATCCCATTCAGAATCACGTAAAACTTTTCTATTTTTTCTTGGAAAAAACCACGGGTAAATAAATCCAAGAAAATCTTCTTCTTTCCCACCATTCTCTAAAGACCACTTAATCGAAGGGTAAGATTTTGCAATTTCATCACAAGCATAATCAGTAAATAATTTACCATAAATCTTAGAAATCTTTTTTCTATCAATATTATTTTTAAGATTATCATCTAAAGAGTTAATTTTGAAAATTTGTTGTAATTCTTTTGGCCATTTAGAAAATTCCTCATTATATGGAAATAAGTTATTTTTTATAATAATTCCTCTTTGAAGTTTAAATTTTAAAAAATTATTTTTTAAGACTTTTTTGAAAAAATTTGTTGTAAGAGGGGATCTATTTTCGTCTAGTGCATGATATCCATAATCAAAAATATTTCCCTGATAATCAATTTTAGATTTATTACCACCGCCTAATGAATTACTTTTTTCTATTACCACAGAATTAATTCCTAAATGTGAGCAAATATTTGCAGAAACTAATCCAGATAGTCCACCTCCAATAATTACGACAGTTTTATCCAATATTGGTATAAGAAATAATACATATTTATCTTAATTTGTAATTTAATAATTCCAAAAATATTTGATTATTAAATAATTATTATGAAAAATATGATAAAACCTGATTTTATTCAATTTCATCTTCTTTTAGAGATTGTAAATGACCCTCATTTCTTTGATATTTTGAATTAATTCTAAATAGAGTTGGATTTTTTAAAAGAAGATCTTTAATCTCGTGTAATCCAAAATCATCTTTTGGTGAAAATATTGAATAAAGATTTTGAATTAATTCTAAATCTTCTTTTTCATCTACAGTCAATCTGATATGGGATAAATCCTCATTATTTTCAAAATTAAAGATATTAAATAACTCTGGATGTTTGTGTATATACGGAGTAACATGTTCCTTTTCAGATTTTAATTTTGCGCCAAAAGAGGTTTTCTCTAATGTTTGAAATGAAAATATTTCAATATCTAAACCATCAGGATATGTGGGTGGATGTATGTTAGATACATAATCATAATTATGTGTTAAAAAAAACTGTAACATATCTTCAACAAGAGAAAAATCAACTACTGGACAATCACTAGTTATTCTAATTATTGGATCTGCAGTTATTTTTAATGCACATTGATAATGTCTGTTTAGCACGTTTTTTTCATCACCAGTAAATCCAATAATATCTTCTTCTTTGGCAATATCTAATAATATTTGATCAGACTTCTTGTCTGTAGTAATTAATGCAATTTGTTGAACAGATTTAATTTTTTTTGTTCGATTTATTACATGCCAAATCATATTTTTATTTTCAATTCTAGATAATACTTTTCCAGGTAACCTACTAGAACCAGTCCTGGCTTGTATCATTACAGTAATTTTTTTTTCAGACATTTTTTTTAGATATTCCAATATAGAATTTCACTACTAAATCAAATCATCCCATTTGATCACAGAATCTTTTTTAATTAATTTATTAGTACATTTAGAAAGTAGTGAATCCCATGATTTAGGTTCAATTCCACCTTCTGGTCGCTTGATGGACATATTATTTTCAGTAAGTTTTTCACCCTTAAGAATATCAACTTTAGCAGTGATAGATTTTCTTATTGCAGGTTTATTTAATAATTCAAAATCTGTCGGTTGTTTTAATCCTGTTCCTTTAATTTTTTTAATTAAAGATAATTGTGATGTTAGGTTTTTCAGATCTTTAGGTTCAATAGAGAATGAATGATCTGGTCCATCAAATTTTTTATCTAAAGTATAATGTTTTTCAACTATGCATGCCCCTAATGAAACCGCCGCAATATCTACTAATTCAGATTCCCCATTATCGGAAAAACCTATTGGAAAATTAAATTTTTTCATCATAGACTTAATTGCATCAAGATTAGTTTCTTCAGGTAATGCAGGATAATTTGCAACACAGTGTAGTAAAGCAATTTGATCATTATTCTCAGATAAACACCAATTAACAGCTTCTTCAATTTCTTTCATAGTACCAATTCCAGTAGAAATTATCATAGGTTTTTTCATTTTAGCGATATGACGAATTAAAGGCATGTTAGTTAGATCTGATGATGCAATTTTAAAACAGGGTACATCTATTTTGTATAGAAAATCAGCACTAGGAATATCAAATGGGGCTGAAAAGAAAGTGAAATTTTTTTCTTTTGCATAATTATTTAATTCTTTGAATTCATCAAATGATAATTCAACGTTCTTAAAAAAATTAAAATATTCACTTGATTCTGTTAAAAATTCTTCAGATTTGTATGTTTGAAATTTGATAGCATCTGCTCCAGATTCAATTGCTTTATCAATCATTTTTTTTGCAATTTCAATGTCTCCATTATGATTTAGTCCTGCTTCAGCTATAAAGAAAGGATTATGTTGTGAGCCTATTTTTTTATTGTTTATTATTATTTCATTATTCATTTTTTATTTTTCCTTTCAATTGTAATTTATTTTGCATATGCATATTTTTTCTACCACGCAGTCCATCCACCATCAACAACAAGATTTGAACCTGTCATATACGATGAAGTATTTGAAGATAAAAAAATGATAGCACCTGAATAATCGTCTTTATTGGCCATCCTACCTACCATCGTTTTATATGAATAATTTTTTGTAAATGATGAATCTTGATTGTTTTGAACTCCACCTAAAGATAGTGTATTTACTCTAATACCTTTATCATGCCAATATGAGGCAAGATATCTAGTCAAATTCAAAATCCCACTTTTTGTAACTGCATATGCTGGAGAAGAATTAAGTTTACTTTTTCCATAAATACGTTGATCTGCTCCAGTTAATCCATAAATTGAACTAATATTGATAATATTACCTTGTTTTTGTTTAACCATAACTTTTCCAATTTCTTGACAACATAGAAAAACACCTGTTAGATTGACAGATACTACTTTATTCCATACTGAAAGTGAAAAATTTTCAAACTCTACAGAACGTTCTTTTGGGCCTTCAGGGAAAATTGCATTATTTATCAAAATATCAATTTTAGAATATTTTTTCATTACTTTTTTTACCATTTGAATAATTGATTGCTTTTTTGTAATGTCAACTTTTACAGACATGGGATTAACATTGTAGGATTTTTTTAACTTAGATTCTAATTTTCTACAATTTAAAAAATTTAAATCCGCAAGAACTACATTTGCACCAGCTTCACTCAATGATTCAGAATATTGTTGTCCCAATAATCCTGATGCACCTACTAAAACAACGACCTTATCTTTAAGTTCAAATAAATTTTTACTAGTCATTACAAAAGAACATTTTTAGATGAATATATCTATTCAGTATCAATCTTACTCAAAGATATTTTATAATTATATCCCTTGTATTTGAAAAAACAAGGGTATCTTTCATTATCGGCTATTCGTAATAAATTAAATTGTTCAGAAATTGATTTGTTCACATCAATTTCGCTATCTTTAGAGGTTCGACGTGGAAAATGTAGTTCATCAATTTCTTTTTGAACAGTTTTTTTAATTAAATTACAATTTTTTATTGCAAAATCAAGCAAATTTAATTTAATGGGAAAAATTTTTTCATTAATCTCGTTTGATAATTCATGACCTTCAAATTTCACAATTTCTTTTTTCCAAATATCACCAGAATCAACTTTATCGGCTGCATCCAATAGTGTAACAGTAATTGAATTCAAACCATTGAGAATTTGCCATTGTATGGGGGACCATCCACGACCATGAGGTAAATCACTCTCGTGTATTACCAAGGTATGTTGAAATTTTTTTCTAATGTCTTCTTTAATTATTTCTAGACAAGAAATTAGAAATAAAATATCGCCTGTTTTTACTTCAGAACTGTAATTTACAATTGAGATATTATGATTGCCTGAATTCAATTTCTTCCATTTTTGTAAAAATGGGATTATTTTATGTTCATTATCAGTGCATAAAATAGTGATTTCCATACAATATTTTATGGAGATTTGAGTGTAAATAATGATTATGTTTCAGTAATAAGAAAAAATCCTACTAAAGATTATAATAAAAAATAAAATAAATCTGAATATTGAGAATACTTTTTAGAACTTCTGGGGGTTCTGCAAAAAATAGAGAATTAGGAACAGGACATATTTTTAGAACAATAAATTTATCAAAAAAATTTGAAAAAGATAAAAAAATATTTCTAATTGAGGATTATGGGGGAATTAAGAAAATACTTCAAAATAATAATATTTCAAATATTAAATTTTTGAAACCTAATTTATCAGTAAAAGAAGATTTTGATAAAACATTAGAAATTATAAAAAAAGAAAAAATTGATTTAGTAATAATCGATAAAATCTATACATCTAAAATCTACCTAAAAAAATTAAAAAAAGAAATTTTTACTACATACATTACAGATCAATTTGATTACGAATTTCCAGCTAATATTGTAGTTAATGGATTTATAGGTTTGAATAATGAAATTAAAGTAAATAAATATAATTCAAAATGTTTAATCGGACCATCATTTCAGATTTTATCTAACAAATATGAAAAAAGAGCTAAATTAAACAAGAAAAATGATCTTTTAATAACATTTGGAGGCTATGATGCCAATAATATTTTTGAAAATTTCTGTACCATACTACCAAATTTCTTGAGAAAAATGAAAATAAAAATAATTTTAGGACCAATTACTAAAAAACCAAAATGTTTAGAAATAATCGAAAAAGATTTTAAGAATAAATTAAAAATTATTCAATACACTAATAATTTAAAAAAAGAAATTTCTCAGTCAAAGATTGGACTATGTTCTGGTGGAATTACAACTTATGAATTTGCAGCTTTAAAAGTTCCATTTGGGATAATTTCACAGTATAAGCATCAAAAAATAACTGCAAATGAATGGGAGAAATTAGGTTATGCAATTAATTTATTTCAAAATGACAAAAAAATAATAATGAGAATTGAAGAATTTTTAAATAATTTTTTAGAGAATGAAATGAATTTCAAACCTAGTAACAAATCTATTAATGGAAACGGAGCAAAAAAAGTAAAAAATGAAATTTTAAAATCTTTCAACAAACAAAATAAGTGATTTAGAAATTATGAATTTTATTTTTTGAAAAATAATTTTTCCACCAATTTTTATTATTCATATACCATAAAATTGTTGAAGAGAGACCTGAATCAAAATTTATTTTTGGTTTAAATCCAATATCGTTTGATACAAAATTAGATTTTAAAGCATATCTCTTATCTTGTCCCAATCTATCTGGAACAAATTTAATTAATTTATCAGATTTTTTCATTATTTTTAAAATACTTTTTACTAATTTGATGTTAGTAGATTCATAATTTCCAGGAATATTATATACAGAATGAGGTGGATTTTTTTGAAGAATTTTCAAAATTGCCCGACAATGATCAGAAACATGAATCCATTGTCTAATTGCCTTTCCATCACCATGAATTGGAATAGGAAGATCATTTAAAGCGTAAAGAATTACTTTGGGAATTAATTTTTCAGGGAATTGATTTGGTCCATAATTATTAACACATCTAGTAATTGTTACATCAAGATCATATGTTCTGGCATATGATTTAACTAACATTTCAGCAGCTGCTTTAGTTGCAGCGTATGGATTGGATGGGGATAATGGATCATTTTCAGAAAATGAACCTTTGAGTTTATCTCCAAAAACTTCATCAGTAGATATTTGTAATAATTTAACTCGTTTATTTTTTCTAATTTCTTCTAAAATTGTATGAACGCCTAATACATTAGATTTTAAGAAAGCAGTTGAATCATCAATACTTCTATCAACATGAGATTCTGCTGCAAAATTTACAACACAATCAACTTTGTCAATTAATTTTTTTATTAAATGTGAATCACAAATATTTCCTTTAATGAATTTATAATTTTTAGAATGAATATTTTGTAAATTTTTTGGATTTGAGCCAACAAACATAGAATCTAAGTTAATTATACTATTTTTTTTAGAAGAATTTAAACAAATTTTAATAAAGTTACTTCCAATAAATCCAGACCCACCAGTTACAAGAAGTTTCATTTCTGTAATTTTAGTAAATTATCTATTACATAATCTTGTTGAATACGAGTAATGTTTGGATATAATGGTAATGATAAACATTCATTGAAAGTTTTAGAAGAATTTGGAAATTTTTTATTTTTTGGTAATGAATTTTTAAAATATGAAAATGTATGTAGCGGTTTATAGTGTACTGTAGTATGAATTCCTTTTTTGAATAGTTTTTCATGCACTAAATTACGAGAAAGTCCAAATTCAGAAGTAATTCTAATTACATATAGATGATAAACATGATTTTTAGATTCTGATAAATTAGGGATTTCAATTCCAACAATATTTTTTAATTTTTGGGAATAATAATTTGCAGCATTTTTTCTTTTTTTATTCATTAATTTTAGTCGTTTTAATTGTGAAATACCTAATGTTGATCTAATTTCATCTAATCGAAAATTATAACCTGGGACTTGAATATCATATTCCCATGGTACAGATTTTTTATTTCTTTGAAGTAATGTTCTTGATAAACCATGATTTCTTAAACTTTGTAATTTTTTAGCAATTATTTTAGAATTAGTAATTATAATTCCACCTTCAATAGTTGTAATATTTTTTGTTGGATAAAAGCTAAAACAACCTGTATCACCAAATGTTCCAACATGTTTTTTGTTATAATTAGTCCCAATAGCATGAGCACAATCTTCAACAATTTTTAAATTATTTTTTTTAGCTATTTCTTTAATTTTTTTCATATTACAAGGAAATCCTGCAAAATGTACCGGAATGATTGCTTTAGTTTTTTTAGTTATATTTTTTTGAATTGAGTCAATTGAAATATTTAATGAAGAATCAATATCAGCCAAAACAGGTTTTGCACCAGTAAAGGTAACAGCATTAGATGTTGCAATAAAAGTCATGTCGGGAATAATTACTTCATCACCTTTTCCAATTCCTAAAGCGATCAATGATAAATGGAGTGCTTCAGTACCATTTGATACACCAACAGCAAATTTACTTTTTGTTAATTTTGAGAATTGTGATTCAAATTTTCTTAATATTGGACCATCAGTAAGCTGAGAGGATTGTAGAGCTGTATTAACAGATTTTAGATCATCGTTTGAAATCCATGGTACAAAAAGAGGCACATTCATTGTTTCTCAAATAATGAATAACGTAAGAAGATAAAAATGATACAATTTTTAACTACTCAGAAAAATTCAATATTTATGAATACAGCTGTTATTACTACGGGGGGTTTAGGCACAAGAATGCTTACTTTTACTAAAAGTAATCCAAAAACAATGTTACCAGTATATACTAAATCAAATGATTCATCCAAAACACCAATGTTTAAACCACTCATAGAATATATTTTTG
>Ga0315315_10002193_pt1 | contig 17894 bp, 17 predicted proteins | sample M140m3416metaG_FD_203699 | JGI IMG/M metagenome (GOLD analysis project Ga0315315, IMG submission 203699) | Ammonia-oxidizing marine archaeal communities from Monterey Bay, California, United States - M1 40m 3416 | ecosystem: Environmental > Aquatic > Marine > Intertidal zone | place: USA... | reverse complement strand
GCAATTAAAGAAATGATTGAGTCTGGAGAAATTTCTGGAACAGTAAGATTTTATGGAACACCTGCTGAAGAGACAATTTTTGCTAAGGTATGGATGGTGAGAGCGGGTTTATTTGATGATGTAGATGTGTGTATGGACTGGCACCCGTCTGATGAGGTTGAAGCAGCTACTCAGAGTAGTAAGGCGCTAGTTGACTTTAGGTTAAGATTTTTTGGAGATGCATCCCATGCATCTGGAGATCCATGGAATGGAAATAGCGCAGTAGATGCTATGGAATTATACACTACGGGTCTAAATTATTATAGGGAACACGTGAGACCTACTGCAAGAATTCACTATGATATCGAAAAAGCTGGGGACGTGGTAAATGTGGTACCTGACTTCGCTCAGATCTGGACCAGGCTGAGAGAAAATGACAAAGAAAATGTCAACATATTATATGAGAGAGCAAAAAAAATTGCTGAGGCAGCATCAATGATGGCAAATGTTGACTATGAGATGGAACTTATTTCAGGTATTTATGAGATAATACCAAATAGATATGGAGCAGGAATTATCCAAGAGAATATAGAATCACTTGGGGAAATTCAGTATACTGAAGATGAGATTAATTATGCAAATATAATCTTGAAGGAGACAGGTAAAGAGCTTAAAGGTATAGACTCAAAAATAAGACCAATTCGTCCGACACTCCCAGCTCAGGGAGGATCCACAGATGTTGGTGATGTGAGTCAGGTAGTACCAGTTGTGAGAATGAGAGCTACAGCTGCTGCTAAAGATGGTCCTTGGCACTCATGGGCTGTTGTAGCCTGTACAGGAATGTCAATAGGACATAAAGGAATGATTTATGCATCTAAGGCACTTGCTATGACAATGCTTGATCTCTATAAAAATCCAAAATTAGTTGATGGGGTTAAAAAGGAGTTTAAAACAAGAATAGGAGATAGGGTATATGTCCCACAGATACCTCCTGGTCCTCCAAAACTTATTGATTAGTCATTCTTTATATCGTACTCTTTAGGGGCGAAGAGGAATCCAAAGGCTTTAGCTCCACCTTTTGTGTGAACTTTATGATGCACATAGTGAGCATTTATGATTCTCTTGAGATAGGGATTTTTAGCCTTGAAATTAATTTTTATTCTTCTGTGCACAATTATGTCATGAAATACTACATACGCGACTCCATATAAAAATATTCCTATGCCAAAATATTTTAAAATTTCATATCCCTCGTATGTATAACCGAAATAAATAAGTAGTATAGAAGGTATCGAGAATACTACTGCGAAAAGATCATTAACCTCAAGGAAGTGATCATGTTTCTTATGATGTGACTTGTGCCAACTCCATAAGAATCCGTGCATAACATATTTGTGGGTGAACCAAGCCATGCCCTCCATAAAAATAAATGTACCTAGTACGATTAGAATATTAATTAACATATTTTAAAACTCTAAAATTTTTTCTTTAACCTCTTCCATAAGCCACATTGGTGTAGAAGTTGCACCACAAACACCTACCTTCTCCTTACTCCCAAACCAATCTTTTTTTACTTCTTCCGAGGATGATACGAAATAAGAGTTCTCATTGTTTTTCTTACATACGTTATAAAGAGCATTTCCGTTTGAGGATTTGGTTCCAGAAACAAAAATTATTTTATCAAAATTTGTAGAGAAGTCTTGTAGCTGGGTATCTCTGTTACTTACCTGTCTACAAAGCGTGTCGTTTACATTAACTTCAGTTCCAGTTCTTGTTAATTTACTAACAATATCATAGAACTTCTCTTTACTCTTAGTTGTTTGGGTATATAGAGTTAAAGATTTTGGCAAAGAATTAAGGTCAAGTTCATTAATATCCTGAAATACGATTGCATCCTTTCCTGTTTGTCCCATTAGACCCTGAACTTCTGGGTGTCCATGTTTTCCATATATATAAATTTTTTCTTCTTTGTCGTGAGACTTTTTAATTCTATTCTGAAGTTTAAGTACTACAGGACATGAAGCATCTATTAGTGTAATATTATTTTTTATTGCAAGGTCATAAGTTGATGGAGGTTCACCGTGTGCTCTTATTAATACCTTAGCATCTTTCATTTCTTTTAGCTTTTCATGATCGATTATCTCTAGACCCATTTTTTCAAGCCTTTTTACTTCCCTGTCATTATGAACTATGTCTCCCAGGCAATAGAGTTCGCCATCTTCTTTGAGAATATCTTCAGCCATCTCTATGGCAAATTCTACACCGAAGCAAAATCCAGATTTAGTATCAATGGTCACATCTAATGATAACATATTGTAAAGTTACTTTATAAAATTTTGTACAGTGATTAAGACTTGAATTTTTCGTAAAATGTTACATTCATTAGCAATAAAAGCATGCTATAAAAAAAATCTTCAACGGGGATTGTTATGAATCTTATAAAAAGATTCTCATTATTATTATACCATACCACAGGATCAGTAGAAAAGTTAAAATCAAAATTGCCGTCAGTAAGTATTCCATTAACTATTATGAAAGGTATAAGATGGAAGATATAGGATACAAGAAAATTAGCATGGTAACCACGCCTTTTAAATGTGCTATATAATAGAAATAATCCACAAAATAGAAAATTCCAAAAAGTGTAGCTTCTGTCTATATTGAACAGAGAAGTTATAACTAGAACGACACCTATTCCCATTAGAATATTTCTCGATAGGTTTTCATATTTATCCAACCTAAAAAAATATTTTATGCTCTCGTATATGAAAACACATGAGAAAGGAATTATTAAAAAGAAAAGCCATTCCTCAATAGGAAGGTAAAATAAATTAATGTTTGAGGTATGTATATCGCTAAAGCCCCATACTCCATTCTTAGTAAAAATCACATCCCAAACAATGAAAAAAGTAGCAGTAATAAATATTGATGGGAATAGGTATTTAAATTTAGATGCATATTTAAATCTTTTATCCCATGACGCTAACAAGGGGAAAGAGATTGTGAAAAGAAGTAATTGAAAGTATAATGTCACTTATAAAGGGTTTATATATGAAGACAAAAATATTATAAACTTTTTAAAGTTAGAGACTCTTATTCTCTCAGTCTTTAACCTTTCAGCATTTAATAATTTTATTTTATTTAGAAGTTCTCTATAATAATTGTACGATAGATATACTCCAGACCTGGCAACACTAGGAAGTTTTTTAATTCCTATAAGCGCATGGTTAAAGTCTTTTTCTATATCCTCTTCAATTTCAACTTTTTCTTTGACAGAAAAAGAATTGTAATCAACTCCAGGAAAATAAACTCTTCCTCTTTCCTCGTTATCACTTTTAATATCTCTTAAAAAATTTATCTTTTGAAATGCTGATCCTAAACTTATAGCGTAAGGTTCTAAATCATTATACTTTTCTTCGTCGTCACAAAATACTTTAAGGCACATCAAGCCAACAACTTCAGCTGAGCCATATATATAACTTTTATACTCTTCTTTCGAGAACTTTTTCATTGTCAAATCCATTCTCATACTGTCAAGAAAAGCTTTAATATGTTTTTTTTCTATATTGAACTTGTTGACTACCATCTGAAAGGAATGCAGTACAGGGTTAGTTGAAAATTTACGTTGTATTGATTCAAGAGTGTCTTTCTCAAATTGATTTAGAACTTTTTCCTTGTCTAGATCATGAAACGTGTCTACGATTTCATCTGCAAATCTGACAAATCCATAGATGTTATAAATATGTTCGTGAATACTTTTGTGGAGGGTATTTATTCCTAAAGAAAATGAGGTGCTATATTTTTTTGTTATAAGCTCACTGCAGTTTGAGCTTACATCATTATAAAGTTTTACAGCACTGTCCATAAGACTACCCCCTGCACTTGCTTAATATTTTATCTTGAAATTCTGGATCAGATTTGATAATATCATAAAAGGATTTTACATAACCACTCACTCGCTCAAACTCTTTAGTTGATAGATTATCTTTATATGTATTTAATATATTTAAGATACTTTCCTCCTTAGATATATATAAGTCTCTCATCCCAGCAAATACATTTGGATCTCTCCTGCATAAACCCCTATAAACTCTTTCTGTAACCTTTGAAATTTTAAGCATAGGATTAGGTTTTGCGTAATATGCATTAACTAATCCGCTATGGTCAAAATCATATGGTATTGCAACAAGTTTTTTTCCATTGAAAAACATTTCTGTGTTATGCTGATAAGCCATCGACCAATCAGTATTACCAATCATGTAAGAGAATAAAGCAAAATTAATTGCTGATGAGTCAGAAACAGTCATTGGGCTCACTCTCCTTTTTGGAAATTTTTTGATTTCATGTCTGTCTGCAACTTTATTATCATCTTCAATTAAGAATGCAAACATGGTATGTTCAATTTCTTTATTTCCCTTCTTCTCAATAATTTTTAAAGTTAATGGTTGAGTCTTAAGATGAATATCAGAGAACTCTTCGAAGAATTTATAAGCAAGCATTTCTTTATAAATTAGCTCGTCTTTACCTTTCTCATTCTGGCAAGGAACAACAAGTTTTAGTTTTCTATTTTTTTGAAATATTGTATTTTCTGCCTGCTTCTTTCTAATTTCTAATCGCATAGGTTTGAAGTAACATATTTTCTTTCTGAAATTACCTCTAACTCTTATCCTTACAGTAATTGAATCTTCCTCAATGCCATTTCCTGAAAACACCATCTTTGATTTTATGAAAGTCGAGTCGTTAGTGTCCTTGTAGAGTTCTTTGAAGTCGAAAGAAAGCTGAGCTTTTAAATCGAGACCATCATTAAACAATTTTGAGTTATCATTTTGTGCATATATTTTTAGATTAAAAAAATATATAAGACAGATTAATAGAATATTTTTAGTTTGTTTATTAAATTTCATAATTATGACATTAAAAAAATATACAAGTGCATTAAATTTTAGAACTCTAATTTCTGTAATTATTTCTTTGATTGCAACATGGATAGCATATAAGTATCAACTTACCTACAACTTAGATTTAACAATTATTTCAGTAGCAGTTGTTTTTCCTATTGTATTTACTTTAGGTAGTGCATTCCAGAGAAGAGAAAAAGCTTTAGAACATTTAGGGAGAGCCAAAGGTGCTCTTGCGTCTATAAAATATTGTTTTTCTGTTTCAAAGAAAGTTTCAGAAGCTGATAAAGAGAAGGTCTATAAAGAGGTTAAAAATGTCAAAACACAGTTAATTAAGTTTTTGTATTCAGAATCTAATGATAAAAATGATTTAAATAATTCAATTACAAAAATTCAAGATTTTATTAAACTAAATAGAGATTTACTAGGGGGTAGTTTATCATTAAGAGTATATAGATTGATGAGAGATGTAATCATGGGTATTGAAAATTCAATTTCTATTAAAGTACATAGAACACCTCAAAGCATTAGAGCTTATTGTGAATTATTCATATATATTTTTCCTTTTTATTATGCTCCAACACTAATTTATAATATTGGAAATGCTTCTATGGGATTTGAAATTGGTTCAACTTTTGGAGGATCTGAAATGATAGACACTACTTTTCTAGTTTATGCGCTAAATACAATAATTTCATTCATACTTATTTCTTTATTTAATGTTCAGGAGCAAATAGAAAATCCTTTTGATGGTGATGGAATGGATGACATCAAGTTAGAAAATTATGAACTTGATTATTAAGTTTACTTTTTAATTCTTTTTAAAACCTCATTTGCAACTACGTTTCCAGAAATCAATGAAGGAGGAACTCCTGGTCCAGGAACCGTTAACTGTCCACAGAAAAATAAATTTTTTAGTTTTTTGTTTTTTAAGGAAGGTTTCAAGATAGCAGTCTGAAATAATGTATTAGCAAGTCCGTAGGCATTACCTTTGAATGAATGGTAATCTTTCTTGAAATCTCTAATTGCATAGCTTTTTTTATAAACAATATGATCTTTTATATTTTGATCAGTTAGCTTTTCTAGTCTAGAAATAATTAAATCAAAGTATCTTTCTCTTATTATTTTATTGTCCTCTAAATCTGGAGCTGTTGGCATGAGTAGAAACATATTTTCATGACCTTCTGGAGCAACTGAAGAGTCAGATTTTGACGTAAAAGAAGCATAGAATAAAGGTTCAGATGGCCATCTAGGAGTTGTGTAAATTTCCTCAGCATGTTTCTCGAAATCTTTATCAAAAAACAGGCAATGATGTAAAACGTTTTTTAACTTTTTATCTAAGCCAATGTAAAATAGTAAAGAAGATGGAGCTAAAACTCTTTTGTCCCAATAAGACTCACTATAATTTCTGAACTTTTCATCTACTATGTTTTGATCAAAGTGATGGTAATCACCTGAGCATATAACATAATCAGCATCATATGTTTTTTTGGTAGTAATCACGTGTGACACTTCTCCATTCAAGTAGGATAGTTTTTTTACTTCTTCATTGGAATAAAATTTTACTCCTTTTTCCTCAGCTAAGTTAACCATAGCCTCCACAATTTTATGCATTCCACCTTCAGGATACCAAGTCCCAAGTTTAATATCCGCATAATTCATAAGACTGTACAATGCTGGTGTATTTTTAGGAGTTGCGCCTAGGAAGAGAATTGGAAACTCTAATAGTTTAATTATTTTTTCATTTTTAAAATATTTACGAATGTGTTTATGCATGTTTTGAAACACGTCTAATTGTAATACCCCTGAAAGTGTTTCTTTATTGATAAATTCCTTAACGGATAACCCTGGCTTATAAACTAAATTTTCAATACCTACTTTATATTTTTTTTCAGCTTGTTTTAAAAATTGATCCAATTTCTCTCCACTGCCTTCTTCCATGCCTTCTAGTAACTCTTTTAAAGATTTATAGTTTGCTGGAATGTCAATTACTTCGTCATCAAAAAAAACTCGATAAGAAGGGTCTAGTCTTTTTAAGTTAAGATATTCATTAATGTTTTTATCAAAATCTTTAAAATACTTTTCGAAAACGTCTGGCATCCAGTACCATGAGGGACCCATATCAAACGTAAACCCTTTTGATGAAAATTGTCTTGCCCTTCCTCCTAGCTTAGAATTTTTTTCTAAAACAAAAACATTATGGCCTTGACTAGCAAGGTAAGTAGCAGATGATAATCCAGAAAATCCACTGCCTACTACACATATATTTTTCTTATTTTTCATCTAGATTTAAATAACAGTTAATCCACTCATTATCAAGTGTCATTTTAAGTTTTTTATAAAAATTAATACCTGTTTTATTCCAATCTAGTACTTGAAGTGAGATTCCAACACAGCGAGAGTTTTTAGCAAATTTTTTTACTTCATCAAAAATTTTTAGTCCAACTCCTTTTCTCCTGAAATTTTCACTTACTACTAAATCTTCAATATACAAGTTCTTACCTTTCCACGTTGAATACCTAAAAAAAGTTATCGCAATTCCAATTATTTTATTTTTATCTTCTGCGACAAATAGATCGTAAACGGGTGATTCCCCGAATCCATCATTTTCTAATCTTTCTACAGTATTTGAAACTTGATCAAGTGCATTTTCAAATTCAGCCAGCTCTTTAATTAAGTCAAGGACTTGGGGTATATCTTTTTTAGTTCCCTTCCTTACATTCATATAGTAATTTTTTTAAATCCAGTATATTTATGAAGAGCCTCAGGAATATTTATTTCATTTCCATTTTGATGAGTTTCTAGAATAGAAGCTACAATTCTGGGAAGAGCTAAAGCTGATCCATTAAGTGTGTGTGCAAGCACTTTGTTTTTTTCTTCTCTTATTTTAAGATTCATTCTGTTAGACTGGTATGTCTTAAAATTACTTACTGAACTGCACTCTAACCATCTCCTTTGACCAGGGGCATAAACTTCAAAATCATATGTTATACTTGATGCGAATCCAAGATCACCTGAGCATAGTAATAATTTCCTGTAAGATATATTTAACGATTTAATAATACTTTCTACGTAATCACACATTGACTCTAGAGCTTTTTCTGAATTACTTTCCTTCTCAATTTGAACAATTTCAACTTTATCAAATTGATGTAATCTATTTAAGCCTCTAACGTGTGAACCCCATGACCCTGCTTCTTTCCTAAAGCAAGGAGTATAAGCAACATTTTTAATTGGCAGGTCGCTATCTTTTAAAATTTTTTTTCTATAAATATTTGTAATAGGTACTTCTGCAGTAGGGATCATAAAGAGGTTTTCATTTTCTATCTTATACATCATTCCTTCTTTATCTGGAAGTTGACCAGTTCCAAAACCTGAGTCTTCATTTATTAAAATTGGTGGTTGGATTTCTATGTACCCATTCTTTTCAGCTTCATCAAGAAAGTAGTTAATAAGTGCTCTCTGTAATTTTGCTCCTTTATCTATATATACAGGAAATCCAGCACCTGTTATTTTATTTCCATTCTCAAAATCTATAAGATTAAAGTCTTTAATAATATCCCAGTGAGGTTTTAATTTTTCTTTATTGCTTATTGAATATTCATGTTTTGAAATTTCTATATTATAATCTTCTGAATTTCCCTCTGGAACTTTATTGTCAGGAATGTTTGGGATATTTACTAAAATATCTCTTATGTTATCTTCCTTTAATTTAAGCTCTTTCTCGATTGATTTACTTCTATCTTTTATTTCAGTAGATTTCTTTTTGAGTTCTGTAATATTGTTATCTCCTGATTTTATTTTTATTCCAATCTCTTTTGCTATATTATTAGATTCAGATAATAAATTATCGAGTTTTGTCTTTAAAGATTTTCTTTCGTCATCTAATGATATAAGCTTATTTAAATTAGTTTCAATATCAACTATCCCTCTTTTCTTGAGAGATAAAATAAATTCTTCTTTATTCTTTCTAAGCTCATTTAATTCTATCATAGTTCGAAAATTTGTATGAAGTTAGCATGAATGATAATAAATATTCAATCTAATAAAAATTAATTTTTTTTTTGACAATATGCATATTAATGGTATTATTGCGCAGTCAATTGTTATTAGGCCAATCCTAAAACACTATTCAATACAATTATTAATCAACTAAAATTTCAGAGATATGTACACAATGGACGAGTTAAATGATAAGTTATTATCAGAATTAAAAAACCTTACAGAGGAGCTTGGTATTAAAGGAGCATCTAAACTTTCTAAGCAAGATCTTATTTATAAGATATTAGATGAGCAGGCAATATCTAAACCAAAAAAGTCTCCTGCTAAAAAATCTTCATCGGATGCAAAGTCTTCTCCCAAGACAAAATCTAACGTACCATCAAAAAGACCGCCGGCTGGTAGAACAAATTCTAGACCTGGAGATAGGCCTAATGACAGGGTTAGGGGGCCAAAAAATACTGAATATGAAAAACAGGTAAAGGAGTTTGAGGGTGTAATAGAAAGTGATGGTGTTCTAGAAATGATGCAAGATGGATATGGTTTCCTTAGAAGTAGTGATTATAACTACCTTGCAAGCCCAGATGATATTTATGTTTCCCCATCTCAAGTTAAATTATTTGGCTTAAAGACGGGAGATACAGTTTTTGGAAAAATTAGACCTCCTAAAGAAAACGAAAAATACTTTGCACTAATTGAGGTGTCAAAAATTAATGGAAAGTCTCCTGAGGAAGTAAGAGATAGAATACCATTTAAGTACTTAACTCCACTTTTTCCAGAAGAAAAATTAAATTTAAGCACAAATCAAGATAACTATTCAACTAGAATACTTGATCTATTTTCACCAATTGGTAAAGGTCAAAGAGGTATGATTGTTTCTCAGCCTAAAACTGGTAAAACGGTTTTGCTTAAACAAATTGCTAATTCAATTGCTGAAAATCATCCAGAAGTTTATCTAATGATTTTATTAATCGATGAGAGGCCAGAGGAAGTAACTGATATGGCAAGAAGCGTAAAAGCGGAGGTTGTTTCATCTACTTTTGATGAGCAAGCTGAAAGACATGTCAAAGTAGCAAATATAATTTTAGAAAAAGCTAAGAGGATGGTAGAGTGTGGTCATGATGTAGTGATACTTTTAGATTCAATAACTAGGTTAGCAAGAGCTCATAATACTGTCATACCTTCTTCAGGTAAAATTCTTTCTGGTGGAGTTGATGCAAACGCTCTACATAAACCTAAAAGATTTTTTGGTGCTGCTAGAAATGTTGAGAAAGGTGGTTCTTTAACTATTATAGCTACTGCTTTAATCGAGACAGGTTCTAAGATGGATGAAGTTATTTTTGAAGAATTCAAAGGAACTGGAAATATGGAGCTTCAGCTCGATAGAAAGCTTTCTAATAGAAGAATTTATCCAGCTATTGATGTTACCGCATCAGGTACTAGAAGAGAAGATCTTCTTATGGATAAAGATGAATTATCAAGATTATGGATTCTTAGAAAATATTTAGCTGATATGAACTCAGTAGAAGCTATGGAGTTTCTTCTTTCTAAGATAAAAGGCACAAGGAATAATGAAGAATTTCTTGTTTCTATGAACGGATAATTTTTCAATTTTTTTCAGTTTTACTGTTAATTAATAAATTAAATTTCTACTTTTATTTTCATGTTTTTTGAAACAAAAAATATGGATAGTTATAAGGTTTTTGATGTCGTATCAAATGACTTTAAGTATGCAAAAGTTCTTAATTCTTTCGGTATAAACTTTTATGATCATTATGATCTGACTATTGATCAGATTTGTAAACTTAAGGGTTTGTCATCTAACTCCATACATGGTTATAGAGTATCGATGGACGAGTCCTTTGATTTAGATTTTAAGACACTAGAATCTTCACCGATCAATTTAGTTATTGAATACTTAAAGCATAATCATAGTTATTTCACAAAAAATAAACTTCCTTACATTGAAAATTTAATTGCTAGTCTCTCAGTTGATAGTAAGTCCTATGATTTTTTTGAAGACCTTAAATTTATTTTTCCACTTTTTTACGAAGACTTTGTTGATCATATATTAGATGAGGAAAAGCATATATTCTCCTATATACAAAACCTTTATCAACTGGAAAATGATGGTAAAAGTCATGCTAAAATATTTTTTGATATGAAAAAAATATCTCTAAAAAAAATATCTAAGCAACATTTAGAAGAGGACTCAGAAATGGCAGGGATAAGAGGCTTAACAAAAAATTATTCTCTTAAGAATATTGAAAACTTACATCTTAAAGTAATATTTCAGGAATTGAAAGCATTTGATCAAGAGTTAGATGTGCACTCTAACATAGAAAATAAAATTCTTTTCCCAAGAGCTTTGGACCTAGAGAAATATGTAGCTGATAAGATAAGAAATATATCATTTCTTAATTAATGGGTAGAATTCTTTGTTTTGACTATGGCAAAAAAAGGGTTGGTGTAGCAGTTACTGATGAACTCCAAATTATATCCTCTCCTTTTGATACTTTTCCTACTCCAGATGTTTTTATTTTAACTTCAAAATATATTGCTGATCATACTGTAGATAAATTTGTAGTCGGTCTCCCTTTTGATTTAAAGGGTAAAGAAACAGACTCTACTAAGATTACACTTGATTTCATAAAAACTTTGAAAAATAAGTTTCCTGAAATCCCAGTAGATACTTATGACGAGAGGTATACTTCTAAAATTGCCAAAGATTCAATTTTGAAAATGGGTAAAAACAAAAAGTACAGACAACATAAAAGTAATGTTGATAAAATTAGCGCTTCAATTATATTACAATCATATTTGAGAAGAAAAAGTATATGATATATCCAATTACACTTTATGGGAGTTCGGTATTGAGAGAAAAATGTAATGATTTAATTAAGGGTGATACAGACATTATATCTCTTTCTAAAGACATGTTTGAAACCATGAGAAAGGCAGATGGTATTGGTTTGGCTGCTCCTCAAATTGGAATTGCTAAAAGAATATTTGTAGTTGATGGTACATCGTTAGAAGACGAGGAAATGTCTTCATTTAAAAAAGTATTTATCAATCCTATTATTATAAATGAAGATGGAGATGAGTGGGAGTTTGAGGAAGGGTGCCTTAGTATACCTGGAGTAAGAGGAGGGGTTTTAAGAAAGTCAGAAATATTAATTCGCTATTTTGATGAGAATTGGAATCAAAAAGAAGAAAGTTATAACGGCATGAAGGCTAGAGTTATTCAGCATGAATACGATCATATCGAGGGTAAGCTTTTTGTAGATTATCTCTCATCTATTAAAAGAAAACTTATTAAAAATAAATTATCAGAGATATCGAAGGGTAATTGTGATGTTAGTTATAAAGTAAAATTGATATAATGATTAATTCTATATCGGAGATATATTCTATATTTAAAAACTCTTCTGGAATAAGCACGGACACTAGATCAATAAAGGATAATTCAGTATACTTTGCTCTAAAGGGAGCTTCTTTTAATGGTAATCATTTTGCTGAGGAAGCAATAGAAAAGGGAGCAATTTTATCCGTAGTTGACGATGAGACACTTGCTGGAGTATCTGATAAGTTTATCGTTGTTAAAGACTCTTTAAAAACATTGCAAGATTTAGCTGTTTATCATAGAAATAAACTAAACATTCCTTTTATTGGATTGACGGGATCAAATGGAAAAACAACAACTAAAAATTTAATTGAAAAAGTATTAAGCTCAAATTTTAAAGTGAGAGCTACAGAAGGAAATTTAAATAATCATATAGGTGTACCATTAAGTGTTTTAAGTGTTAAGAGTGAAGATGAAATTGCTATTATTGAAATGGGTGCAAGTGCGGTTGGGGAAATTAAGTTATTATCTGAAATATGTAAACCAACTATCGGGCTCATTACTAATATTTCGAATGCTCATGTTAAAGGTTTTAAAAATATTGAGGGTGTGATAAGGGGTAAATCTGAGCTATTTGACTATCTTCTTAAGAACAACGGTCAGGTTATAATTAATGACTATGATGATGTAATTAAAAATTTTTCAAAACGTTTTGATAATGCAATTCACCTTGATGGAAATAGATCTATTATAAATATTAAATTATTAGAGTCTACTCCTCAAATAAAATTTCAGATAGAAGACGGTAATATTTTTATTTCGAATTTATTCGGCGATTATAATTTTCAGAATATTTTATTTGCTTTAACTGTTGGAAAATATTTTAAAATTAGTCTCGAAAAATCATCAAAAGTTGTGTCGGAATATATTCCTGATAATAAAAGATCAGAAAGAGTAGACTATAAATCAAATTCTATAGTATTAGACGCATATAATGCTAATCCAACTTCTATGGAAAAAGCAGTCTACGCTGTTTCTAATTTTAAAAATAAAAATAAAATAATGATCCTTGGTGACATGAATGAGCTTGGTGAATTATCAAAAGCTGAACATGTCAAGATAGGTAAGCTTGTTAAAAAATTAAAGGTTAATGATGTTTTCTTCATTGGGAATAAGATGAGGTATGCACATTATGAAAATCCAGATTCTTCCTGGTATGAAAACGTAGATAGTTTAATTGAAGAACTTCAGAAATTAAGTTTTAAAAATTCTGATATTCTAATAAAAGGCTCAAGAAGTCTTCAGCTTGAAAAGTCTATAGAAATAATTAGGCAAATATCAGTTTGATATTTGTAGTGAAAAGTTTTATTCCAATAGCCAATAAAATAATTCCAAAAACTTTCCTGAGTATATTAATTCCTTGGCTTCCTAATATTTTTTGAATCTTTTCTGAGGATTTTAATACTATGTAAACCAAGATCATATTTAGTATTATCGCTAAAATTATATTAACATCATTATATTCTGATTTTATAGATATAAGAGTAGTCAGTGTTCCTGGTCCTGCAATTAGTGGAAATGCTATTGGTACTATTGAAGCTGTCTTAGGATTGCTGTCTTTGTATAACTTAACACCAAGAATCATTTCTGCTGCTAGAAATAAGATTATAATTGATCCTGCTACTGCAAAGGAATTTATATCTACACCAAGTAGGTTTAAGAGAACTTCTCCAACAAATAGAAATACTATCATTATAACAAGAGAGACGAAAGATGCTTTCTCAGACTCAATAACCTTATATTTTTCTCTTAACAAAACAATTAATGGAATGTTTCCTATAACGTCGATAATGGCAAATAAAATCATTGCAGAAGAGATAAATTCTTTTAAATCAAAGTTCATACATAAAAAATTTAGCGCGCAAATATAAAAGTTTAATCTTAAAAGAAAAATGCCCCTAAAGAGGGGCACTAACTAACTAACCAAGTCTGTGTTTTTAATCCAAACTATAAAAATGAATGATTAAAATTATAAATATTTTAATATAATGACTATTAATATGAAATAATTTTATGTTTTTTAATTAAAATTTATATTATTTATAATTTTAATATAAATAATTAAAAAATATATAATTTGATACTAAAAAAAAGGGTGTTAATTATAAATATTTAAACGGTATTTACTTGACAATAGAAGAGATAACAGCTCTCTTAAAAAGATTTGATGAATTATCAGATATTTTTTGAGTTTGTTTAAATATAATTCCAATTACTTTATCATTAGGGTCTGTAAAACAACTTGTGTTCCAATACCCACCCCCTAAAAGAGTTCCTGCAGTTCCTGTACCTCCACTTTTAAGATCTTTTTCTAACACTATGCCTAAAGCTAAGCCAATCCCAAACCCAAAGCTTTCAGGTAACTGATTTTGAAAAATTAAATCATTTGTTTGTTTTCCAATAAAGCTTTTTCCCTTGTACTTTCCATTGTTTAAAAATACGGATAAGAACTTATAGTAATCTTCTACTGTACTTGAAAGACCACAACCACCAGCAAAAAATTTCCTTTTACCCTCAACAGGATAATTTTCATTAAATCTATCATCTTCAAATATTACCCAGTCATCATCTTTTTTAGTTTGTACAGGTACTAGCCTTTCTTTCTTATTGTCAGGTAAATAGAAGTAGGTGTCATTCATGTCTAATGGATCAAAAATTTCTTCACGATAAAATACATCTAATTTTTTTCCAGTAACTATCTCAATCATATAACCCAATACATCAAGTCCCATGCTGTACGTGAATTTTTCACCGGGCTCATGGTGAAGAGGCACCTCTGCTAGATTTCTTATTGCTTCTCCTATCGTTACATCTTCATCACAAAAACACATTACTCCATTTTTCATGAAAGATTGTTTTTTCTTGTGAAATATTGCTTTTATTGATGGATTACCATCTATAAAGTCATATCCTACTCCAGAGGTATGAGTAAGAAGTTGCCTAATTGTAATTTTTTTTGTTGAAGGTTTTGAGGAGTAAGAAGAATCTTTTTCATTAAAAGTTTCAAGTATCTTAGTATCCTTAAATTCAGGAATATATTTTTCTATTGGATCATCCAAATTAATTTTACCATCTTCCCATAACTTCAACACAGCAATAGATGTTATTGCTTTGGTCATAGAAGCAATTCTAAAAATATCATCTGTAGAATACTTTTCATTTGTTAATGGATTTTTAATTCCAAAAGCTTTCTGGTATACAATTCCTTTCTCATTTCCAACAAGAACCACCGCTCCTGGTATTTTATTATTATTAATATCATCTGTAAGTAGCTCTTCTACTACTTTTAGTCTCTCTAAATCAATTCTAGAATTTTCTGAATTGGTACATCCAATCACTAATAACACTAAAAAAATATATAACTTACTTCTCATAATACTTGGTTTGTTTATTTTTTAATTTAATAAATTAATTATTATCATGACTGCTAACCAAATTAAAACTTCTTCAAAATTATTTTTTTGTCTTTTCATAATGATATTTTTTATATCCTGTCATGATGAGAAGACATTTAAATTAAAAACGTATATCATTCCTGAAGATGCAGGAGTAATTATACCTGAGTCTGGGGTATACGCCGGAGGAACTAATTTAATACTTGAGGCGTTAAGTGCTGATAATTTTACTTTTACTAGGTGGTCGGGTGATATTGATTCTAGATCAAATCCTTTAGACTTTAAAATAAATTCAGATCTAGATATTGTAGCTGAATTTACAGAAATTATTGATACCTCATCAAAAGATTCAGATAATGACGGTGTAACCGACTCAAAAGATTTATGTCCTAATACTCCTGCTGGATTTATCGTTGATGAGAAAGGCTGTAATATTAAAAACGAGTTCGATGAAAACTATTTATTAGTTTGGCACGATGAATTTGATTTCGATGGTAAACTAGATCAAGATAAATGGCATCATCAAATAATACCACCAAATAATGGTAGCTGGTGGAATGATGAAGTTCAACATTACACTAATAATATTAAAAATTCATTTGTAAGTGATGGTAGTATGAAGATAGTTGCTATAAAAGAAAATTATACTGTAGATAATTCTACAAAAAATTATACATCAGCCAGATTAAATTCTAAATTCGGTTTCAAATATGGTAGGGTAGATGTAAGAGCTAAATTACCATCCACAAGAGGCACCTGGCCTGCGATATGGACTCTTGGAACTAACATTAATGAAATTGGAAATTATTTTGGAGATTCAGAGGGAAGTATTGGATGGCCAAAGTGTGGTGAAATTGATATAATGGAGCAGAACGGCTGGAATAAAAATGAGTTAATAGGCCATTTTCATTTTGCTAATCCTCAAGGCCAGTATGCTAATTATGGAAATGTCACCAGTATTTCTAATTCTTCAGGAGAGTATCATATTTATTCCTTAGAATGGACGGATAAAATTATTAGAATTCTAGTTGATAATAAAGAGTTTGTATCTCTTACTAATGATGGAAATGTTCCTTATGATAACCGGCACTATTTACTCCTCAATATTGCTATTGGAGGGAATTTAGGTGGTGATATTGATCCTAGTTTTGGTCAGGATAAGATGGAGATTGATTATGTTAGGGTATTTCAGAAAGAATAACCTTTATATGAAAATCAACTTTAATATCAGTCTTGTAATTTTTGTGATGGTGGTATTTTTTGTGATATCATTTATCACAAATATTATTGGTCCTCTTATTCCTCAGTTCATCAGGACTTATGATTTAAGTTTAGTTTTAGCTTCATTTCTGCCTTTATCTTTCTTTTTTTCTTATGGAGTCTTTTCAATACCTGCTGGAATATACATGGAGAGATATGGGGGTAAAATAGTAATGTTTTCAGCTTTTTTCATATCATCAGTTGGGGCAGGCCTAATTATTTTAATGCCAGGATATTTATCATTTATCATCTCTTTCTTTCTTATTGGTACTGGTATGGCTATACTTCAAGTTGCTATTAATCCCTTACTGAGGTATGCGGTCTCTGGTGAAAATTTTGCTTTTTTCTCCATAATTGGTCAGCTTGCTTTTGGTTCTGCTTCTTTTCTAAGTCCAATATTTTATAAATTTCTTCTAATAGAAAATAATCCTCTTGGTGTATTATTATTTAGTGATGAACCTTGGCTATGGATATATGTTCTATTTATTCTTGTTATAATAGCTCTATTAATTTTTTTGTATTTTCTGAATATCCCCAGTAATCAATTAGATTCAGAGAAGTTTGATTTTAATGTTTTTTCAAACTTTTTAAAAAGTAAATATTCTTACTTCTATTTTTTTGGAATTTTTTCTTATGTTGGTGTAGAGCAAGGTATTAATAACTGGTCATCTGAATTTTTGTATCAGTACCATTCCCTTGATCCTGAGGTAGTTGGAGTTGAAGTAGTCTCTGCATTTTGGGGTAACCTTACTATTGGAACTATAATTAGTCTATTTCTTATAAAATTAATTAATGAGAAAACGTTACTAAATATCTATGCATTATCTTCTTTTTTTATAGCACTTCTTGCAATTCACGGTGACTCTGAAATTTCTGTTTTGTCATTTAAACTTCTTGGCTTTTCAATTTCTGGGGTTTGGTCTGTGATGATATCCCTTGGGTTAAACTCTGTACCTAAAA
>Ga0315315_10002191_pt1 | contig 17898 bp, 20 predicted proteins | sample M140m3416metaG_FD_203699 | JGI IMG/M metagenome (GOLD analysis project Ga0315315, IMG submission 203699) | Ammonia-oxidizing marine archaeal communities from Monterey Bay, California, United States - M1 40m 3416 | ecosystem: Environmental > Aquatic > Marine > Intertidal zone | place: USA... | reverse complement strand
ATTGTACTGTAGAGGAAATTGATGCTTGTCCAGTACAAATTCAAGGACCTAAATCAAAAGCTTTAATGAAAGATCTCTGTGGAGATCAGGTTGATTTTGATAACATGCCTTTTTATGGTTTAGCAGAAGTAAAAGTTGGTGGAAGAAGTTGTGTTATTTCTCAATCAGGTTTTTCTGGTGAAGCTGGTTATGAAATATATTTAAGAAATGCAACTTTATATGCTGATGATATGTGGAATGCAGTTTTAGAAGCTGGTAAAAAACATAAGCTAATGGTCATTGCTCCTGCTCACCATAGAAGAATCCAAGCAGGAATTCTTTCATGGGGACAAGACATGGATCAACAGCATAATCCTTTTCAATGTAATTTAGGCTATCAAGTTTCTTTATCAGGAAAAGGTGAATGGAATAAAACAGCTGATTATGTTGGTAAAACTGCTTTAGAAAAAATGGGTGCAGAAATTAAAGCAGGAAAAAAACCTTATAAACTTCAATTAGTTGGTCTTGAACTGGGAGGAAAACCAATTGAGGATTATGCACCTGATTTTTGGTTAATTTCAAACGAAGGAGGTGGAGATCCAGTTGGTTTTATCACATCACCTTGGTATCATCCTGAAAAGAAAACTAATATTGCAATGGGATATGTGCCATTTGATGGAACTCTTAATTCCAATGGTTTTCCAAAAGGTAAAGTTGGAACAAAATATAAAGTTCACCTTCCTGAAAAATATTCAGATAAACCAGGTGCACCTGTAGATGCTGTGGTAGTAGACATTCCTTTTAAAGAGTCTTTCAACGCAAATACAAGAGAAGTTGTTAAAGGCTAATTTTTTTTGTGGGGGTTTTTACCCCCACAATTCCAGATGACTAAAGGTTTCCTAATTGCAATTTGCATTATAATAGCTATTGCTTTAATACTCTTCCCATTGATTGTTTCTTACAAAGATCAAAAAAATAAAAAAAAATAAATGTTTGGTGAATTTTTAAATATAATTTTTAAATCTATTAAATTAGAAAAGTCTCTCTATAGTGATAATAAAAATTTTGGTGAAGCATCAATATATTTTGCTGGTATCATTATGATTTTAGATGGGATAGCTGGGGCTGTTGCGGCCAATACGGTTATCAAAACCGCAGTTGCAATGTCTGGATTAACAGCAATTTTAACATGGTTTATTTGGGCATTATTCATATTTGTAATCGGTGTAAAATTATTTCCCGACAAACAAACAAAGGTCTCTTTTAAAAAAGTTCTAACTGCAGTTGGTTTTGCTCATGCTCCTGGTTTATTAAGATTTTTCGCAGTTACACCTGACTTAATGATACCGATAATTTTTTTAACTCAATTTTGGATTTTTGCTGCTCTAATAATTTCTACTAAACAAATATTAAATCTTAAATCCAATCTTAAATCTTTTGGTATTGTTTTTTTATCTTTTCTAATTATTGCTTTCTTATCCATATCTTTTGTTATGAGCAGAATGAATGCGATGCCAATTAATCAAATTTAAATTGGGAATATAGTTTTCGATAATCTGCAAGATTTACAAATTTTAAAACCTGTGAGAATTAAGTTTTGAGAGACGCTCTCATGTATATTTTTACATTCATCACAAATATTATCTAAATCTCGCAAATCCTTTTCTTGAACTTCATCATCTTCAATCATTATCAGTTAAGCCAGCGCCAGCAGCTCCTTTTTTAAGACTATCCGTTTCTTCCACAAATGTATTTTCAGACAATTTATAAAGGTTTCTCCACTCAACATCAGTAAAAGAGTCTTGATTTTCTAAGAAACTAATTTCAGTTTTTTTAGCAATGGCAGGAAATTCATTTCTACTAAAATTAGATGAAATATTAATGTTAAAATTCAATAGAAATTCATTTTTATCGAATTTAAATAATATTTTTTTTCCAATTACTTCTGAACCTCTACTTAAAAAAGGTAAAAATAAAATTGGATAAGCTATTTTTTGAAAGGTACATTTGTTTAAAAACTCAAGTTTTTTTATTTGGTCTAAAAAACTTACTCCAAGATTTATTGGACATAAAGAATTAACTTTTGATTTATTAACTTTACTTATTGTTGATAAATTTTCGTAATTTACTTTAGCTTTGCTTTTATAATATTGATTTAAATTTTTAATTCCTGGCAAGCCAAATAATTCTAGTATCCTCACACCTTTTGCTACCTCTTCTGCTATTCCCCAAGAGAAACCTATAGCACGAGTAGACCTTTTTGATATTGTTTCTATTTCACTTAATGATTTCATAATTTAAGAATGATATTTGTATACCCACTGCTCATCATAATTATTTAATTCATTTGGAAGAGGTGCTCCTTGAAACATGCATATTCTTAACCATTTATCTGACCTTGGATCAAATTTTAATGCCCCAAAAAATGATAATTTTAATCTTAACATATCAATAGGTACAATTTTTTCACTTATTGTATTATCTTGTATTTCTGAATAAGGAAATTGTTCTATTATAAATGCTCTTCTTACAACATGTCTCAAGTCTGAATTTTTTATTAAAAATTTATCAATTGTAAGAATACTTTTTAGTGATAGTAGTTTGTCGTATAATTTTTTAATATCTCTTGCAATAGCAAGAGGCTGCTCTAAATCTGAACCTTTTTCTTCAAATCTATCTGCTAACCTTGGTTCTTCTTTATTTTTTGAAATGAACCAAAATTTTTGGTAATTTTCTTGTTTATTGAAATTAATGGGTAAAATATTTGAATATTTTTTTTCAATTATAGCTCTTAACTCTTCTGTTGTTCTATCAGTTGGTATATTAAAATATCTCTCTTCATCAGAGCTCATTTTTTTAATAAGAGGTTCTGTAATCTCATTAAAAGGTTCCATCATAATTGAAACAATATATTCAATACATTCTTCACAAACTTCTTTTTCTAACCACAAATAAATCTCATTAAATGGGTAGTTTGAATTAAAATCAAATTTGTTTTCAATAAAATCTAAAAATTTTTTGACGTCGTTTAATAATTGATTAATTTTCGTTTGTTGATATTTGCTTTCTGTATTCCAGGTAGTTATGTTTTTAATTGAGTTTTTAACACAAATCTTAAATAGATTGCTGTTTTCATTTTTAACTATTTTAATTTCTCTAATTTTTTTTAAGGCTGTTTCTCTACAAAGAATCCAATTATTAAGTAAAGTGGGATGATTTACTATAAATGGAGCCATGCCTAAACCAGTTGAATTTCCTATCCCTAGGTTTTTACAGATTTTTAAATCAAGATTAACTGCTTTTTTTGGATTCTTAGACTTAGCTACATGATTAACCTGATCAAATGTGAATTGTCTAACTAAATAAACCAACATCATTTCCAATCTAAAAGGACCATTAATTTCATTTCTATTTTTAATTCTAAAACGATCAGCTAAACCAAATTTACCAGAGCCATAAACTGCTGTTGTTCTGTAAAGATATCCAACTTTTTCTAATAAATCTAAATTTGGTTGAGATCCGTTGCTCAAACTTTCAACAACGTGATCAAATACTCTCACTGATTTATTGGCTCTCGATAAGGTTAATTCTTTATAGGAAAGTCTTCCAACTTCTTGTTTAGGCACTTCATTTTTTAATCTTTTGATATCTTTGTTGTCTGGTACTCCATCATACAATGTAAATGCCGCATCCCATTTAGTAGCGATTACTCTGTCTGATCTTTCTTGATCTGTAATTTCATTAGCAAAACATACTAATGAGTAAACTCTATCCTTTTTTTTGAATGAATATACTGCAACTCCAAATCCATTTTTATCTAAATCGAATAAATCTCTATTATAATCCCAGTCTTTAAATTCACTCAAAAAACTTCTTAAAAAAGACAATTTAGATTGATGAAAAGATCCAAGCCTTGAAAGCTTCATTATCACATTTGGGTCTCGCAATTCTATATTCATAGTTACATTAATTTATAAAAATTATACCAGTTGTTACCAAGTATCCCATTAGTCTCAGTATCTGAAAAGCCTATTTTTTTTAATCCTTTTTCTATATTTGCAAATCCTCTGGCATCTCTAAACCACTCAGGTTGCTTGGGGAAACCTGGCTTATTCTTTGAACCTTCTCCATAATTTTTACTTTTAGACCAAGTTCCATTTCTCATCCATTCAACTACTTCATCAGGTTGATTCATGCAAAGATCTGAACCAATGCCAATATTTTTTGTATTCATAATGTCTGCAGTCTTCGCCACCATCTCACAAAAACTCTCTAAAGTGCAATTAGTATTATTTTTTAAGTGGTGTGGATATAATGATAATCCTAAAATACCTCCACTGTCACTTAAAGTTTTAAGTAAATCAGAAGATTTATTTCTTTTTGCTGGATGCCAAAATGATGGATTGGCATGTGTAATTGCAATTGGTTTTTCACTTATCTCAATAGCATCAAATGTACTTTTTTCTGCTTAATGTGACATATCAACAACAACACCGACTCTATTCATTTCTTTTATAACCTCTCTACCAAAATTTGTTACACCACTATCAATTTTTTCATAACAGCCAGTAGCTAATAAAGATTGATTGTTATATGTAAGTTGCATAAATCTGCAGCCAAGTTCATGAACTTTCTCAACTAAGTCAATATTATCTTCTATTGGTGAACAATTTTGAAAACCAAAAAAAATTGCAGTCTTATTTTCTTTTTTTGCTTTCTCAATATCCTCAAAGTTTTTACCCAAAAAAATTAGATCAGAATTTTCTTTAAACAATTTTTCCCATTTCTTAATCTCATTAAGAAATTCGTCAAAATCCTCATGATAAACTATTGTTACATGAACTGCGTCTAAACCTGCCTCTCTGTTAATTTCAAAAATCTCTCTTGACCAATTACAGTACTGCAGATTGTCGATTTTAAATTTCATTTAGATTAATAAATTTTAACCATACCAATATGTTTTTTTAAATACTATTTATTTTATTGAAATTTTAATCTAATTTTGAAATAAGGTTTGAGCAAAAAAAATCATGAAAAAGAATAGAAATCTTAAAGTATCGATTGTGATGGGTAGTCAATCTGACTATAAAACTATGAAATTATCTGAAAAAATCCTTAAAAAATTAGGAATAAAATTTGAGACAAAGATAATATCAGCCCATCGCACCCCCAAAAGAATGTATGATTTTGCTTTATCAGCTCAAAATAATAATATCGGTGTTATTATAGCTGGAGCTGGGGGTTCAGCTCATTTACCAGGAATGATTTCTGCGTTAACATCAATTCCAGTTTTAGGTGTTCCTATACAAAGCAAGAAACTAAAAGGATTGGATAGTCTTTTATCAATTGCTCAAATGCCTAAAGGTATTCCAGTAGGAACCTTGGCTATTGGTGATGATGGAGCAATTAATGCTGGGTTACTTGCCGCTTCAATTATATCAAACAGTGATCCAACAATTAAAAGAAAATTAAATAATTGGCGTAGGTTACAAACAAGATCTGTAAAAAATAACCCTAAATAAAAAAATGTCAGAAACAAATCTGGGTATTATTGGTGGTGGGCAGTTGGGAAGTATGCTTGCAGTAGCTGCAAAAAAACTAAATATTAAAACAACAGTTTATTGTGATGATGAAGATGCACCTGCACAAAATTTTTGTGATGAGTTTATATATGCAAAATATGGTAATAAAGAAAAAATTCTAGAGTTTGTAAATAAGGTAAATATTATTACTTATGAATTTGAGAACATCCCTTATGAAACCCTTAATGAGATGAATAAGTTAAAATCTGTATTACCAAAACCTTCTGTGAATAGACTTATCCAACACCGATTAGCAGAAAAAGATTTTATAAATAAATTGAATATTCGAACCACAAGATATGTAAGCATTGAAAAAAAATCTGATATTGAAACTTTAGATGACTTTCTTCCAGGAATCTTAAAAACTACTACAATGGGTTATGACGGCAAGGGACAATACCCTATTAAAAGAATTGAAGATATAAACTTATTTGATATTGATTTTTCGAAAGGCTATATTCTTGAAAAACTTGTCAAACTCAAAAAAGAGATTTCAGTAATCATAACAAGATTTGGTAATAATAAGTTTGAAATTTACGAACCAATAGAAAATATTCATCAAGAACAAATATTAAAGTATTCAAAGATACCTGCTGAAATTAATGAAAAAATATTAGTACAATCAAAAGAATGGGCCAAATCAATTGCTGAAGAATTAAAATATATTGGAACACTTTGTGTTGAATTTTTTATTGATAGAAATGAAAATTTGTATGTAAATGAAATTGCACCTAGAGTTCATAATTCTGGTCACCTAACTATTAATGCATACAACGTTAGTCAATTTGAAAATCACGTAAGAGCAGTTTGCTCACTTGAAAAGATTCCTCTTAAGAAATTATCTAATGCTAAAATGATAAATTTAATTGGAGATCAAATTAAACCTTATAGAGAAAATCTTAAGTTGAATGATAATGAATTTTTCTTTGATTATTTAAAAAAAGAGATTAAAGAAAAAAGAAAAATGGGTCACATAACAATTTTAGGATAAATGATTAAATCTATTGAAGGAAATTTTGACCAACCTGATGTAAATGAACTTTTAACTAAACATTTTATTGAACTAAGGGCTGCATCTCCAGAAGGCAGTACTCATGTTTTAGATATTCCTGGCTTAAAAATACCATCAATCAAATTTTGGAGCTTATGGAAAGATGAAAAATTATTAGGCTGTGGTGCTTTAAAGTTTTTAGATGAAAGTCATGGTGAGTTTAAATCAATTAGAGTTCATGATAATTTCAGAAATCAGGGTAATGGTATTAAAGTTATTAATCATCTTATTGAAGAGGCTAAAAAATTAAAAATAAAACAAATAAGTATTGAGACCGGTGCAGGAGAGTTTTTTAAACCTGCAAGAAAATTGTTTAAAAAATGCAATTTTGAATTATGTAAACCATTTGCCCATTATAAAGAGGATATTAATTCAATTTATTTAACAAAACTAATAAGCAACGACTTGGATAAAAAAGTCCTCTAAGACATCAATTTTGTTGACAAAACCCTCGAAATTCTAAAGAAAGCCTAAATTACTTAATTATAAGTAATAAATTAAAATAACAAAGTAAGAAGATAAATATGAGTCTACAAGGTAAAGTAAAGTGGTTCAATCCAACCAAAGGTTTTGGTTTTATTGAAAGAGAAGATAAAGAAAAAGATGTGTTTGTACATGTTTCAGCAGTTAGAGATGCTGGTATGAACGGTTTAGATGAGGGTCAAGCTTTGACTTTCGATGTTGAAGACGGTCCTAAAGGTCCTTCAGCAGTTAACTTAAAAACTGCATAATTTTCACAATAATATTTATTGGCTATAAATTTTTTTCATTCTTTTTGAAGAATTGATTTATTTTTATAGCCAATAATCTATTCTTTTATTAAATGGATAAAAGAAAAATAACTAAACTCAACAATTTAGAATTTAAACCTTTTAATAAATATGGCAAACCTATTCCAGGTTGGTCATGGCACAAAATAAGTTTTGATGAAAAAACAAATTTTGGAACCTATATCTCAAAATTAGATCCAGGGACTAAAACAATTCCTCACATTCACACGGGTCATGAAGAGTTTTTAGTATTAGAAGGTGAACTAATTGACTCAGATGGCACAATCTTTAAAAAAGGAGATTTTATTTCTTACGAGCCAAACAGTAGCCACTCTTCATATACAAAAAAAGGTTGTTTAATTTTAACTTTCATGAGAGGACATAATAATCAAATTAAAAGAAATAATTAAATTATGATTGGGATTTTAGGAGGAATGGGTACACAAGCAGGTCTTGATTTTTGCAATAAACTTGCAATTCTTTACAGAGGAAAGATTGACCAAGATTATCCTTTATTTCTTCTTTATAATAAATCAAATATTCCTGGTAGACCAGAGTCGATCGGAGTACAAACAGGAAATATTTCAAATAGAATTAAAAATAAAAAAAGTGAAATAAAATATACAAGAGTTTTAAAAAGTTTACTTAATGGATGTAATGTTCTTAAAAAAAGTAAATGTAAATTTATTGTTATTCCATGTAATACTGCCCATTATTGGTATGACGATTTACAAAAAAAAATCACCTTACCTATTATCAATATGCCCAAAGAAGTTTTTAATTACACTTTAAAAAAATGTAAAAAAAACTCATCAATAGGCTTGCTCGCTACTGAAGGTACTTTAAAAACTGGAATTTATAATAAATTTTTTGATAAAAATTACAATCTAGTTTATCCCAATTTGCTAAATCAAAAAAATTCTGTCAATAAAGCTATTAAACTTGTGAAAATGGGAAAAGTAAAAGCGGCTAACAAAATTATTAAACCAGCTATTGATTATTTAATCAAAAAAAATTGTAAAAAAATAATTCTTGGTTGTACTGAATTGCCTATTGCAATATTTGCGTACAAATCAATAAAAACAATCAAATCATCAAAAATATTTTTAGATCCAAATTTGATTTTAGCAAATTCTGCGATGAAAAAATATAGAAAATAGATAATGCAGTCAAAAGAAAGGCCATATGTATTATTTGTTGCTGAAGTTATTTATTCTAAAATTTGTGAAATAAAAAAAAAAAATCCTGAGCTTTCAAATATTGATGCTATTGAGAATTTTATTGGATCTCAAAGTTATAAAGAAATTAGTAGTGGAGAATTTCATGACAAGTGGTTTAAACAATTAGAAAAAAACAATTATATTGATAAAAAGTCAAAAAAGAAAATACCTGAAGAAACATTAAAATTACTTAAGGTTCAAAAAGATATGATGATTAAGCAATTAATTCAGTTCCCAAATTTATACTATACAAAAAGTCACTTCCCTTTAGAGCTTTCTCAAAGAGCGTTTGATCAACTTTGGCGTGTATGTGAAAGTTATGAGTTATGGTGTAAGGAAACTAATCAAGTTGACTTGATTGTCTTAAAAATTATTGACTAGATAATTTTATAATACCACCTGTTTTTTCAATTTTATTTTTGACTAAATTATAAAAATCTTGACTTTCTAGAGTTTGTTTTTGAATATTTTTTTTTGCTGGGGCAATTTCTTTTAAATTTTCAATTGGAGTTTTTCCTGTGTATGCTGTTATCAAATGGTTAGAACCATAACTAAAACCTGCCTGAATTACGCTTCCTGATGAGTTTAATGTGTAGGCTGGTCCTAGCATTGCTGTTGGTGCTGCACAGGCTCCAAGAAAAGAAACTATAATTAGCCCAAAGATAAATTTTTTATTCATCATAGATTAACGAATCTTATACATTTTGTAATACAACTCAAGGTAGAATTTTTAAAGCCATTTTTCATATATAAATTAAACTAAATTAAAGGAAACAAAGTAAGAATAAATGCTCTATAAAACCTGAAATGATCAGAATTTATCCGATAGTATTTATAGTCCTTTGGTCCTCAGCTTTTATAACAACTAAGCCAATTATAGATAATAGTGATCCATTTATGGCTTTGGGATTTAGATTTTTTTTTGTAGCTATAGGTTTTTACTTATTTTCTCTATATTTGAAGCAATCAATAATTATTCAAAAAAAAAATCTATTTGAGTCTTTATTAAGTGGAGTTCTTTTTCACGGATTTTATTTAGGTGGAGTTTTTTATTCTATATCAATTGGAATGCCAACAGGTATAGCTGCCTTAATAGTAACACTTCAGCCCATTTTGACAAATGCATTAAGTGGACCAATACTGGGAGAAAAAGTAACAACTAAACAGTGGGTTGGAGTTTTGCTTGGTTTTATAGGGACAACATTAGTTTTAGGGCTAGATGTAGGCTCAGACATACCTTTGCTGGGATTAGTTGCAACAATAGTAGCATTAATTTCAATTACCACATCAACCATTTGGCAAAAAAAATTAAGCAATAGTTTACCTTTATCTGTAAGTAACTTTTATCAGGCTGTTGGTGGATGTTTATTTCATATTTTTATAGTTTTATTTTTTGTAGAGCCATACATTAATTTTACAAAAACATTCATAATTGCAATGAGTCACCAAATTTTTTTAGTTTCATTTGGAGCTTTTACAATACTAATGTTTTTGATTAAAAAAAATTCAGCTAGTAAAACTGTTTCAATATTTTTTTTAATACCTGCAACATCTGCTTTGATGGCTTGGTTATTCTTAGATGAAAGTCTAAATAATTTTGATATTTTAGGTTTTTTAATAACTTCTATTGGTGTTTATATTGCTACTCGAGACTAAAGCTGTTTTACTAAAAAGATTTATAACCAAATTCTAAAGATGCATCAGTAATAGAATGATATAAAGATTCACCAAAACTTCTTAAAGCAAATAATCTCACTTTCTCTGGATTGTCACTTAACATATCAACAGTGAAAGCTATGCCATTATAAGAGGAGTTTATTGAATTATTTTTTTCTAAAGTGTTAAAATTAAAAGGGCATCCTTTTTTTAAAACTTCTTTTACATTTTGTCCTTCTATTTCGATTATAGCTTTTGAGTGAGACAAATCTGTTATAGCAAAGTCTGTATCATGAAAACTTTGTGAAATTTTTTTTAGTAAATCTTTTTTATTTGAAACCAAAAGCCAATTTTTTGGTCCATTCCATAAAATTCTTGTATCATTATTATTTGGTACACTTAATGATTTATCTTTTAATTTTAAACCATCGATATCAATACTTTCAATAGAGACATTAGAATTTTTATACTGAACTATTTGAACAATTAATAAATTCTTTATCTCAGAAATTTTCAAAAGTTCATTTTCATTTTTACCCTCGAAATCACCAAATTGACCAAATGAATGTACATTTGCTAATGCCGATATTAAGCTCATGATCTTACTCTTTCCCCTTTTGGGTCAACATAATGTGAAGAAACTATCTCAACTGGGATTATTTTATTTTTCAGTGGTGACATAACAAATAATTTTTTCCCTATCATATTTTTACCATCTTTCAATATTGCTAAAGAAAATGGATTATCATGTTCAACACTCCAACATGAGGCTGAGATATATCCTAGTTTTAGATTTGGCAATGGAGCTTTTGAATCTTTAACTAAATGAGATCCTTCAGGTATACTAGTTTTTTTATCTAAAGGAACAACTCCAACTACTTTTTGTCTATCCTCAGCTGTAAATGCCTCTCTAGTTAATGATCTTTTTCCAATAAAATCTTTCTTTTTGCTTAACAATCCTTCAAGTGAATTGTCATAAGGTATCGTTCTTCCATCAAGCTCTGAACCAGCAACATGTCCCATTTCAATTCTAAGAGTTGATAGTGCTTCTGTTCCATATGGTTGAATTTTAAATTCTTGACCAATTTCAATAATTTTTTCCCACATAAAGTTTCCATTATCAGACTCAACATTTACCTCATATGCAAGTTCACCGGAAAATGAAATCCTAAATATTCTCGCCTTTACCCCAAATAAGTCACCTTCCATATAACCCATAAATGGCAATCCTTCATTAGACACATCAGATTTTGGAAATAGTTTTTGTAATAAATTTCTGGATTTTGGACCAGCTATAGCAGCTCCAGCCCACTGTTCTGTAGTTGACACTACATTTACATTTAATTCTGGCCATACTAATTGTAAATAATACTCTAAATGCGAAAGAACATTTGCTGCTTGAGCAGTTGTGGTAGTCATATGATAATGATTTTCAGAAATTCTTGTTGTTGTTCCATCGTCCATTACAATTCCATCTTCTCTCAACATCACACCATATCTGGCTTTACCAACTGGTAATTTTAACCAAGCATTTGTGTAAACCCTATTTAGTAGCTCTGCTGCATCTGGTCCTTTAATATCTATTTTACCTAATGTGGTAACATCACAGACTCCTACATTCGTTCTTACATTTTTTGCTTCTCTTTTTGATGCTAAAAATAAATTTTCATCTCCTTTTTTATAATATCTTGGTCTCAACCAAACTCCGGCATCAACAAATACTGCATTGTTTTTTTCATGCCATAAATGCATTGGAGACTTTCTTGTTGGTTTTGAGTGTTTTCCAACTTCTCTACCAACAATCGCTCCTATAGAGACTGGCGTATAAGGAGGTCTGAAAGTAGTGTGACCAACATTAGGTACTACTTTATTTTCTATTTTAGAAACTAGTTGTAAACCATTTAGATTACTTGTCTTACCTTGATCTGTTGCCATTCCAAGGGTGGTATATCTTTTGACATGTTCAATTGATCTATAACCCTCTTTAAGAGCTATCTCAATATCAGAAACTGCAACATCATTTTGAAAATCTAAAAACCTTTTATAATTTTTTCCTTCAGGTAATGGCACACACCAAAACTTATCGTGTGTTGTTGATTTTTTTTCAACAACGTTTGGAAAGGAAATTTTGTTATTATTTTTTGTAATTTTTTTTGAAAGTTCATATGCAGTTTCGAAAGAATTTTTTAATGTTTCGTTTAATGTGTAAGATCCATTCGCAGCACCTAAGGTTGTTTCATTTTGCTTCGAAATTCCTGGAACAAATGCATCAATATCTTCATTAAACTTTGTTTTATTCCCTGATTGAGACGCTAAATGAATTGTTGGTGTCCAAAAACCAGAAACACATATGCAATCACATTTAATATTTTCAACCTTACCAAGTTTCTCTTTGTTATCTGAAATTTCAGCAATATCAGCTGATTTTACTTTTTTATAACCTTGAGCAGCTACTACTACATGTGAAAACTTAATATTTATTTCTAAATTTTTTGCTTCACTTACTATTTCAGATTGAGGATTTTTTCTTGTATCTAAAATAATTGGATCTATACCATTTTTTTTAAATTCAATAGCAGTTTCATAACCACTATCATTGTTAGTGAATATTAGAGGATTTTTTCCAACTAAAACTCCATAAACTTTAAGATATTCTTTTGCAGCTGATGAAAGCATTACACCGGGTGTATCATTATTACCAAAAACAATTGGTCTTTCTATTGAACCTGAAGAAATTAAAACTTCTTTAGCTCTAATATACCAAAGTCTTTGTTTTGGATGAAATTTTTTTGTTTTTGGCAAATGGTCACTAATTCTTTCAGACATAACTAGCATGTTGTGATCGTAGTAACCAAAAACCTGAGACCTATTCTTAATAGTTACATTGGACATCTCGTTGAGTTCAGCAATAATTTCATCTGCCCACTCTTTACCTGTTTTATTGCCAATATTAACTTCACTTGTAAGCAGTGTTCCACCGAATCTAGCTTTATCTTCAGCTAAAATTACTCTAGCTCCATTTTTGGCCGCAGCATAAGCACTCGCTAAACCTGATGGACCTGAGCCAGTAACCAGTAAATCACAATATTCATATTTGTGTTCGTATCTTTCTTTGTCATGCTTTATTGAGGCAACTCCCAGTCCTGCTGCTTTTCTAATGAATGGCTCATAAATTTTATACCAAAAACTCTTTGGCCACATAAAAGTTTTATAATAAAATCCAGCCGGAAGAAATATTTTCAAAAAATTATTAATTGCACCAACATCAAAATTTACGCTTGGCCAACAATTTATACTTGTTGCTTCTAATCCTTCGAAAAGTTCTTGCTCCGTAGCTTTAATATTTGGCTCCGTTTCACCATTTCTATACAATTGGACTACTGCATAAGGTTCGTCGACCCCTGCTCCAAAAAATCCTCTTGGTCTATGATATTTAAAACTTCTACCAACTAGGTGAACTCCGTTAGCTATTAATGCTGAAGCTAAAGTATCTCCCTCATAACCATAATAAATTTTGCTGTTAAATTTAAATGAAATTTTTTTTTCTCTATTAATTAGTCCAATATTTTCTAATCTAAATTTTTGAGTCATTATAAAATATCCTCATTAGCTTTGAGAGTATTAAAAATTTCATGAGTCGCTGTATCTCTTTCAACTTTTATCCACTGTCTACATCCTGATAAATGTTGCCATAACTCCCAATGTTTTCCTCTTAAACTTTTTCTGTTATAAACAAAGTTGTTCCAATCTTGATCTGATATTTCTTTATTAAGCTCAGGTCTTTTAACACTTGCATCTCCTCCGTAAGAAAATTCATTTTGAGATCTCATTCCACAATGTGGACATTTAATATGAAGCATTTATGAAATCCAAGTTTTTGTACCAAGCCCTTTTTCATCAAGTAAGTGACCTGTATTAAATCTATTTAAGTTATATCCTGCATTTAATTCATGAACCCTATCTTGTGCAATTGTATGAGCAAATGTCCAACCAGATGCTGGAGTTGCTTTAAATCCACCATAACACCAACCACAATTTAAATATAAACCCTCAATATGAGTTTTGTCTATAATAGGCGAACCGTCCATTGACATATCCATTATTCCACCCCAGGTTCTGAGCATTTTTAATTTACTCAAGAACGGCATCATTGCGATACCTTCTGTAAGCACATGTTGAAGTGTTGGTAAATTTCCTCTTTGAGCATAACTATTATAACCATCTAAATCACCACCCATAACCATTTCACCTTTGTCTGATTGACTAATATAAAAATGTCCAGCACCAAAAGTAACAACTCTGTCTAAAACTGGTTTTACTGGTTCTGAAACACATGCTTGTAAAAGATGTGTTTCAATTGGTAAAATCATATTAAGTTTTTCAGCAAGAATATTTGTGCTACCTGCCACACATAAACCTATTTTTTTTGTTTTTATATCTCCACGTGAAGTTCTAACACCTTTAATTTTTCCATTTGAAACATCAAAACCTATTACCTCGCAATTTTGAATTATATCTACACCCATTGAATCTGCTTGTCTTGCATAGCCCCAAGCAACAGCATCATGTCTTGCAGTTCCTGCACTAGGCTGCATCAATCCACCAAATATGGGAAATCTAACATTCTCAGAGAAGTCTGCCATCGGAATAATTTCTCTTACTTGTTCTCTATTAAGAAGAACTGCATCGATGCCATTCAATCTCATTGAGTTGCCTCTTCTCGCATAAACATTCATTTGTGCATCCGAGTGAGCAAGATTTATTATCCCTCTTGGAGAGAACATTACATTATAATTTAAGTCTTGACTCATTTTTCTCCAAAGATCCATTCCGAATTCACTAAATAGTGCATTGTCGTCATGCATATAATTTGATCTTATGATTGTAGTATTACGGCCAACATTTCCTCCACCAATCCATCCTTTTTCTATGATGGCGACATTGGTAATATTATGCTCTTTAGCCAAATAATATGCGGTTGCCAGACCGTGACCTCCACCTCCAATTATAACTACATCGTATTCTTTCTTAGGAGTTGGATCTTTCCAAGCTAAATCCCAGTTCTCATGATTAGATAAAGCATTTTTAACTAGATTAAATATTGAATATTTCTGCATAATTAAATTTTATAATAATGAATATAAATAGTTCATATTTTTTTTATATATAATTTTTAGATATTTCCAAAGGCTCTAAAAAGAGATACTAATCGACCAACTTTATTAATATTTATTAAGGACTTTTAATGGGTGAAGTAAAATCAGATATACAAATAGCAAGAGCGGCAAAAATGCAGCCCATTAACGAAATATTAGCTAAAGTCAACGTACCTGATGAAAGTTCTGCATTTAGTCCAATGGGAAGACATATAGCTAAAATTAACTTAGAATATTTAGATACATTAAAAAATAAGCCTGATGGGAAATTAATATTGGTAACAGCAATAACACCAACTCCTGCTGGTGAAGGTAAAACAACAACATCGGTTGGTTTAAATGATGGGTTAAATAAAATTGGAAAAAAATCTATTGTTTGTCTAAGAGAACCAAGCTTAGGCCCCTCTTTTGGAATGAAAGGTGGTGCTGCTGGAGGTGGGTATGCACAAGTTGTACCAATGGAACAAATTAATTTACATTTCACAGGTGACTTTCATGCTATAACATCAGCTCATAATCTTTTATCTGCATTAATCGATAATCATATTTATTGGGGAAATAAATTAAATATAGATGTTAGAAGAATTGTATGGAAGAGAGTTATGGATATGAATGATAGAGCTCTTAGATCAATAAACATTAACTTAGGTGGAGTCGCTAATGGTTTTCCAAGAGAAGATGGTTTTGATATAACTGTAGCCTCTGAAATAATGGCTATCTTTTGTTTAGCAAACAATCTTGAGGATTTAGAAAAAAGAATTGGTAATATAACTGTGGCTTATACAAGAGAGAAAAAGCCTATTTATGCAAAAGACTTAAACGCACAAGGCCCTATGACTGTATTACTTAAAGATGCAATCAGACCAAATGTAACTCAAACTTTAGAGAACAATCCTGCAATAATCCACGGTGGACCTTTTGCAAATATTGCTCATGGCTGTAATTCGGTAATTGCAACAAAAGCTGGACTTAAACTTGCAGATTATGTTGTGACTGAAGCCGGATTTGGTGCTGACCTAGGTGCTGAAAAATTTTTAGATATAAAATGTAGAAAATCAAATTTAAAACCAAGTTGCGTAGTAATTGTCGCAACAATAAGAGCATTGAAAATGCATGGTGGTGTAGCAAAAGATGATTTAAAAAATGAAAATGTTGATGCTCTTAAAAAAGGATTAGTTAATCTACAAAGGCATATTGAAAATGTAAAAAAATTTGGTTTACCAGTTGCAATAGCAGTCAATCATTTTATTAAAGATACCGATAAAGAAGTAAAAGCTCTAATAAATTTTTGTGATGATTTAGGTGTTAAAGCTAGTCTTTGTACTCATTGGGCGAATGGTGGTGAAGGAACAAAAGAATTAGCAGCTCACGTTACTGACCTATGCGAAAAAAAGGAGAGCAAATTTAAATTTTTATATGAGAGCAAAAATCCACTTTTTAAAAAGATAGAAACAATTGCAAAAGAAATTTATAGAGCAGATGAGGTTATAGCAGATACTAAAATTAGAGATCAGTTAAAAAGTTTTGAAGAAGCTGGTTATAGTGAATTGCCAATTTGTATTGCAAAAACTCAATATAGTTTTTCTACAGATCCGAGTTTAAAGGGAGCTCCAACTGGACATGCATTACCAATCAGAGAGATAAGGCTTTCTTCAGGTGCTGAATTCATAGTAGTTGTCTGTGGGGCCATAATGACTATGCCTGGATTACCAAGAGTTCCAGCTGCAGACTCAATCAAGCTCAACAAAAAAGGCGAAATAGAGGGTTTATTTTAAACTTTAATTTTAAGTTTTTTGTTACTAATTATTGTTCTTAATAAATTAGTCATTAACGGGATTTTTTTTTTATCAATTTTTTTAAGGATAAAAGGTGCAATCTCCCTTGCAAGCTGTTCACCTTCAACGGTATCATTTGGCATAAATCTTTTTTTGGCTGTTTTAAAATTAAATCCTTTACCTAAATAACTTCCCATTTTACTATTTCTGCCTCCAGCTGCACTTACATATAGATCACCAACTCCAGCAAGTCCTAAAGTTGTCTCCTCTTTACCTTTAAAATATTTAGTTAAATAACTCATTTCTATAACTGATTTTTGAAATAAATTTGATGAAGCATTTAAACTTTGACCTGCCCCAATAATCATTGAGTAAATATTTTTTATAGCTGAACACACCTCTACTCCAATTATGTCCTTAGAAAATTCTGTAAGATAGTAATTAGTTGAAATCATTTTACCTATTTTTTTGGCTGTATTTATATTTTTACTTGCAACAATAACACTTGTTTGATTTTTTCTTGCAAGTTCTTTAGCTAAACAAGGTCCTTTTAAGATAGAAATGTTAGATACATTGTAAATTTTTTTAAGTTGTTCTGAAATCGTCAAAATTCTCTTTGTTTTTTTTTCATATTTTAATCCTTTTGTAAGAATTAAAATTGGAGTTTTTATATTAAGTTTTTTGAATTGATTTCCAATAAAATTTATTC
>Ga0315315_10002190_pt1 | contig 17904 bp, 19 predicted proteins | sample M140m3416metaG_FD_203699 | JGI IMG/M metagenome (GOLD analysis project Ga0315315, IMG submission 203699) | Ammonia-oxidizing marine archaeal communities from Monterey Bay, California, United States - M1 40m 3416 | ecosystem: Environmental > Aquatic > Marine > Intertidal zone | place: USA... | reverse complement strand
CAGTAACGCTCCTTCGGCTCAGGAAGATTAACCGTGCTTCCACACTTTATTTTTCTCGAAATCTGCGATTGCGGATTATTCCGTCTTTTTATTCGTGCATTTTTGAAATTTTGGCACATTACAACGCCAATTGTTAGAAATTATTCCCGAGGCAGTGGATGACTGAGATAACATTGTTTCCCAGCTATTTACCCTCTATAAGATTTATCTCTTGATCTATTCGTAATTTTTGACCGTATTCACCCACGTGAACAAAGTTGATCCACATCGAAAAATATGGCAGTCGGTAGCAATCTACACGGGGATTGCGATGATCATCGCTTCCTCTGCGCTCGCTGTGGCAACCATCCTCGGTTTCGTAGAACTCAAGGCATTTGAGTTCGTCGGGCACTCAGGCTTGAGATCTTTAGCAGGTTTAGCCGTCGGAGGTTGCGTAACTGCGGCGATTGGATTCTGGGACGAATAAAAGGAATTAATATGTTTAAAAAATCAGATCAATTTATTTTGCTTGCGGTTGCGATTTCATTCGCTGTCTCAGGTTTTCTATGGTTCTCGGGACAAAGGGAAGAAGGACTCTTCACAGCTGTATGGGTGCCGTCGATACTATGCTTCGGTATCTATTTTAAACTGGCTATTTTGGGCGGGCAGAGAAAATGAGTACCTCAGTATTGCTTGGCGTTGCTTTCGCGGTTTTCACCCTAATGATCACTGGATTAGCCCTAACAATGAGGGAATTTCAACAAATGGAAGATCCGCAATCGCGCAAAGGTTCTGACACGAACTGAAGACCTCTCAGCTAGCCTTAGTGGCTCGTCGCTCGACCACATCCCATGATAGAATGTATACGCGGGGGGCCGAACGGACCACCTAAATACTAGGCTTAGGATATTAAGTGAACGTACGCGTTAAAAGACGAGAGTTTCTCAATCTACTTGCAGCATTTGGCGGCACAGGGGCTGCGCTGAACGCTGGTGCCGCTCTTAATCTTCTACCCGCAGCGTCCCATGCGCAAACCCTCGACCTTAGGTCTCCAGACCCAAGTAAAAAGCAAGTCGTAATATTAGGCGGCGGATTATCAGGGTTAACTGTTGCATACGAACTGACCAAACGAGGTTATGACTGCACCGTGCTTGAGGCGTCGCATCGATGCGGTGGAAGAGTTCTTACGGTCAGACACGGCGATCTCATCGACGAAATAGGAAACCCGCAGTACTGTTCGTTTGATGACGAACCCCACATGTATTTCAATGCCGGCGCCGCTCGAATTCCAAGCTCACATAAAAACATCTTAGGATACTGCAAAGAACTCGGCGTTGATCTCGAAGTTTTCATAAACGAAAACAAAAGCGCGTATGTTCAAGACGACAAGATGCTCAGCGGAAACAGAATACGCAACATAGAATTCACAACGAACATGCGCGGGTTCATGGCAGAGCTTATGGCGAAGGCGTTAACCCATGAGGAACTAAATCAACCCTTTTCTGACGCAGAAGCTGAGGCACTGCTTAGCTCAATCCGTGCATTTGGAGATCTGAAGGAAAACGATTTATACGAGGGAAGTTTTCGCGCTGGATACAAGTCAGGAGGTTTTTTAAAGCACGGTGTCCAAAAGGATATGATTGCTTTCAGAGATCTCTTGAAATCGAGGTTGGGGCGTCAACTTTTGAGCGCAAACGAAGGCGATACCGGGCCGATACTAATGCAACCGGTTGGTGGAATGGATAAAATTATTAGCGGGTTTCTGAATCATGTCGGTGAACGAGTAAAATACCGAGCAATTGTGAACTCAGTTGAAGTTCTAGACTCTGGAGTGAAAATTGTTTACGACCACGATGGCGCTCGCCAGTCCTTTGACGCAGACTATTGTTTTAATTGTATCCCTACTCACCTGATGGTGGGTATTACGAACAATTTCCCAGATGATTATAAAAAGGCGATGAAATATGTCAGGCGTGGAGATGCATATAAGGCTGCTTTTCAAGCTAAAAGTCGATTTTGGGAGGATCAAGAAATCTATGGCGGAATTTCATGGTCCAACTCACCAAGCCGCCAAATTTGGTACCCCTCTCATGGGATCCACAAATCGAAAGGTATTGTTCTCGCAGCTTATGATTACGGTGGCGGAATTTATCATACCCAGATGTCACAAAGCGATCGTATCGAAGCTCATCTATCTGATGCTGAAAAAATACATCCTGATTTTCGCCACAACGTCGAAAACCCGATTACAGTAGCTTGGCACAGAATGAATCATATGCTTGGATGCTCCGCTCGGTGGCAGCGCAGTTTCAGCACTGGATGGACACATGACGAAGAAAAATTATACGAAACACTTAGGGCGCCAGTTAACAATCGTCACTTCTTTATAGGTGATCAAATTTCTATGCATTCAGCTTGGCAAGAAAGTGCGGTCATGTCGGCACAGTGGGCGTTAACCAAACTGGATGCATATGTCCGTCAAGAATTAGCTTAGCGCCCGGAAGAACTCTCATGCCAAACTTGATCTCAAGAGCAGTCAAAAAACGACTTGGAAAGCCCGCTCTCCTCATAACGTTTGCTCTTGCCTCTGCTGTCTGCGTTAGCGCACCCAATGAGCCAGTTAATGACAGATACTGCAAAACCTGTCATGGGAGCGACGGTAGAGGTAACGAAGCCATTCAGGCTCCTATACTGGCTGGCATGGAAGACTGGTATTTAATTCGCCAGCTTAAAAATTATCGCGGCAAAGTGCGTGGATTTCACCCCTCGGACGAACGGGGCATTGCCATGCAAGCGATGGCTAACAACCTCTCCGATGAAAGTATAAGGGACATAGTCGGATGGATTAAAACTTGGGAGTACACTCCACCTGATGCGACGGTGAATGGCGACAAAGCAGAAGGTAAAAAGCTCTATGCCAGTTGCGCAGCTTGCCATCGCGAGGACGCCAGCGGTAATGAAGCTATAGGGGCGCCGCCGCTAGCGTATCAAAACGATTGGTATCTGGTTAAGCAGCTTGAAAATTTTTCAAACGGATATCGTGGCACTCATGAAAGTGATATTTTCGGCCAACAGATGGTTGCGATGGTAAAACAGCTAAAAGACGACACCGGAATCAGAAACGTTGTCAGTTACATCATTTCTTTACGATCCGATTAAAACTGAGTTCTTCCTCGCTTTCACTAGTGAGAGCGGCGACCGGTTAGTTATTATCCACTTCACTAATAACGAAAAGCCTTAAGAACAATTTACCTCTCGTCCCAATGACTATATGATGCAATAAAGTCACAAGCAGTTAGGCCATAATTGTTGAAAAGGAGGTTAGCGATGAGTTCAGGCAGAAAGGTCGGTGGGTTAGTTGGCATCTTAATAGTTTGTGGGTTAATCGGATGGATATCTACCGCTCCCTACTTAAGCAACCAAGGACTTGGACGAACACCCGGAGTAATTATCGGCGGCACACTCACTGAGGCGCCAACCGATCTAGCTTTGCTGAATGGTCCGCGAGGCCCGCTAACTTTTAAGCAGGCTGGATTTCCACCGTTTGTAAACTACCTCTCATGGGTAGCGACCTCAGACGGAGTAATTACCGCGACCCGTCCCGATAATGGATACTGGGCTAGACGGGTAAGAGAGCGCGGAGGCGACGGCTGGCTTCGGATTGAGGACTCAACCTACGCCATGACAGCCACAGAAGTTGTCGGTGACGCTCGACTCCCACTCCTGGAGCTCTGGGGACAAAAGGCAGGAAGGTCCCTCGATGAAGTACCATACTCAGGAGCAGAGCCGCTAAGAGACTGGGAAGTCTTTGTATGGACTCCCCAGTAAAGCAAATATCCTCTGCATCGCGACAGCAATCTCGCCTCTGGAGCAACCACCGGTCGCGGGATTGTTATCAATTCTCCTCTTTCAAAACCCGAACTTCGATTACTTTACCTTATAAAAGAAAATTGATTTTAAATGATTGAAGCCTTATGAACTTACCATTAGCTTTAGCTATAACTATATTAGTGATATTTAACGACAGCACTTTTGCCCAAGAGTCAGCCAATCTGGAACTCACCTTGGCTAATTCTCAAAGACCCATCGCTGACCGCAAACGGGATGAAGATCGAAAACCGTTACAAGTATTGAAATTTTTTGGTGTAAAAAAAGGGGACTCGACTCTCGATATCATCGCAATGGGAGGTTGGTATAGTGAAGTCCTATCTCATATTGTTGGAGACCGCGGGGTTGTTTTTATGCACAACAACCCTATTCCAATAACTGAGAGAAGTGCAGCGGAACGAGCGGAACGAACTACTCGGCTTTCTAATGTTGAAGATTTTATCGGTTCAGTTTCAGATATTCCAGCGAACTCAATCGACTTTGCTATTACCGCACTCAATTTCCATGATGTTTATAATCGCTCTCCAGCGGACGCGGACAAGATGCTTAAAGAAATCTTTAAGGCACTGAAACCTGACGGGATATTAGGGATTATTGATCATGAAGGTAGCGACAACTTAGACAACAGTGCATTGCATCGCATTACATTTAAGAACGCAGTTCAAGCTGGTATCGCTGCAGGATTCATGCTTACAGGTACAAGCAATTTACTTCGTAATCCGAAAGACGACCATGCCCTTAGCCCCTTTGACGATCAGATTAAAGGACGAACAGATCGATTTATCCTTAAGCTTACTAAAAAGTGAGTTCATACAGCTAAAAACCGTGCACAGTGCATTGGCATCAATCCGAAACAGGAAGATAGCGTTAAGGATCGGTTAGATTTTATAGGACTAATATTTGAAAAAAATTTATATAAAACTTCTGGACCCACAGAAAGCGAGCCCGAGAAGTTTTATTTTTTAGAGCATCTTAGAACTTAAAGCTTCCTCGAATACCATAATTTCGGCCTGGCAAAGGAACTTCATTTTTCACAAATGATGTATGATTCCTTGCAACTTCATCAAGAAGGTTATTAGCAAATACGGACAGATTTAACTCGCTCTCATTGAACAGATTAAATGTTTTCTGTATTTTAAAATCCAACATCTGGAACGCTTCCGTCGCGGTCTCTTCTACCGCTACATCGTTTTGCCTAACCACGTCTTTCAAGTTAAGCGCAACTTTCAGATCATCGTAAGAGTAAGAGATGTTATAGAAATTTCTTGAAGGCACCATTCTCGCGATATTGGACCCATCACCAAACCTGCCTTGAACAGAATCCTTGGCATATGAGACCGTTAAGTCGCCTCCACCTAATTCAAACACGCCACCTACTTCAAATTCATAACCCTCAAGCTTCGCATCTTTCTGCATATAATTTGCAAGAGTTAATCCTCCATGGTCGTCATGCTCTTCCTCGTGCTCGTCATGCTCCTCTTCAGTTTCATCTTGCAAATAAATGTAATTATCGATGTCGTTTTTAAAGACCGTAAACGATCCAAAGAACCCCCCGGCGTTGACATTAATAGTCAAATCAAGGTTATTCGCCGATTCAGACTTCAACGTTGTGTCGCCGATTTCAAGCCTTCCGGTTGCTAGATGCGGGCCATTCATGAACAGTTCCATAGCACTGGGCGCTCTTTCAACTCTTGAAATACCGAAGTTGATATCAACATACTCGTTGATATCCCGACCTAAGCTTAATGCAAGGCTCGTGTTCTTAAAATCCCTGTTAAAAGAATCTATCTCTCCTTCATGATCATCGTCATGGTCGTCGTCATGGTCGTCGTCATGGTCGTCGTCATGGTCGTCGTCATGATGTTCTTCTTCACGGTGAACCACCGACCCGTCCCTGTCTATCTGCTCATATCTTGCGCCGAAGTCAAGGTGAAACAGATCGAGATCCGTACTTAAGTAATAGCCCAATGATTTCTCTTTAGTTTGAGCCGGCCGCATAAAAGCTTCAGCGCCAATTACTGAGGTATCCTGATCGACAAAATTTAGGACCATTTTTTGAGAAAGCGTGTCGGTAGAAAAATCAAACGTTGTCCAATATTCTCTCGCCTCATTGGTAAATGTCGTGGGTCCTTCTTCGTGGCCCTCATGACCCTCTTCTTCATGCTCCTCTTCACCTTCCGCATGTTGCTCCGTTAGCGCGTAGTCTGAATCCCTCACTGAGTAATCGATTCTTTTCAACCAGCCATTATCAAAGTTAAAGGCACCAGCCAAATTTATTACGTCCGAGTTAGTTTTTGAGAAAATTCTCTCGCCCTCATGCTCGTCGTGACCCTCTTCTTCATGGTCATCATCGTGGTCATCGTCATGGTCATCGTCATGGTCATCGTCATGGTCATCACCATGCTCGTCGTGGTCATCACCATGAAAGGGTATCCCAAAAAGGCTTTCATTATTATTTACTGATACTCCGAAATAACCCCAGTCTCCAACCTTTGACACACCAAATCTTTTAGTTTCGGTCTCAGAGTCAGAATTCATTAAGTAGCCCAAATTTTCCTCGTGGCCCTCTTCCTCATGGCCTTCCTCATGATCCTCTTCGTGCTCTTCTTCATCGTGGAGCACTGCACCATCTGGAATATCAAAATTGCCAAATTCTGACTTCTTATAGCCCAGGCTGAAATTTAAACCGCCCAAATTGTTTTGATACGAAAAATCAAAAGTCTCGCCGTCATTTACGGACTGAGACTCTAAGCCAAGTCGTAGATCAGATTCAGAGAAATCCTCTCGTGCAATTGTACTGTCAACAATATTAATTATTCCGCCAACGCCGCCATTCGCATATAACAATGATGAAGGCCCTCTAACAACCTCTATCTGATCAATGTTATTTAGGTCGACTTCAACATTATGATCCACACCAACGCCAGACACGTCTCTTACTATCATTCCATTGTTTAAAACTTTTACACGCCCGCCTGAAAGGCCGCGTATTATTGGCTGGCCTACTGCAGCGCCGTAATCGGCAGACGCAACGCCTAGCAGTCCATCCAAGGACGCGCCTAAACTTTGGGTTGCACCGGTTGCTAAGTCATCGCCATTAACAATATGCAGGGGATTTATTATCTGATCGACTGTTCGATCTATAAAAGATGACCTAACTATCACTTCTTCTATTTCAGATTGCGCGCCTACGTATGCGGAAGATACGAGACCTGCTATTGAGGCACTGATATAAACCGACAGCTTTTTCTTTAAAAATTTATCACTCACACTCATAACGATTACCAACCCTTAAAGCTTCAAAATTGTATATACAGAAACAACGATGCGAAAAGCATCGAAGAAAACATAATGATTTTATTTGAAGTTAGGCAATTGGCGGGGCGCGAGCAGAGGGCTTGACGAACGTAGAACCCTCGAAGTCAAACGGCAGCAAGGCCTCTTGGACGGGGGATGAGGTTTCAGAAACTATCGATGGCGGCTCAGAAATAACATCGTCGGAGGAACCACTTTTAAGGCATATCTCACATTCACCGCTAGACTGTATCTCTTGAAAATGGTTATGATTCAGATCAACCCACAAAACCGACATCAGTGTAAGCGTCAAGAAGGCAGCTAAAGCCGCTCTTGCTATTGGCGCTCTGAAAAAAGCAGATTTTGTTGAAGAAATTAAGGTCATCATACCATTTTGCGGATCATCAAAAAAAAGATAGCCAGCAAGTATTGATCAAAAATATAACACCAGTCAAGCTATTCTGATCGAATCCTCCCGAAGGGAAATAATCATTTTTTTCACAAACGTTCAGAAATTGTTGTCCTGTAAAGCAGTCTCTCATAGCCATCATAGCCACCTGTCGCTTTATGTAAAATACTTCTGTTATCCCAAATAACAAGCGTACCTGGCTCCCATTTATGACGATAAACAAACTGAAGTGATCCTTGATGCCTATATAATTCGTCTAGCAGGTCTTTGCTCTCGTTCTGATCCAAACCAACGAAGCCCTGTATATAACCCGCCGTCGAATATATCGCCAACTCTCCTGTTTCAGTGTGGGGCCTAACAAGAGGATGAGTCTGAGTCGCAAGAGCGTCCTCTGAAACCACGATATCCATGCCCCGGCCTATGTTTTCCTTACGTTTGTCGCTATAAACTCCATCCAAAGAGTACGCCGAGGAAGCAGAATGAATTGCAGTCAAGTGTTGTACCCTCTCTTTAAGAGTAGAGGGCATATTTCTATAGGCTGCGTGTTGATTTGAAAATAAAGTATCTCCACCCACCGGGGGTATTTTTACACCGTACAAGCAAGTCCCAATTGGAGGTTTAGGCTGAAAACTCCAATCGGTATGCCAATTTTCAGCGAACAAAGGAGTTGCCTCTGAGGCCGTTCGCCTGATCGCAGCAATATGTTTGTGGCCCTGAATAGGTTTAAAAAAAGGATCTTCCCCGAAATCACCAAAGTAAAGTGTAAACCGCTCCAAATCACTTTTGTCTAATTGCTGATTTCGAAAAACCAAAACATGATGGCTAAGCCAAGCTTTCCGGATTTTTGAAACAACCTGCGCACTCAATGATTGAGATAAATCGATACCTGTTATTTCAGCTCCACACGGCGCATCAAGGACTTCAATATTAAACATAGTGAGAAAAAAAACCCATGAAAGCCCTCATCAAATCCAGCTAATATGCCCGCCAAAAAGTCTCACGATATTTATTTGGATCAGCCAGTATGGTACTCCTAGCCCTAGCTACTTCTTCCACAGTGAGATCAATGAAACTCTTCGGTAACGTTTCACTATTAAATTCTCGCAAGATCCAATTAATCACATCAGTGAGCTCAGCATCATCGATTGGAGCTTGGGCTGAGCCGGGGACCCGAGCAAGATAGCCCCTCATTTCCTTTACGACCATCATTTCTCCTAGCTCTCCCCGCAAAGTCGGAACATTTGGAGGACTCCCCTGTCCGTTTGGTGTATGGCATCCGCTGCAGTACAACAAATAGTTAATTTGCGGACTAGCAGCCGACGCCGTTTCGGACAAAGAAAGAATCAAGAGAATAAGGCTAAAGAAAAATTCTGCCCTCACGCTCAATCTGCTGTCCCGAGAATTAAGGAAACCGTACAGTGATAACTCGTATTTTCTGTGCCAAAACACCACAAAACAGTATTACTGTTGCTGTTGAAATAAACAGGTCTGTCTCCCTCCGTGTTATGACATCCACAACGAGAACATACCGATTTACCACAACAATCGTTGTAAGACATTAGGTAATCCAAACCATCAACCGGATTCCGACAGGTCCCCACCCATGTTATCGGCGAAGCTTCTGATCCGGGTGGGCAAGAAGTATAAGTGCCTCCACAACATGTACAGAGAGTTCCACTCATCGCACAATATCGCCAATAATCGCAGCTCTGCGGATCTCCAATTTCGTTCACAGAATTCTGAGCAAACGACCTAGAAACAGGCAACAAGGGAAAGGCAGTCGCGCCTGCAAGCATGACTCCGATACGAGACAAAAAATGACGCCGAGAAAGTTTTCTCGCGAAAAGCAAGCTTGTTCTCTTTGCTTTTTCATCGACCCAATAATACGCGCGATCAACAACCTTTTCGATATTCATAAAGTTCTCTCCAACGCCAACCACATAGTAGTTAGGAAGTAATTATGATTGCAACCCAACATATTCCTGGACTGTCGCGACCCCAGTATCCATTGCTTCGATCAAACTCTCCATGTGTTCTCGAGTATTAACAAGACCCTTACTTCTCAAGACACCATCCCCATCAATTAAAACGGCAAACGGTAGCTTACTCACCTGATAAGCAAGCCCTAGTCGCTCCGATACGAAATATGGGTAATCAGTTATCTCAAGGTCAGTAACATACGACTTATGTTGTTGCATATTTTCACCGTCACTCGCAAAAAAAAGTTCCATCCTCTGAGCTTCTGACCCAATTAGAGCAATAGCTGTTGGCACAAGCTCTTTACAGACCGGGCATGTTGGGGAAATAAACAAAATAAACTTTATATTTTGCCCATCACCTGACCCACCGATGTCAAATTCATTTCCATCGAGGGATGTAACCCTAATCTTCTCTGTTATCTCTCCCACCTTGGGGCCAGACGTCGGCTGAAGCGCCCCCGCAGGGGCTACTCTCTCATGGAGTATTCCGACCTGTCGTGTCAAAGCAAACAACATGACGCTTAAAATCAGAATGATAACCCATTGAATAATGCTCGAAATTAAAACAGTCTCAAGCATCACCTTGTCTCCAAGAGTTAATCGTACTTCTATTGACCAACAGTTGACTCATTGCCCCGTAAAAAAGAACTGAACAAGCAAGCGCGAAAAAGATTATAAAATAATCGAGAACGTTAAATTCGCGCTCGAAAACCGGGACGAGTGTCAGGAACGCAAAACACATGAGAACTATATTACGATATACAAGATGAAAGGAAAGCCCTGAAGAGCTCCTATTGTGATTAGCCCTCAGAGAAGAAAAACTACAACCACAATCAATGTAATTTCGGCCTCGAACAAGGTTGATCGTTATTACCAAAGCATAAGTCAGTAACAATAAAGATGATCCAACCACCACAAATTTACTTTCACTCAAAGAGAACCATAGAAGCCCCAAACCAAGCTCAAGACCTCCAATTAAAAAGGCGCCCGAAGGCACCACCTTTTCCATAAGCAAGTCATAACCACGCAACACAGATTCGAATGACTCTCTGTTGGATAGTTTCGATAGTCCAGAAATCGTTAGGAGTAAACCGAAACCCAAAGACAAAGTAAGTTGAACGAGAGGGTCAAAAACAATCATTAAAAATCCTCAAAATTTTGAGCATCAGGCGCTTCTATTGTTCTCTCATGAGTAAATGTTAATGCGTTGTAAACATCGACCCCCTCGGCGGCAACAATTAACTTAGGCTCATCTTCCTGAGTCACCATTATGCTCCCGGCAGGCGAATCCAACTTAAGCCGATGAATTCGTTTTTTTGTGCCGGCGTCGTAAACCCAAATTTCATTCCCATTAACGTGATGGGTATCGACTTCACCCTCATGCATAATTACGTAAACAAGGCCAAGATTTTCATGAGAGGCAATAACCTCATTTCTAGCGCCAGGCCTCCAATGAGTCTCATCATGCAGACCCCAACCGTCTTCTATTATTATCTCCTCCCCTTCTGTACGGACTTCGAAAATATTTCCGGAATGAGTAATTAAAAACCATCCGTCTCTGCTTCGAGTGACTCGATCAAAAATAGGATCTTCAATTACATCAAAAAAAACTTCACTACGAACACGGTTTGTCTCATAACCGCTGGCATCCAATTGAATAAGTTGAAGAGTCCCGTCTCCGCATACCTGTAACAAATCGTTTTCTCCGACCGGCATAGTTACAGCGCACCCCGGTGTTGAGATCTCATAAACAAAAATCCTATCGGCAACATCTACGATGCTAATCGAGTGGCCTGGGTTCATATTAAGTATAGCGAGGTGCCTCCCATTATTCGTTAAGGCCAGGTGGGTTCGTACTGCCAATCTTGCCATGTGATTAGGAATAATCACCTCGCCGACCGGACTCAGATTTTCAAAATCATAGATAGCAACAATATCCGTTCTCTCTCCATGAACGCCTCGAGCTATGTAAGACTCTGCTGCATAAAACTCTTTCCGAGAGGCAAGGTGCGTAACTGCAGGTGTATATCTAGACAACGATAACAATCCCTGCATTTGACCTGAAACCGCGTCAAATATATAACCTCCATTGTTAGTCTTTGAAATAAACCAATTAGCACCAGGGGTTGGCATTGTTTCGATTGACATTTCTTCAGGAGGGAGCTGAGCGAGAACACTCGACCCTTGAAAAAAAAGAAATAGCGTTACGTATGTTGTAAAAAGTTCTCTTGAAAACATCTCATGCTCCTTCCCAAAAAAGCTCTAACTCGCACCCGCACAACACGGGCACCCGGCTCCGTTTGCAACAAATACCGACTCAGCCGCCTTAGCATTTTGTTCAGCAGTCCGCTTCACTGCCGCTACATTAATCCCATCCCCAGGCATCAACTGAGAGGGTTTTAAAACATTAAGCTCTTGCCCAAAGTAACCCGTGTAAATTTGAAAACTATGATTACCAATATCTGATGGCACGCTAATCGTATTTTGATCAAGAATACGAAGATTGCTCATCGCAGATCCATCGCATATCACAACTGCCTCAGAAGCGTTAGGTAGATTAGTAACTCGCCAACTCGTCGGTCTTCCGGCGGAACTTCGATCCGCTGCGTAGGTCCCAACATTGAGAACGCCACTACTTTTATCATTCCACGCCATATCAATTCCGATACTTGGATAATCGACTCCCTCAATGGTTGGCGCAGTATATTTATCCATGTGCTTAACTTTAAATGCCTCTATCCAATTTCCTTCAGCTATTTCACTGACCATTAGCCGAGCGCAAGTCTGACCTCGGGGCCAAGGCTCGCCGTTGTTAAAAAACCAACCAAACTTTTCCATATCTTCACCAAACCATCGAGGCTCTGAAAATCGCTCGGCAGCCGCCGTAAGACGCCCAACCGCGGCATGATCACCTAGCGCCTTTGCCAGAACTTGACCTATTGGGTCGGGCTGAATCTCTCTCTTGGGATCACGCCAGCCATTTGTCCGTGCTACCGCGTCATAAATTTGCGTTGCTATCTCAGGTGACTGCGGCATCAAATAAAACGCCGACATGATCCCAGTACCAGCAGTTCCCGGCAGATTCACCTTGAAATCAGCCAAGGGGTCGTAATAAGCGGTCATCCACTCAATCTGATTCTGGCTGTTGATGCTCATGTAATTATCCTTCATGAACTCCACCCAGTTTTGAAAAACACCGTGAGAGTTTGTCACAGCAAGCTGATCAGAGAGATACATACCCAGTCCCGCCGCTGAGTTACATGAAGGCCAGATCTTAGTGTTCTCGCACTGTGGCCCTTCAGGATTTGCTGTGTACTGGCGATGCAAATGTTCGACAATTTTTGGTTGAGTCCATTCGAATTTTTGATTCTCGTAACCTGCAATCTGCCATGGCTTTTCCCATTTATCATCTCCAGATACGTATTTGTAAATCGACAAAACTAAGTTCAGCCAACCTCGGAAAAACAGGTTTCCATCCGCACCGATCGGGTCGGGTTGTAACCCCCATGGCTCAACACCATTCGCCGTCCAACCCGCAGCGTCATAATTGCCACGCAAGCGCTCCGGCCAAAACGCATACATGGCGTCACCCGGCCCGTAATTTTGACGCTCTGGGTTAGTCCCGATGAATGTATTCCAGTCAATAGCTGCCCAGTAAGCTGTATGCCGAGTTGCAAGCTCATCCATAATGCGGGTGTAGACCTCCCTCCAGGCAGGAGTCTGGTCAGCCATAAGCATTATAGGATAACTTGAATCAGCAAGATCAAAGCGCGGATAACTCAGATATGGGGGAGCCGTATATTGATCCCACCAAGGATGGGGCCCCTTGCCGTCGACCGTAAAATCAATTGGGCCTCTGGACGCAGCGGGGTTAATACCCCACGGGCGTTCTATATCCGCACTATACCCCCAATCATCCGGTGTTGTCGCTTTTTGCCACATGAATCGCATCCATCCCTTGGTGCGCTCATTGTGCTTTGGGAAAGAATTGCGGGCATGCGATTGAAGAGACGACTGCGAATTACTACTTTCCTCGTCTAGCTGGGAACCTGCACACGCTCCTAGACCAGCGGCACCGCCGGCAACCGCCATAGTCTTTAGAAATTCACGACGCGACTTCAAGTTTTCATTAGGCATGTCCAATCTCCCTGCGATTAAATCGAGAATTTAAAAAAGTTTAATTATTTTCAAAGATCTCCGGCGATCAAACATCGCTCAATTAGCTTCTCAACATATCGACTTCATCTTTAATTTGTCACAAAACCGTAACAAAAATGTCATAGCATAATCAGAGTAAAACTAAACCTATAAGCCTTTTACGAATCAGTCAATCAAATTAGAGGACAGACAAAATGAAATCGTACGTTCGTTACCCTTTTTCCAAAACCCTCTGCTTTTTGCCTTTCCTAGCTTTTAGCGCAATTGTTGAAGGGGCCGATCAAGAATTACTCGATATTTTGCTCTCTAATGAGGCAATAACCCAAGGGCAATATGATCAACTAATGGAAAAAGAAAGCCTCAATAAATCTGATCTTGCCAAAATCGATTTTGCAGGCGGAAGTGGACTCCAAGTGATATCACCAGATGGCGATTTTGAAGTAGAGATTGGTGGGCGCTTGCAACTCGATATGATTGACCATTCATACGATCCGAGACTCGGAGCTGACCCTATAAGTGGAAGTCAGATCCGACGTGGGCGGATTGAGATTGATGGCGTTTTTGATCAAAACTGGGGGTACGCTGCCGAGTTTGATTATGCGAAAAATAAAGTGGCCATCAAAGATCTAAAATTAGGTTATGAATCCTCTGGAGGCGCAACCTACTACATCGGTCACCAGAAGCAGCCCTACAGCCTATCTTTAGAAATGAGTTCAAACGATCTGCCATTTGTAGAACGAAGTGTCGATAATTTTCTAGTAGCTGCATTTACCGATCGTGCGATCGGAGGCCGATTTGAAAATCATGGGGACAACTGGTTTGTTGCCGGCGGCATTTATGGTGACAGCCTTAAGTCCGGTTCAACGAATGGAGACGAAGGTTGGGGGTCTGCTGGTCGGTTAATTTTTTCACCCCTCGTTGAAGATAATCGAGTACTGCACCTCGGGGTTCGCGGCGCATACAGATCAATCGATGTATCCACGCCAACGATGACAATTAAAGATCAAACAACTGATTTTTCGAATTTAAATATTGTAAACACCGGAGCATTGCCAAATCTTGAGTCTGCAACACTTTTTGGTCCGGAGCTAGCCGCCTCATGGGGCCCTGTCTACGTTACTGCTGAACACTCGACCGCAAAACTAGATCGTACTGGTAAGGATTCTGCTGAATTCACCGGTTGGAACGCGGCCATCTCATTTAACTTAACTGGTGAAAGTCATGCCTCTGGCTATCGCCTGAGCTCTGGCGAATTTAAAGGCATAAAACCGACCAAATACTTTGACATTTCTAATGGCGGAATTGGCGCATGGGAACTTTCTGCAAGATACGCATCCATAGATCTTAACGATGGCGACATAACAGGGGGCAAAGAAGACGCGCTAACATTAGGCGTAAATTGGTATATTAACCAGAACGTCAGGGTAATGGCTGACTGGACACGGATATTAGACACTGATAAATCTAATTCAATCCGGCTTTATGCACCCGACCTAGATGTGTTCACCATTAGAACTCAATGGAAGTACTAGACTTAGATAGAGACCTCAAGAAAGTGCCTTATTGTTTGTTGTGGCCACACTAATTTTTGTGGCCACGATCTTATCTTATTTACACCCAAGCAGCACACCATACCCATGGTTCGATTTAACTCACGCATCAAGGAAGTCTATATCCCAATGTAATCTGTTACCCTTCTTCGGTAAAATCAACATTAGTTTAAAGTAAGAGAATTTGAGAAAACTGAAAATACAGTTCACTTCACTTGTGACGGCTTAACGTTTAAGATCTTAATAACGGCTTTAAACTTAGGATAGTAGGTCGTAAATCAAAACTGGAGCTTTCTATGGGAACACTCAAACGTTTTATTGCGCTTACCTGCTGGGTCACATTAACTCAGGCAGCCCTTCAATCAATTGCTGCGGCCGCGCCTGAGGTTGATGTAGATGCAATACTAAATCACCCAGCTAGACCTTCGGCAGATGTAGAACGAGATTCTCAGCGCCAACCTGCTAAACTTCTCGCGTTTGCTGGTCTTGAAGAAGGCATGACAGTTTTAGACATGGAAGCCTCGGGAGGCTATTTCACCGAAATACTTAGCCGATCTATAGGAAGCAATGGGGGCGTAATCATGCAGCACCCGCCTGGTCTAATGGGCTTTGTGGGAGATGGTATTGATGTGAGGACAGCCGACAATAGATTGCCTAACGTTCGCGTAAGTATAACAAACTTTGACGCACTGGATGTTGACGATAACAGCGTCGATATGGTCACGTGGCTGCAAGGGCCTCATGAGCTAGGTTTTGCTCCGCAAGGGAAAAGCCTCGGAAATCCCTCGAAAGCCTTTGAAGAAATAGCACGAGTTCTTAGACCGGGGGGCGTCTTCCTTGCATCGGATCACATAGCGCCGAGCGGTTCTGGAATTGAAGCCGGAGGAACTTTGCACCGTGTAAGCGAGACTGTTGTCTCAAAGCTAGCTCAGGAAGCCGGCCTGTCAGTGCTGCGCACTTCTGACCTCCTCAAAAACCCTGATGATCCACTTGATGTTGGCGTTTTTTCACCAACAATAAGGGGGAAAACCAGCCAATTTGTTGTTTTATTCCAGAAATAATTATCAGAACCCAAAGTGCTGAAATATTTTTTTATATTAAAATTTACCGATCATTCTCAAATTAAAAGACAGAAACCTTACTGCGATAAGGCATATGAAAAATTTATGCTTGATTCATTATAATAGAGAGACCTTTTAATTAAACTCTTAAACATAGCTATCTTCCTAAAAAAAATATGGAATTAAAAAAATTTCGATATACGACCGTGACGGCTGTGGTTGTGGCAAACATGGTAGGTACCGGCGTTTTTACGAGCCTTGGATTCCAACTTGTCGATTTACGCTCTGGATTCACCTTATTGATGCTCTGGGGAGTGGGAGGCATTGCTGCGCTTTGCGGCGCCATGACATATGCAGAACTTGGAGCGGCAATGCCAAGATCGGGCGGGGAATACAATTTCTTAACCCGGATCTATCACCCAGCTGCGGGCTTTGTCTCTGGCTGGGTATCTGCAACAATTGGATTCGCCGGCCCAGTTGCACTCGCTTCATTAACTTTTTCCGCTTACGCTCTCTCAATTTTCCCTGGGGCGCAAGGCGACTTTACCCAGCAATTGCTTGCCAGTGGGCTTGTTATTGGACTTACTTTTTTACACGCAACCAATCGAGATAACAGTGGGAATGTTCAAATCGTATTCACTATTTTAAAGATCCTAATTATTATCTTTTTTTGCGTTGGCGCACTAGCTTTTGTAGATAAGCCGCAATTAATTTCTTTCGCTCCCGGTACCGATGACTTTGCGTTACTCGGAAGTGGCGAATTTGCGGTAGCCTTGATCTACGTTAGTTACGCGTATACTGGATGGAATGCTGCTACCTATTTATCAAGCGAGCTTGATAACGCTCAGCGCAACCTCCCGCTGATACTAATTAGCGGAACGTTAATCGTTATGGCGCTATACATCGCCCTCAATTTCGTCTTCCTTTACACCACACCTATACAAGCCATGGAGGGTCAATTAGAGGTTGGATTTATTGCTGCAGAGGCCGCTTTTGGCCCTACAGGCGGGAGGTTTATGGGTCTTATATTAGCGCTACTACTCATCTCTACGGTTAGTGCAATGACCCTAGCTGGGCCTCGAGTAATTCAAGTAATTGGTGAAGACTTCCGGGCACTGTCGATTGTTGGAAAAACGAATAAGTCTGGAGTTCCTGCCAATGCAATATTTTTACAGTCCACTATCGCTTTGCTTTTTATATTTTCTTCAACTTTCGATTCAATTTTAGTTTTCTCAGGCTTCACCTTAGCATTAAACAGCTTCGCGACAGTTTTGGGGATTTTCATTCTCCGTTGGCGTCAGCCCGACCTACCACGACCTTATCGTACGTTTCTCTACCCAGTACCACCTCTCGTGTATCTCGCGCTCACCGGATGGACTTTGTGGTTCGTTCTTATGAATAGACCTCTTGAAGGATTATTTGGCCTAGGTATCATCGGGACAGGGCTTGTTGCCTATTTTTTTTCTTCATTCTTGAAAAAAAATCCGGTTGATTAATTGAAAGAATTAATCACTCTGTAATCAAGGACGTTCCAAGAAATGTTGGTCTTTCTACTACTCGATCTATAAATTAAAAATTCGATCGTG
>Ga0315315_10002189_pt1 | contig 17905 bp, 15 predicted proteins | sample M140m3416metaG_FD_203699 | JGI IMG/M metagenome (GOLD analysis project Ga0315315, IMG submission 203699) | Ammonia-oxidizing marine archaeal communities from Monterey Bay, California, United States - M1 40m 3416 | ecosystem: Environmental > Aquatic > Marine > Intertidal zone | place: USA... | reverse complement strand
GCAATAAATGGAGAACAAGTTACTAAAGGTGGAATTGTAGTAGAGGATAATTTAATAGTAAAAGGAAGTGGTTCAGGTAATTATTATGGAATAGATACAAATTTAATAAAAGCGCAAAAAGCTCAAATTGATTCAATTAAAACAGTAAGTTCTATAAATTATTCAGATGTGAGACTAAAAGAAAATATTAAATTAATAAATCAACAAGAAAACATAAATAAGTTAATGAAAATGAAAGGTTATGAATATAGAAACAAAGTAACTAATGAATATGATAAAGGTGTTATAGCTCAACAATTAGAAAGTATAGTTCCGGAAATAGTTGATAGTAAAGATAAATATAAGGGAGTTAAATATAATAATATTATACCAATGTTAATTGAAGGGATCAAATATCAACAAAAAGAAATAGAAGAATTAAAGAAACAAATAAAAAAATAAATAAGTTTTTTGATAAATAAAATTATTTTTCAAAAAACGTTCGTGTGTCACAATACTAACCCTTCACTTTAGTGATAAGGTATTCTTGCTTTCACAGAGAAACGTTCTACAAAGTGTCCTCACCAATCGCCCGAGCAACCAAGGCAGCCAACCACACCTTACCCTCGCCTTCCTCCAATGGCCGCAGAGGGTCTCTCAGCACGAACTGTGCTTCCACCATCAAGGTTCGTGAGTTGACTGAACGCAGAAGCCATGCCCTCACCTCAGTCCGATACTCGCTCTCCTCGTTCGAAGCTGCCTTGCGTGCATACGTCCTACGGCAACCCCAATGAGTCGTTCCGGGATGAAGTTCCCTCGGTCCCACAGTCATGTGCGCATTCGTGTATTCATCGCCAATCTCTGCTCCACACCCGAAGCAAATATGACGACCGCACCCGCGACGAGGACAATGAATCGAGTCACAACCATCATCTTTTGCATGAAACGCACCACACACACAGACTTGCAAATTTCCTGCACGAACCTCTTTGTCATATTCTGCAAGTTCCTCTGGAGACATTTCTGCACGAGGATCTGGAAGGGGACAGTGCTCGTGTTCCATGTGCTTCCTGCCACAGAGAGAACACCAGTGCGTAGGATCACCATCGGTTAGGCATCTAGGATCAGGGCAACGAACAATCTTTGCAGTCCGTCCGTTTTGTAGCCGTCGTTCCCGGGGATCACAGCGAAAACCGTTGCAGTAAGCACATCCTGTTCGAGGACATTTAGTGTACTCTGCGTATGGATTTGCGTAGCCATACTCTTGTGTTTCCTTAACCCTCTCGGCATCAAAAGCAAGTAACGCTTGCATGACTGCACCCTCAAAGCGTCTCAGCAACTGCACAAGTCGGTCTCTTGAAGTTCCTTCTGACATCATGCTAACTGCTCGCACAAGGCCCTTTACCACAACTGACGTGTCAATGTGTGTTTTGCACTCCTTGCAATCACCCCTGTCCTTGGGACACTGCACACCTACAGCGTAGGGACCATTTGGTCCCCTTCTGATAGCGTGTCTCACTTGCAGAGATTCAGTCAGCATGCGAAGCTTTGACTCCAGGTATCCATCGAGCTCACCAGTTTCAGGATCGACAATCCATAGATGATGGGTCAGGCGACGACTCTTGTGCAGGACCAACATCATCCACGGAGTGACAGTGACCCATGTGAATTCATCACCTACGGTTGGACGCTCACCGTCGTCAAAACATATCTCTGTGTGGACATGAGAAGAAGCGATTTGTTGGACCTTTTGTCGAGTAGGACATGTCACCTTCTTGGCCTTCTTACCCTTGGCCTTTACAGGCGTCTTGGCTGGGCAATCATCCTTACAACGGCATACCCAAGTCTCGCGAAACAGGCTTCGTCGACGACTTGTAAGCTTCTCGTCTTCGCAAGAGCACTTTACAGATGCACAAGCACACATTTGCTTGCGTCCAGCGGTTTCTTTCTCTTCTGCATGACCGCCATGTGCAGAAAGAGTGGTAACGGTTACTGTTTCTGAATGACCACTATATTCAGAAACAGAGGCAGATACGCCCAAATGTTGAGAATCTTTAGTAGTAGACATCGTTAAAATCAAGAGTGTAAGAAAGCAAAGAAAGATAAAAATAAGAGGCTGAATCTTAATCCTCAACAATAACAGACTATTGTGTGAAATTTTTTTTCAATTTTTTTGTATATAAAAAATAATTAAAATTAATTATTTTTTAATATAAATTAAATAGCATAATAATATTGCCATAATTAAATGCTCTTACTTGGCTCATTAGTGAACTTCTTCTTAAAGCTAGTTTTAGCATTAAATTTAGTATAAGTGTTAAGTTCTGGATCATTGGGGTACATCTTGTTAAGAAGGATTGCAATCATTTTAATTGATACCTTATCACATTTATCAGATAAATGATTGAATATCTTAGATACACTTGTGTTATTATCCTGATACTTGCCAATTAGTAATTTTCTTGCTCTGAATAGTTTTAGTAAATCTTTAATTTCATATTTCTTCTTAAGCATATTATAAATATCAAAAATCTTAAGAGAGTAATTATATTGAGGAGTTGTATCAGATCCACTATCTGATTGTTTACTCTTAATATACTTCTCTTTCTTTTTGTAATAGATACCTCTGATCTTATAAAGTGCTACTGTATATTCAGTAGGTAAAAGTTGGTAAAAACTTTTATTCTTGTGAGAACAATCTCGTAGATCATAACAATATCTGAAAATTTCAAATAGTTCACTTGTAATTACTTTAAAGGACGCATCAACTACACCAATAGTATCATATGATTCATTAATATTCTTAACATGTAACTTAGAATTACCTGGGAAGTATTCTAAATGTTTCTTCAGGAAATCATGTTGATATAATTCAATGAAACTCATATAAATATTGTTGTTGTTTGGTTTTAATACACTCATAAATTGATAAGAGTTAGTCTGGAATTTAAGAATAATAGTTTTTCTACTTTCAGAATCTCTAATTTTAACAACAAAACCCTCACATTGAACTGGTAGTGTTAACTTAAGCTGTTTATTTAGAGTATCTAAGTATTTAAAGTCAGCAAATGAATCAGGGTGACTTACAGTTAAACTATCATCATTATTAATATATCCCATTAAATTTTTTACATTTTCTTCATCTGATGCAAAACGTTTTGGAGTTTTAAAATTAGGAATAACATTCCATTGAGATTCGTCAGTTAAACTAATATCCTTATGTGTAGATCTCTCCCTAGTAAGAACATGAACAATTTCTTTGTAAGCAGGATCATTAAAATAAGTTGTATAATCTACAATATTCTTATTTTCATGATGAACTAAAACAAAGTAATAGTTATTTTCTGGTTTGAGATGTGTTGTAAATTCGTCAAATGAAATTCCTACTGAATCTAGAAATAAATCATAATAAGATTTGTCACTTGCCCAAAATGATTTTTTAGCATCTAAACAAGATCGTGTAGATACATTCCATTTGCCATTATAGTTATAGAATGATAGCAAAGTTCCTTCAAAACATTCTTGAATCGTATAATCTTCAATTCCATTACTTAAAATATAATCTTTTGCATCTTGATTATATAGAATATCATCGTATGTATAGCAAACCACTTCTAAAGTAGTTTTATCCATAATAAGAGATTTACATTCTCGTTCAAGATCATTAAGTTGTGATGTCTTTTTAGTAAAAGAATTAGAAATTATAACTAAGTCACTATCATTAGACTCTTTGATGTGTACATTATTAACTTTTTCAAAGAGTAGAGCTTTGAATGCTTCAAAAGTTTTCTCTTCAAGAGAAGAGACTAGATTATTAATTTTTAATTTAACCATTTCTTGATAATTATCCATATTTAATATTTAATATCAAATGTTTAAATCATTAAATATAGTTATTTCAATTTTTTTTAATGATTTTTTATTAAAATCAATTTCTTACCTATATTATAATAATGTTTATTAATGAATATGATATATTACTTGATAAAATATTAGATAATATTTATAATAATGAAGATATCCTAAAAATCAATAAAAATAATTTAGAAAAACATTTAGGAAATTCAACAAAATATATTAAAGATACCACAAAACTAAGTAAAGATGAAGCTATAACAAAAGAAATAAGTAATATTACTCAAAATATCATTTATGCATATCTTATATGCTTAAGTTTTTTAACAGAAAAAAATAATATTAATGAATTAAAAACTTTATTAATTCGTATTAAAATTTTAGACAGTGAAAAATTAGGAAATATCACTAATATATTTGAAGAGATTAAAATTTTACAAATAATTTTAAAAGAGGAAAACAAAGAAAAGTTATTAAAATTATATAATTCTAATGAAAAATATAAGTTAGGTATTGATTTATTAAATGATTTTGGATATGAGAATACCATGTTAAATCTAAAAGGAGATACAAAAAAACATAAACATAATCTAATAAAATATATTATTATTGCTAGATATTATAGAAAATATTACAGAAAAGAAATATTTAACTTAATTTTTACTGAAACTACAAAAAAACATTTTATTGAAGTTGTTATGCCAAAACTTAAAATTATAGATTACAGCAATATAGAAAGTATTTTAGATACTAATGAAATTAGTCAGGGTTTAGTTAATGAAATTTTAGAATTTTATGAAGATTATGAAAAGTCAGTAAATATCAATACGGAATTAGATAAAAAGAAGAAAATAAATAAATTATTTGAATCTAAGATTGTTATTCCCATTACAGATGAATTTTTAAGATTTCATAAAATAACAGAAAAATATGAAAAAATGTCTACACATATTAACAAAAAAGAAAGAGAGAATGTTAAAGATCAAACTAAAATTAGATATATAATTACAAAATTAGAAAAAGTCAAAGATTTATATTCTAAAAAAATAAAAAATAATAAAGATTTATTAAAAGAAGTTGATAAAATGTTTTATCGTCCATTAATTCATAGAAAAGCAATTATTTATAATGAGATAGAGGAGCTATCAATTATAAATAAATTATTATTATCTGGCAAAAAGGCAATAGATTCTAATGAGTTTTATCATGACTTACTTTATCTAAGAAAAAATGCTTATGTAAATTTTAAAGATTTTAAAAATTATGGATTTAAACATTGGATAAAAAAATCATGTCTTGCCGTTAGATATTCAGGAATTGAAAGTTTAGAGAATAAACAAATAGTAAGTAAAAATTTAAACTTAGATTTAAGAACAATTAGTGGTAATGTAAAAGCACACATAGTAGGTTTATTTATTTTAGGTAATAAAAATAATATTCATCAAATTAAATACAAAGATATTAAAGATATTAGATCAATAAATGAAAATGGATTAGAAGCCACGAAAAGTGTGTTATTAGATAAATTAAATAATAAAAATAATATAAACTATTATTGGGTTTTTGACTCTGAAAAAGATAATATGGATGCTGAAACATTTGAATTAGAAACTAATAAAAATAGTGACTATAATAGAACACTTTTAAGTAATATTTATGACTTTTGTCTAAATGAAAACTTTAATAGAATTATGAATAAACTTAATAATTATACTAATTTAGATTTATATCATTCATTTAATGTAAGTAGTTACTACCAAAATAAAATGCTAAAATTTTCAAAAAATTCAGATTATGAAAAAACTATAAATAAAAAAATTTATGATTTAATACCTATTAATAAAGAATATTATGATGACAAAGAAAATACAATCTACGGAATTATTGGTAATATTCATAAATTACCAATTGACGACAGAAAAGAAATTAAAATTCAATCAGTTCATATACCATATTTAGAAAATAAAGAAGTTATAGATTTAGAAGAGGATAATGCTTATTGTCAACATACTTTAGATTGGACAGAGTTATCTAAATTAAGAAATAATAATCCTAATAAACATTCAGAGTTATTATATAATTTTATTAAAAAATATGTTATTACAAATGCAGATAATGAATATATATGTAAAAGTTGTAAACAATTTGTCGATATTCAAAATTTCTTATCTAATCCATATGACGGAGGATCATCCGGTTTAGATTTAATTATAACATCTTCAAAAAATTTATCAGAAATAAAAGAATATTCCAAGTTTTCTATATTAATTAAAAATATGGATAAATTAGTTGAAAGAGTCGCGCAAATTAATAATTTTACATATTATCTTGGTAATGAACAAATACATAAAATTAGAAGACAAGATATAATTAAACAAGTTATTGACACTATAATTTTACATGATAAAACATTAAGAACAAAAAATATGGATAAAAGAAGTAGAGAATTAGCAGCATTCCAAAATTACGGCGTGTCATCTGATTATACATTTTTTTTCATTTTTCCATTAGCGAACGATATTTTCAAATCTTCAAGTAAAGAAACAGATAAATTTAAAAAAATTAAAGTTAATAACATTATTACATATATTCTTTTATTTATGGTTCTTGATTTAAATGATAGTCAAATATTAATGTTTGATTACAATAAAATTTGTAATTATATATTATTTGATAAATTTAAAAGTATTTTATTTAGTAAATTAAGAATTAAGACTGATTCATCTAAAAATACAGTAGCAGTTAGCGAATTAAATACATTATGTTATATTTTGTATTATACATCATGTATGTTATCAAAATATAACATATGGTATGTTGCAACTATTGAAAAAATGAACTCTTTATCGTATAAACAAAAAAGTATAATACATACATTTATTGATTTAGTTAATAGTTTATTAGAGACATTTTCTAATAGTGATAATTATATGTATGAAATATTAGGATCTAAAATAATAGGTAAAATCAAAACATTATTTAAAAATGATGAAATTTTACAAGCTATCAAGAAAAAAGAAGAAAAAAAAGTTATAATTAACAATAACAAAATTCAAATAATAAAAAGTAAAATTAAATCAATAGCTATTAAAGATAAATTTATAAGATATGAACCTACTATTAAGAAAATAGATCATAAAGGATTATATTTCATAACAAAATTAAAAATGCCAGTTAGAGAAACTGATAAAATTATTGGTAAAGATATGAAATCATTATTTAAAAGTTATGATTTAGATAATAAAATTAAATTAGCACAAATTTATGATAAAACTGGTTTATATAGAAGATTTAAAATTTCATATAATGAAGCCGAGAAGTTAGATAGTAAATTTTTTGATGAAATGATAATGAATATTAATAAAAATAAAGTTAAAGTTATAGAAAAGCTAGATAATATGGTTTATAAAAAATTAGAAAAGCAAAAGAAAGAATTTACAAAATTAGAATTTAGGAATAATTTAAGTCTCCTTTTAAAAGAATTTGAGAAATTAGATAATAATACAATTAAGGTTGGTGGAACTTATTATAATATTTACGAATCAAAATTAAATTTATCACATGATTATTTAGGAAATAGATTACAAAAGAATTTCTATATTGATGAAAAAAATAAAAAGATTAATAGTAAATTTGATAAAGAATTAAATACTAATATTTATGAAATTTTTGATGCATCTAATGACATAAAATTAATTTTTAATAAATTTACATTACATTATTTAGGATATAGACAAAAAACAAATAAATTCATTAATTTAAAAAATTTAAATATATATGCAGAATATATTCCATCTATAAAAGAATTATTAGAGACTTTGGGATGTAAAAGAAACTATTATAATTTTGAAAATAAAAAAGATCTCAAAAATGAGATAAGAAATAGTATATCAAATTTAAAAGAATATATTAGAAAATACAAAGTTTACTTAAATCAATTAAAATATAAAAATATTCAAGATGCACATCCTATTGTGAAATATTATATATCAAAAATAGAAAGTTTGCAATTGAATAAAAATAACATTAAAATTTTTTCTAATATTGACATAGTTTTAAAATTTCAAAATACAAATATTAATAATATATCAAATTTAGAAAATATTAGCAAAAAAGAATTAATTAATTTATCAGATTCATATTCTAAATTAAATAGCTATTTTATAGGAGAAATATTAAAACTAATTGAAATTAATGATAATAAATATGTCAGAAATAACTTGATTTATTTTGTTCTATCAGCTCTAAATGCATTCTATTTTGACAATTTTAATCAATATAATGATTTCGATTTAATCCGATATAATGAAATTATGAGATTAGATATTGATCTATTAGAAGAAATTAGAGATGAAATGTTATATTCAGATGATGAATTTATAAATGAAACAACTGATGAACAAAGAGATGAAGTAATTCAATCTAGTATTGATGATAATGAAATGAATGATGCATTAGATATAGATTCAGATGGTTATGAATCTGAAGATGGTGATGGTGATGTTATGTTTTATGATGCAGATAACTAAAAAATTTAAATTATTTGTTTTAAAAAATAATTTAAATTAGTTCTAATATATATATGCTTAAAAATAAAGAAAATTTAATAATATTAGTATTAGCTTTAATAATTGTAGTTTTATACTTTAAAAAATATTATAAGAAAGAAGATTTTGAAGTTATGTTCAGCCCATATTATCCTATATCTAATCAAGTTGTAGTGAAAGATAATAATTTTGAAAATGAAATAGAAGATTTTAGACTAGAAAAAATAAAAAAAGTTTTAAAAGAAGTAATTTTTAATGCAAATGAAGGTAATACAAATTACATGCAATTTAATTATGCTGATAGACCGGTAATTAAAAATATGATGACTAAAGACAAATTAAAACCATTAACAGAATTTTTAATGGATGCAATAAATTCTAATTTACCAAAAGGTCATACTTTAAAAATATTAGAATTAAAAGATATGTATAAAAATGAAGTAGATGATGAAGTAAAAGTTAATTTTAAAATGGTTTGTGAATATAAAATTAAGTCATTAAATAATTATAAATATGAAAGACAAGAATTTACATCAAAACAAAATAAAAATAGTTTAATATTGGATGTTGAAGTTTTATCTAAAAGAACGATCGATACAGAAAAATTACATTTAAATACATTAAATTTAGTAGGAATAGATGGTGAATATTTACCTGGAAGTAATTATTATAAGAATGATAGTCATTATTTATTTACAAACTCATTAAGTAATAAATTAATAACTAGCAAAAAGAATTTAAATAAAGAAGAAAATAATAATATGAATAGCACAATATTACCAGATAATTCTGTAGAAGATGTTACATTTACAGACATTAATACAGAAGAAGCGGAAAGTTTTTTTGATATATAATATATAAATAATGAATGAATGTATTTTGAATTCATTTTATGTATATATTATCGTAATGGTTCTCATTTACTTAATTAAACCTAGTTTTTTATTTTATAACGAAGGTGATAAATGTCTTTTTAAAAACTTCGGTTGTGGTAAAAATAAAACAATTATAAATATCCAAATTTTATCTATAGTTTTATCGATTTTTTCTTATTTTTTAACAAGATTTTTAATTTCTTTAAATTAAGTTATAAATAAAAAAATAATTTAGATATACTAATAATGGATACACAAGTTCAACTTAATCAAAATTTCGAAATTGCAATTAATATAGTTAATAATTTTAAAAAAAGACCAACAGATACTGAGTTATTAAATGTATATAAATTATTTAAACAGGCTAAATTTGGTAATAATGATACAGATGAGCCAAGTATGTTAAGCTTTTCTAAAAAAGCTAAATGGAGTGCATGGAAAGCAGTATATGGTATGAGTAAGGAGGATGCTATGCAAAATTATGTAAATTTAGCAATGGAACTATTTAAAAAATATGGTTCCTAAATATTTACTACTTTAAAAATAAATAATATTAATAATTTAATATTATTTATGGATCATCAAGATTGGAAACCAGTAATTTTAAGAAAAAATACTAAACCTGTAAAGTCTACTGAAAAAGTTAGAAAAAAATCTAATGAAAATCAACACTTAAAGAAATTAGAAGGTGATGATATAAAATTAGAATATATAGATAGATCTATTAGTAAAAAAATAGTAGAAGCTAGAGTTAGTTTAAAGATGACACAACAAGACTTAGCTAATAAATTATGTGTAAAAAAAAATATAGTAAATGATTTAGAATCTGGAAAAGTTTTAAAAAATGATAAGGTTATAAGAAGGGCACTAAATATATTAAAAATTAAATAATACATTTAAAAATATATTAAATAAAAATTTTAGATATATATATATGAGTTACTATAATCAAAATAGAACTACAATGATTAAAAATATATTAGAAGGTAATAATTTAAAATCTTTAATTGATTTAGATTCTAATGAAACTGAAGCATTTATTAATACAAGTAAGGAAACTGATATTCGTGATGTGTTAGATAAAAAAGTATTAGACTTCAGTGAAGTAATTAATAAAATTGGAGGAAAATTAGTATATGTCAAAAGTGGAACTACTGGACATACATTTCGAGGGTTTGATCCGAACAATCCTAATGAACCAAATTTTGCAGTTAAAATTGTTGCATATCCTAAAAGAGAAAATTATGGAGATTTAAATGATATACGAAGACCCGAAAATGCCGAATTAATGATGTTGAAGGTGTTAAGTTATTTTGTTATGAATAATCAAACACCTCATTTAGTTCTTCCAATTGGGACATTTAATACAAGTATTAAACCTTTTTTATCTCTAGGTAAAAATGGGATAGTAGATAATAAAAAATATACTCAATTCATTAAGAGATATAAGAAAGGTGATTTACATCAGGAGGTATCGGTATTAATTAGTGAATGGGCTGATGGAGGAGATTTATTAGAGTATATTAGAAAGAATTATAAAAATATGTCATTGAAAGAATGGCGTGTAATTTTATTTCAAATATTTTCGGCATTAGCTGTTATTCAAACAAAATATCCAGGTTTTAGACATAATGATATGAAAGCAAATAATGTATTAATTCAAAAAATAGAAAGTAGAAATAAAAATAATAAATTCAAATATAAAATAAATGGCAAAGTATATATACTACCAAATATTGGAATACAAATAAAATTATGGGATTTTGACTTTGCATGTATTGCAGGAACAGTAGAAAACACAAAAGTGGAAGCAGAATGGACTGATAAAATTAATGTAAATTCACAAAGAAATAGATATTACGACATTCATTATTTCTTTAATACACTTACAAGAAAAGGATTTTTTCCTGAATTTTGGACTGCTCCTGAAATAAGTAAACAAGTAAAAGATTTTGCTAGAAGAATTGTTCCAGAAAAATATCAAAAAGGTGACCATATTGCCGAAAGAGGTAGGTTATTAATTGATGATGAATTTACATACCCAGATGAAGTGCTAAAAACAGATATATTTTTTGATAAGTTAAGACCAAAAGAGGATAGAGTAAAAAAATGATAATTTTTAATTATTATTAATTAAAAATTATTAAATTAATTTTTATTTATATATTCAACTAGTTCGTTAAAATCATCCAAGTCAAATAAGTTAATATTTTTAATTGATCCTTTTTTATTTACATCAATAATTGCCCATAAACCATCCCAATCATATTTGTATTTTTTTAAAATTTTAACAAAATATTTTTCTATTGTATTCGTACTTATATCTTTTCCCAGTATTTTTTTTATTCTTATTTTAATATCATTCAAATTGTTATCCCAATATTCTGATTTTTTTGCATAATAAACAATATATTTATTTCTAAGACATGCAATACGTTTTAAAATTTCAATTATTGAATTTTTTTTATCATAATAATTTATCATTTTATTAAGATCATAAGAATTGCAGTTATTATTACTACATAATTCTTCTATTTTATTATATAATACTAATACTTCATTATATGATAAATCATTCGATGCTAAATCCTCTAAAGTTTCCCTAGTAAATATATATTTAATATCATCTAATAACTTTTTATACACACTAGGTAAATTTACAAATTTTTTTGTCATTTAATGTATAAAAGAAAAAAATAATTAAATATAAATTAAAATAATAACACTTCTGAATTTTCCTTTACTTTATTATTTATAGTTTTTTTTACTAATTCTAATTCTAAATCAGGTAGTAAAGGTATTCCTTGCCAATATTTAGTTTTGTATAATAAATCTATTTCGAAATCATCTGGATATAAATGTATTAATGGCGACTTATTACTGTTCATTAGCCATCTATATTCTTTTGGTATTAAATAATCTGATTGTTTCGGTAAAACACATAATAATTGTTCAATTGGATATAATGGTTCACCTAGTTTAAATTTAATATCATCTATATTAAATCTTTTAAAATTATCTGCTAAATCACTAATAAATGGTGCATGATCATATGGATAATACCATTTCCATGAAGGACATTCATTAAAATAATAATTTGCTACCCATAATAATCCTTCAACATATTTATATGATGCAAATTTTACTTGTTCCTTCTGATTTATTTCAGTTAAATAATATTTTTTATAATATCTAAACTTGTAATCATTTGATTCATCTTTTCCTAACTCTATATCATCATTTATCTTGAATTGTAGGTTTTCAATTCTATGTTTTTCTTTTTCATAAGGATCTTTACTATTAGATCTGTAATTTCTTTTTTTAGAATTATACATATTAACAAAAAATTCCTCTTCAAATGATGCTAAATATTCTAAAAACATTTGTAAAAATGTTGTATTAAATGAAATATTTTTATTTTCATCTATTGAAATTAAATATTCTTCAAGATTATCATATGTATTTGCATAACCTTGAAGTAATAAATCTAAACCATTAACACATTTTTTATCATAACATTTTATATCTATTGAAGGTATATGTGGTAAAAAGTCATTACCTAAGAAATAACAAATAAATATAAAATCTCTCATTATTAATTCTTTATCTAAACTTCTCTCTACAAATTCATCATATAATATATCATTTAATTCCTCCATTACACATTCTTTTAAAACATCAATACTAACAAAATTTAATTCGTTAATATTTCCGTTATCTTTACCTCTACTAAATTCTTGAGCTTCTCTTAGCAAATGTATATTATCCTTATTAGAAGCTAATGCTAAGAAAATTAGATCTGCATCTAATCCATAAATTACATACTTATAATCATTATTTGACTTTTTAATATGTTGTAACAATTTATGTTCTCCTTCACTTGGAGTATTTGCTGTAGAGAAAAATATCTTACAATTATATTTAGACTCTTTACAAAATTTAATAATTTTTTTTGTTATCTTTTTCATAAATTCAGTACCTGGGGTAATAGCTGAATTATTCCAAAATGTAGTAACTTCTTTATTATGTTTCTTTTTAATATTATCAAATAAATTCCTATCATTTACTGATTTAAACCGTCGTTGTCTTTGTTGTTTAATTTTAGCTACAGGTGCAACACCGTCTATAGCAATATATATTTCTTTTTTTGGATCTACATATTCAATAATATACTTTAAATACTCTATACATCCATTTAACATTTTTCTTTCTAAATCTTCCATATCAGTCGCTTTAGAATTTTCTGCTAATACCTTAAAGCATTGAGGATGTAATAAGCAATTAGTATCTATTAATAATGAATCAAAATCTATTTCATTATTTATAATATGCTCTTTATTTAGAATAAATTTTTTATTTTTATATTTTTTTAAAAACCATAAAAAAAATCCTGGAACTCCCATTTAATTAAAATAATATAGTTATGTTTAAATAACTTGTTAATTCAATTTATTTGTTTAGTTTAAAATAAAATAATATTTATATATATATATAAATGTCTGATATCTTTCTTAAAAATAAGAAAAAAGCAGGAAATGTATCTGAATTTTTAGATACTGAAACAGTAACAACTGCATCATTACCACAATGGCTATCTGTAGTAGATGTTCCTCAAAAAGGAGGAGAACAAAAAGACGTATCATCTGACACGTCAACAACTGAACTTGAAAATAAATTAAGAAAAATCTTTAACGAAGCGGAACAAACTGGAGGAAAAAAGAAAAGAAAAAGCAAAAAAGTTTCTGTAACTGAAGATGGTAAAAAGAAAAAGAAAGCAAGTAAAAAGAAATCTTCCAAAAAGAAAGCAAGCAAAAAGAAATCTTCCAAAAAAGCTAAAAGAGCTTCCAAAAAGAAATCTTCCAAAAAAGCTAAAAAATCTAGCAAAAAGAAATCTTCCAAAAAAGCTAAAAAATCAAGCAAAAAGAAATCTAAAAAAATGACTGGAGGTAAAAGAAAAAAAGCAAGCAAAAAATCTTCTAAAAAGAAATCTAAAAAAGCAAGCAAAAAATCTAGCAAAAAGAAATCAAGCAAAAAAGCTAAAAAATCAAGTAAAAAGAAATCTTCCAAAAAAGCTAAAAGAGCTTCCAAAAAGAAATCAAGCAAAAAAGCTAAAAAATCAAGTAAAAAAACTTCCAAAAAGAAATCTTCCAAAAAGAAATCTAAAAAAATGACTGGAGGTAAAAGAAAAAAAGCAAGCAAAAAATCTTCTAAAAAGAAATCTAAAAAAGCTTCCAAAAAATCTAGCAAAAAGAAATCTAAAAAAGCTTCCAAAAAGAAATCTTCCAAAAAAGCTAAAAGAGCTTCTAAAAAGAAATCAAGCAAAAAAGCTAAAAAATCATCTAAAAAGAAATCAAGCAAAAAAGGATCCAAAAAAATGACTGGAGGCAAAAAAGCTAAGAAATCTAGCAAAAAAAAAGCTAAAAGAGCCGCCCCAGCACATTCTGCAATCCAAACTGAAGTAATTAAAATGATTGTTGCTAAAGATAGTATCAATTACCCACAAGCAATGAAAAAATTAAAAGAATATGTCGCCAAAGCATTAGGTCATCCATATGAAAAAGGAGGAGAAATTACTTACATAGATGCCTTAAAGAAAACCAAAGCTATGTTAAGCAAATAAATTATTATTTAACAAGTATTTATAGAATTAAATATACTATAAATAGTTTATAAATATAACTAATTATAAATAGATTCATATGAAAAATATGGTATCAAATAAACTAAGGCATTTAAATTTAGTAATGATAAAATAAATGTAATTAAAATAATAACAGTATTTACTTTATAATTAACATTATTATAAGATTTATATATTAAGTAAATAATTAATAGCCAAATAATATTTTTACCAAAATCACAAATTTTAGATTCATATTCTAAAGAATCAATTGGATGATTAAAATAGTTACTTAAGTTATTTGTTAAGTAGAACTCTAATGGATGATTAAAACAAATAGTTGTTTTAAAAAATTGAAACATATATAAAATATAAATTGCAATCAATATCATATATAAATAGTTAATATTATTTATAAAATAAATGGAAGTAATAGAAATTAATTATGGCTGTAAACATTATAAACGAAAATGTAAAATATTTTGTAATTGTTGTAAAGAAATATATCCATGTAGATTATGTCATGATGAAAAGTTCGAATATGAAACTAATTCTCATATTTTAGATAGATTTAATATTAAAAAAGTAATTTGTGAATTTTGTAATTTAAAACAAGATATAAGTAATAATTGTATACAATGTGGAATTAAATTTGGTGAATATTATTGTAATATTTGTAATTTATTTGATGACGATACTTCTAAAGGACAATTTCATTGTGATAAATGTGGAATTTGTAGAGTAGGAGGTCGTGATAATTTTTATCATTGTGATAATTGTAATTCATGTGTATCAATTGCATTAAAAGATAAACATAATTGTATTAAAAATGCATTTCATAATCAATGTCCAGTATGTTTTGATTCTGTTTTTAACTCTGTTAAACCAAGCACTGTAATTAATTGTGGCCATGTTTTGCATGTTGAATGTTTAAATGAAATGTTAAAAACAGGCACCCTTAGTGGATTAAGATGTCCACTATGTAACAAATCAAGTATTGATACTAGCATAATTTTCCAACATATGGAACAAGAAATTGCTAGTATTCCTATGCCAGAGGATTTAAATTATAATGTAAAAATTTATTGTAATGATTGTGGTAAAAATTCAGAAACTAAATTTCACATAGTTGGCCATAAATGTCAAGAATGTGGATCTTATAATACAAGGAGAGATGATTAATATATTTTTATATATATAAATGAATCCTCTTATTTTAGATAAAAGTGATTTTACAAAAAACAACTTGATGTTAAAGTTAGAAAGTTATTTATTAAAAATTAAAGATGAAAATACAATAGTATTTGATATACATAACACGATAGAATATAACGATAAAGAAATTGATTTAATACTATTTAATTTTATTAAAGAAAATTACCAAAAAATGAATATAGTATTGTTATCTTATGATGGAAATGATAAAAGAATTGGTTATAATAATAATTTATTAAATGAATATTCCGATATTTTTAAACAAATACCTAAAATTTTTATTAAAAAAAGAAAAAAACATCATGTTATTGGATATATTGCAAAATTGTTAAAGAATAAATATGGTTCTTATAAAAATTTATTATTTGTAGATGATAATTTTTTGAATATTACGGATGCTAAAAAATTAGTTACAAGATTAGAGAGATTTACTATAATTCATTACACTAAACATACAAAGAGGAAATCACCAGAAGGTATTGAAAATATAGAAAATATATTGAATAAATTTATAAAATAATTATCTATGATTTCTTAACAAAAATACTAATAAACTAATTGTTATAATTAATAATAAAATAGATTCTATAAAACCATATGCATTTAAGTCTACTGAATTGTCAACCTCTTCATTAATATTATTTATATATAATGAATTTTCATCCAACTTCATTTTATCTAAATCTAATCTTTCCTTCTCTTGTTTTATTATTATATTAATATCTGTTTCCCAATCCTTACATTTTTCATTTAACTTCATACATTTTTTTTCTGATTTGCACCAATGTGATGATTTATGAGGAGGTAAAAATGATTGACATCCGTTTTCATCTAATTCAATTTCTTGATATTCATCTTTTTCTAATGATGCTGCATTATTTTCATTTTTTAAATTTGTAATATTATTATTTGGCTCTAATAAACTAAAATTTTTAATATCTCTATTATTTTTTTTTCCAGAGTTAATTAATTTTTTACCAATGTTATCATTTAAATTAAAGTTATTAGGCGAAGGACGTGGATCCATTATATTTTCTAAATAGTCACTATTCGCATGAACAGAAGCATAACCAGCCATATATATATATTATATTATATTTGAATCTCTTTTACATAAAATGTTCTTCTTCCACAATGTTTTTTATTAAAAATAACCTTATTTTTTTTATCATCATATTCCCTTTCATAAACATAGTATTCATATGGTACTTTTAATTTTTTTGGTAGTAATTTTTTGATATTTTTAGGTAAATTGATTTCATATTCATTAAACCAATCTACAACATTAGAAAAACTAACAAATTTAATATTATTATATATCTTTTTAAATTCATAGCTAGATAAATCACTGATTTTTCTTAAAGGAGAAACTTTACTTAAATATAACACTTCATTTTTTATATAATTTCCCAATCCAGCAAAATTTTTTTGATCAAGTAAAAAAGAGCATATATTTTGTTTTTTATTTTGAGTTAACTTGATAAAATTATTTAATGTAAAGTTTTCGGATAGTATATCGATTCCTAGTTTATTAAGTTGTAAATTATGATTTTCTTCATTTAAAATTTTAATAGAAGAAAATCTTCTAGTATCTTGTAAATAAAATTTGTAATTACCAAAATGTAGGATATATTTATATATTCTAGGTTTACTTCTAATTAACCAACCAGTTATTCCAAAATGAACATGAACAAAATAGTCAACTGTTTGAATAATTATTACTTTACCATATGAATATACATTTATTACTTTAGATTTTTTTGGAAGTTCTCTTTTTGTTTTTGTATTAGATGTAATTTTAGTAAAATTTTTAC
>Ga0315315_10002181_pt1 | contig 17931 bp, 15 predicted proteins | sample M140m3416metaG_FD_203699 | JGI IMG/M metagenome (GOLD analysis project Ga0315315, IMG submission 203699) | Ammonia-oxidizing marine archaeal communities from Monterey Bay, California, United States - M1 40m 3416 | ecosystem: Environmental > Aquatic > Marine > Intertidal zone | place: USA... | reverse complement strand
CGTTCGAGTCGATACGATCTCGAGCACCTACGAACTCAGCTTCGAAAAGTCGTATCGCTGGTCCGAGTATTTCGCTCGTGGCGAGGAAGTGCGCTCCTACCTCGACCATGTCACCAGCAAGTTCGGGATCCGAGCTAACACCCGGTTCAGTCACGACTTAAAATGCGCCACCTTTGACGAAGACCGAGATCTGTGGAGGCTCGAAGTCGACACACCGGACGGGGCACAAACCCTTGAGGCCAAAGTCGTCGTTTCCGCAACCGGCCTCTTCGCCAACCCGAAGCTCGTCGAGTTCGAGGGCGACGATGCGTTCAAAGGCACAATCATCCATCCAGCGAATTGGCCCGAGGACCTCTCGCTCGAAGGCAAGCGCGTCGCCATCATAGGTAACGGTTCGACCGGCATTCAGATGGCCAGCGCGATCGCGGCGGAGGCCGAGCAGACCTACGTCTTCCAGCGCACCCCGCAGTGGATCATGCCACGAGAAAAATACGGCTTACCCATGGAGCCAGAGGTCCATTGGCTCATGGACAACTTTCCAGGCTACTGGAACTGGTCCCGCTACATGGCGGGCGCAGGGCTCTTCAACACGCACGGGCTCGTCACGAATGACAGGGACTGGCAAGCTGGAGGCGGCCAGGTCAATCAAGGGAACGACGCGCTGCGCAAGGACCTAACCGAGTACATCAAAAACGAAACAGGCGGCCGACAGGACCTGATCGACCGACTCACCCCAGACTATGCCCCGTTCTCCCGCCGCCCCGTTGTCGACAACGGCTGGTACCGGGCGCTCACCCGAGACGATACTGAACTCATCACCCATCCCATCGCGCGACTCACGGAAACCGGCATCGAAACCATCGACGGCAAGGTCCACGAGGTAGACGTCATCGTCACCGCGACGGGCTTCGAGGTGGTCCAGTATCTCCACCCCGGCCGTTTCATCGGCAGGGACGGCGTCGACATTCACCAGGCGTGGGAAGGGGCTGACGGACCACGTGCCTGGATCGGGATGATGGTCCCCAAGTTTCCTAATTTCTTCATGCTCTACGGACCCAACTCACAGCCCGTCTCGAGCGGGCCGAGCCAAACGACTTGGTTCATGGTCTGGTCGGCGTTCGTCGGCCGCTGCCTGAAACGTATGCTGACGGAAGGGGTTTCCCGAATCGAAGTGACTCAGGACGCCTACGCCAGCTACAACAAGGCGCTCGACGAGGAAGCTACAAAGCTCGTAATGATGACCAAGGAAGGTGGGATCGAGAAAAACTACTACGTCAATAACGAACACAGACGCGTGCAGGTCAATGCTCCCTGGTACGGTCCCGTCTTCCAGCAGATGTTCTCGAATGTGGACTGGGACGCCTTAAAAATGAGTGCCAATCCGGAGGTCGACGAAACTAGAAAGCCTTCCCTCTAGCGTTAGGCCGGCGAACTCGTCTCTGGCGTGAGATCCCTGTTAAGCCGGGAAAGTACAGGGGGGTCGCCGGGTTTCCTCACGATACAAACGCTGAACGAAGTAGGGGGAGCGTACAATTATTATGCGAGACGATGCCCCGCCCTATCGAAGGCCACGCTCCGGCCGATCGGATCTGCAGACAAGATAGCCTCCAGATCGCCAGGCTCGGTCAGGCGCGCCCAGGCACGACCCGTGCTCGGCATTAGGCATGCTGCCACGGCGTGGGTCGGTTCGTTCGCACGGTCGTGTAGGACCGTGTACCCCTCGATCGTTCCTGTTCCTTCGGGTCGGAGCTCGAGGTATCGACGCGATGTCGGATCCGCCAAGGGAAGCGGCGTCGTTCGGAAACCGTCTGGACTCGGCTGGCCCGAGTACGCCATCAAGCAGAAACGCGTCGCGAGTCCCCCGTTCGAACTGCAGACCGCCATCGCTTCCGGCGTCTCACGCACGCGCTCGACGAGATTCGCGATCATGTGCGTCGCGTAGTTGTTCCAGGGACCGCCGCCGAACCGCATCCCGCCCGTGAGTGTGAGGTCGGCTCCCGGCAGGATCCCGAGCGCGTTCGCCTGGACCTGCACGGCGAACGGAAAACAGGCGTACAGGTCGACGATCTCGAACTCGCGCAGCGGCCGCCCCACGATGGACGCGAGCGCGTCTCCTGCACAGGTCAACGCAGGGCTGTCGTGGAGGAAGCCACGCTCGGACACAAAGGGAGCATGCGCCGTGACCGCGGCATGCGGGAAGACCCAACGGTCGGGCGGGATTCCGAAGCTCTGCGCCACCTCTACGGAACAGAGCAGGATCGCCGCAGCCTGATCGACGAACTGGTTCGAGTTCATCAGCTTGGTGTAGGGATAGCCGACGAAGCGGTTAGGTCGACTGGTCGTTCCGATCTCCTCGGCGGAATAGCGGGTTCGATCGTCGGCGTATTCGTTCTCCGAGGCGACTTCGCTGAAGCGCGCCCAGAGCGCAGAGACTTCGTTCATGTGCTCGTCGCGTGTCCGCCCGAGCGCGGCCCCGAGCGCCGTCTCCATCACCGGATACATCGTGATCGGTTCCGCAATCCCCAGCACCTGCTCTTGCGGATGGGCGATCCACTGACTGAGGTCGTCACCGATCGCAAGATCCGGAGCGGCCGGACCTTCGCTTTTCCCTTTCTTCGAAGCGGAGCCACCCGGTGTGCCGTCGTCCGACGCATAACGTCCCTTCCTGAGCATCGAGCCAAGCTCACCACCCGCCACGAGGACCGCTTGCGAGCGGCCGTGCGCGATCTCGCTTGCAGCATGCGCCACGATCACCTGGGCCGTGTGCCCGCCGTGATTCGCTTGCATCGTACGTGCTTTCGTACATCCGATTCGTTCGGCGAGTCGGTATGGCGCGTTCCGGTACTGTCGGGTCCCGATCTTCGAGAGCGCCACGAGATCGATCGGCAGAGCGGCGGCCCCGCAGTCCGCGATCGCGCGTTCGGCAGCGACCTGAATCAGGTCGATCGGCTCCTCGGCGCCGTTCGCACCATTGGCCTGACCGACGCCCACGATGATGGGTGTTCGCGGATCCATTATGTCTTCTCCCCTCTTCGAAAGGCCTACGACGACTCGAAGGGCGGCAAGCCCTCCTCGGCGAGCGACGCATCGGTCAACTGCACGTACCGATTCTTTGATGCGTCGAGCACGAAGAGCGGATCGTCGACGCGCGTCGGCGAATAGCCCTGCGCCTTCAATGTCGCGAGCCCCAGCTTGTAGGTCTCGGTCAACGCGCTCTGCCCGTCCCCAACCCGTACGAAGAGCGGAAAGGCATGGGGCGGCAGCTCGGCGTCGAGCGCCGCAAAGAGTGACTCGCCGGAGAATTCCGATCCCGAACGGAGCGCGACGAGCGCCATCCCTGCGCTGCCCTCGTGTCCGGGAACCCGCACGGGATAGACCGCGGCATGCGCGACGAATTCACACGTCGCGAGCGCGTTCATTACCTCGGTCGCCGAGACGTTCTCGCCCTTCCACCGGTAGGTATCGCCGAGACGGCTCACGAAATAGAAGTAGCCCTCTTCCTGGCGAAAAAGATCGCCGGAGCGGTACCAGAGGTCGCCTTCTTCGAACGCATCCACCAGGAACTTCGAACGCGTCGCCTCCTCTGAGGAGTAGCCCTCGAACTCGCTTCGATCTTCGAGACGCGCGATAAGCTCGCCCGCCTCTCCTTTGGCACATACCACGAGGCGCCCATCCTCGTCTCGGTGAAGCGCGTCGGCCTCGCGGTCGTAACACGCGAGGCGGAGCCGGTTCGCGAGTGGCGCCGGTGGTCGCCCGACCGAACCAGGCACGCCGTCGAGATTGATGATCCCGATCACGCCTTCTGAAGAGCCGTAGGACTCGACGATTCGAAGGGGACCGAAGCGCTCGTCAAACGCACGCCAGTTCGCCGTCGTTAGGCCCGCGCCGAGAATCGCCTTCAACGTGTTGTCGCGCTCGCCCTCAAGCGGGGGTTGAGCCAGCAGGTAACGAATGATCTCACCCAGGTACTGGAACTGAGTCGCCGAGAAGAGTTTTACGTCCCTCCAGAATCGCGAAGCCGAGAAGCGTGGACGAATCGCGACCGATGCCCCCACGCTGAGGGCGGCGCCGATCGAACTGAGGGCGGCGATGTGGAACATCGGCAGGAAAACGTACATGCAACCGCTCTCCTCCATTCCGAAGAGAACACCCTCCGAAGTTGCCCCCGCGACGTAGCGGCCATGGCTGCATTGCGTCGCCTTCGGCAGGCCGGTCGTCCCCGACGTGAATATGTAGAAGAGCGTCTCGCGAGCGTCCCGGGTCAAGCCGGACGCCGACCAGCCAGACGTGTCCGCGATCGTGTCGAGGTCTGCGACCCAATCCTCGACGACGCCGAGGCCGGCGTCGGTCGGCGAGTCCGTGACCGTCGCGTCGACATCAAACTCGGCGACCACCGGCATCTCGAAGCCCTCGAGGTCACAAATCGCCGCGTGCGCGGATGGCGTCGTAAAGACAACCCGCGGCGGGACCTCTTCGAGTGCATGGCGAAGAGACCGCCCACGAAGACTCGGGCTGAGGAGCGAGATTCGTACGCCAACCTTGCACGCACCCAGGATGAGCGCGAGGAATGCAGCGCTCGACGGCAACTGTATCGCCACCACCTCGCCCGGCTCAACGCCGATCTGCTCAACGGCTCGTCCAACCCGATCGGTGAGCGCGTCGAGCTGGGCGTAGGTCAGCTCACAGACGTCCGTCTTGAGAGCGACGTTGTCGGGCGTTCGGGCGACACGCTCCGCCCACCATCTGGCGAGCGTGACGCTTTGCAGCCGCTGCGCCATCTGCTGGCCGAAGTCAGCGAAGCGGGCGTCGGATTCCTCGCGTGTAGGGAGGGGGCGGGATTCGGTCACGTACGTCATAGATCCGCCAGTATATCGCGCGAGACGATCGTGGTATCGAGGAAAAATGCCAATCTCGCACTTCGAGCCTCCGGCACAAGGAGCCGTTCGATCCACTTCTCGGGCGTTCTTTCTCCTGGTCGCCATGCTCGCGGCGGTCATCGTCTCATGCAGTAATCAGGAGACGGAGGCGCCTAAGGAACCGCCCGTCCAGGAAGAGACCCGAGTCGCTCCGGCTGACCCCGCCTGGCGCCCGGCCTATCAACCGGCGAGACGAGTGGCGTCGGGATCGATTCTCACGGCCACGTCTTTGTCTTCCATCGAGGTGAAGGTGACTCGACCCTCGGCCTCGACCCCGGGACCCCACGCGTCGTGGTCGCGTTCGGCGAGGGACTCGCACGGACTCGCGATCGGCCCCAACAACGACGTCTGGGTGACAGACACGAAGCGACATCAGATACTTCGCTTCTCGCACGACGGGGAGCTTCGTCAGACTTTCGGAGAGCGGGGCGTTAGAAACGGATTCCCTTCCGGCTCGAACATGAAGTGGTTTGAGCGAAACAGGGACCGATTGCTCCTCGCGTTGGATACCCTTTTCGCCGACACGTCTGGCACTGGCAAAGCCTTTGCGCGAGACGAATCCCTCTAACGACTGAACTAAGATCTAGACTATGCCTACGGATCCTATCGCGCGCTTCATCATCGGCACCGGCCGATGCGGCTCAACCATCCTATCGAAGATGCTTGACGTTCATCCTCACGTCGCCGTCCTCTCCGAGTTCCTCGTCGCACTCGACGCGGTCCGTAAATTCGGAGAGCGACCGGTCAGCGGGACGGAACTCGCAGAGATTTGCGACTGTGGGCTGCGCTCGACCGGCGAGTTCAAGAAGATCGTCGGCCATCTCAAGACGCCGGAGATCACTTTCGACCTCGAGCGTCCGCCGACAGGCGTCCATCCGAAAAACTATCGCGAGGGTGTCTATCCCGAACTCATCCTGCTGCCACTCGCGAATCTCTTCGACGATCCGACGGTCGCCTTTGACGAGCTCGTGTCCTTCGCGAGCGAACAGCCGACGCGTCCCCTAAGCGAGCAGCTTCGCATGCTCTTCGAATGGGCGACCCGTAGAGCCGGCAAGACCGTATGGATCGAGCGGAGTGGTGGAACCCTTGCCCAGCTCCCGGAGTTATTGGAGCTCTTCCCGAACGCGCGCTTCCTCCATCTCCATAGGGATCCCTTCGATGTCGCCCGCTCGATGAAGCAGCACAATCACATGCGCCTCTTCGCGCTCCAGCACTATGGACTAACAACGAAAAACGGCTTGAGTTGGGCAGATCTAGACGAAACCGATCTGAACGACGACGGCCCCATGTCCGCTCGACTCCAAGCCCTCTTCGACCTCGACGTCCCCCTCGAAATCTTTCTTCGGGATTGGAACGAGATGGTGCTTCGCGGCTTTGCGTCGGTGAAGCGGCTGGAGGTTGAGCAGTATTCAGAGGTCTCGTTTGAAGACCTCCAGGCCGATCCACAAAGCGTCCTACGGCACATCGTCGAGTTCTTTGACCTCCCCGGAGACGACGCGTGGATGAAGGAAGCCATCGGGCTACTCACCCCGGGAAAGGCAGGTCGAGCGACCCCCAGCCCACAAGAAGCAGAGACCCTTCGAACACATTGCCACCCTGCCCTCGTCCTGCTCGATCGCGAAGTCAGCCGCCCCTCAGCCGGGAACCAGTTCTCTCGGGACGACGCCTAACACGCGAGCCAACCGCGAGCCGCTATTGAAAGTAGACGTCATCCAGCGGCAACCGGGTGTCGCACCGCCGCGAGGCAAAGCGCCACCCCGAAGATGTCCGGCGAACCACATCCTCGTAAATCACCGTCGACTTCACAGAGACCTCCCGCGGAATCTCGAGCGTTTCCCATGTATAAAGCAGCGTACTTCGCACACGGACCTCATCCAAAGTGAGCGGCGCAAGCAGCGTGCTCAACATCGAATGCCGCACCTGGATATCCTCCTGGCGCATCGCAAGTCGCTCGGCGATCCACGCGCGAATTGCCGTCCCGCCCGTCGCCGTCCCTACGGGCGTCTCGAGAGTCGCGTCGTCCGTAAAGAGCCCCGCACAGAGGTCACCGCGAGCTGCGTCGATGCTGTGACAGTACCGGGACAGCAGTTCCTGGATCTCAGAGCGGTCCGCTTCGCTGATCATCATCATTCCTCCTCATACACCCACTAACGGTCCGCCGCCGTGGCTATCGAAAACCAGACATTGGAATAGCGTAGGCGACGAGGATCGAGGCCGGAATTCGTTCCGCCGACGCTCCCTCAAGCATATTTTCTGCAGCTTGGCTCACAGGCAACCTCTCAGAGCTTCTGGTGGGCTCGGATACTTCTGTGCATAGATGCGTCCCACGCGGATACTAACGGCCTATCCGAAACCGCTGATCGGAACAAAACCATCCCAACCGCCAACACCCCGCGAAGCCGCGCGCTATTCGGTGTCGGTGCCGCATAATGCTGCTGGACGGCAGCCTGTAATGTTAGTCATCCGGAGTGACCGACCTCGCCTTCGCTTCTCGCTCTGCGAGTCGTTTCGCCCGGCGCGTTCGCCGCTCTTCGTAGGCGATCTTCGCGACCTTGTACGAGTCCATCGCCCGGTCGAAGTGGTTCGGGTTATAGAGCGTCTCGACCACTTTGAAGAGCCCGTCGCCATTATATTGGAGCTCCGCGAAGACCTTCGCTTCGTGGCGGGAGCCGTCTCCGACGTCGGCGAAGCGGGCCCAGAAGAAGCTCCAGACACTCTCCCGCGCCTCGTCGATGATGAATTCTCCCGCCGGGAAACGACAGAGCTGCACCCACGGCGCATCGTCGTCGACACGATGCAGTCGATCCTCGATCGCGCGGAGGATCCCCTCTCGCTTTCCGAGATGACCGAGGGCACAGTCGATCCAAGTCGCATCCTTGGTGAGCGCTGCACCCAGGTGGCTCCAGTCGCGCGTTCGGCCCGCGAGGGCGAGCTGCTTGCGGAAATGGTCGAAGGCTTCCTCGATCTCTTCGCGCGGAAAGCGTCCACGCGTTCCGCGACCGGCGCGCGCTTCGGCGTGCTCTCCCGCGAGCTCGACGGGCGGCGGCTGAGCCTCGAAGGTCGGCTCGTCCGCAAAGGCACGAGCCGCCTCGGCGCGCGCGGCGCGCGTCGTGTCATCGACCGCATCCGCCTGACACTCGTCGTGAATCGCGACCCAGTCCTTCACCATCTGAACATAGGCGTGTGGGTTGTAGAGATCCTCTTCGTAGCTGAAGAGCCCGTCCCCGTCGTAGCGGAGCATGGTCAGGCAATTCTCTTGTAGGACCTTCCCGTTTCCCGGATCTTCCATCCGGTTCCAGATCTGTGACCAAACCCAGCCACGGTCTTCATCTACGACGTAGGCCTTCACGGGATATTGATTAACCCAAACCCAGGGCGTGCCCTCGCTTTGATGCATGAGCGCAGCCATCTCGCGAACCGCAGCGGCACGGCCGCCCCACTGGCCAACCTCGTGCTCGAGGTAGGTCACGTCCTCCCTAAACATCTCGCCCCAGCGCGCCCAGTCACCGGAGCGCGCGGCATCCCGTCCCTGCACCTGATAGGTCTTGAAGGCGGACTCGATCTCTTCTTTGCTCCAGCGACCCATTTCGTAGTCCTCTCCTGGGGTGACGACGCGACGCGTTCGGCTCCGTATACTAGGCAAATATGATGCGAATCGGAATCCAGTTCGACACGCGGAATACCACGAGCGCCGAGGCCATCCTCCGGGATTTCGAGCGCGCGGAAACCGAGGGCTTCGACACGATCTGGATCGGCCAGGTCTTCTCCCATGACATTCTGACGCTCTTCGCGATGGCCGGACTTCGGACCGAGCGGATCGAGCTCGGTACCTCTGTCGTTCCCCTCCCCACGCGACACGTCGCGACTCTCGCTCAACAGGCTCTCACAACACAGCTCGCGACGGGCAATCGGCTTTGCCTCGGTGTCGGGAGCGGGCACGCGATGATCCTCGACAGGAAGCTCGGCCTACCAAGCGACTACCCGCTGGGCCGCACACGCGAGGCGCTTGAGGTCCTGCGCCCGCTGCTTCGTGGGCAATACGTGAAGCACGCCGGGGAATTCGAGCAGGTCCGGGTCGATACGCCGGTCCCGGGCGCCGAGCCGCCGAGCGTGATCCTCGCGGCGCTCGGCCCGAAGATGATCGAGCTCGCCGGGAAGCTGGCCGACGGTGTAACCCTCGTCTTCGCCGGTCCAGACTTCATCGCCGACCAGGTGACGCCGCGGTTACCGCCCGGCAAACGCATCGTCGCGAGCCTGCCCGTCCTGCTGACCGAAGCCGTCGAGCCGATGTGCGCGCTGGTCGATGAGTACACTGCGCCGTCGATGGCGCTGCCGCCCTATCAGCGCACGATGGCCGCGCAGGGTTGCGAGCGCGTGAGTCAGATCGCGATCGTGGGGAGCGAGCACGACGTGGAGGCAGGCCTCGCGCGACTCGAAGCCGCCGGCGTGACGGATCTCAATCCCATCCTCGTCGCGGGCGGAGCCGATCCGGATTGCGGCGACCGCACACGCGCTTTCCTCGCCGAACGCGCGCGGAAACGGCTGAGCGCCGATTGATCTCGGACCGTGATGTCGCCGAGAACTACCGCGGCGTGAACTGCATCAGCTGGATCGTCGAGCCGCCGATGAACTCGGCCGAGTTCAGATAAACTTCCTGGACGAGGAATTTTCTGCCGCCCTGCTCCGTCTCGAACTGGTAGTCGAGAATCGGCTTCAGGCCCTCGGGCTCGAGGTCTCGTACCGACTGCTCGATATCCTCGACGAGAAACGCGAGATGTTGAAACCCCTCGCCGTGCTCGCGCAGGAACTCCGTGTGCGGGGACTCGCCTTCAACGACCTCAACGAGTTCGATGAAGACCTTGCCGGAATAAGCGATCGCGGCCTTCATGCGGGCCTCGGCGGGTGCACCGCGGTACTTGAACTTCGTCTCGGCGTTCAGTTCGTAGGTGTCGATCGAGAAGGGCCCGACACCGAAGACGCGCTCCCACCATGCGGCCGATTTTTCGCAGTCCTCGACGACGATGCCAATATGACTGATGGGGCCGAGCTTCACGACGGGTTCAGTAGACATAGAAAGATCTCCTGGGCGTATCGGGTTCTGGGTTCATGGTCCGGCTTGAGTCAGAGAATGTACTCGTGCATAACGGCGGTGCTCATCGTGTTGATCTCGGCGAAGGAGAGCAGGTCCTTCACGACGCGTTTGCGATTCTCTGATCCACCGTAGAACTGATCGACATCCGCCGCGATAGCCACGGACGCCACCGATTCACTCACGATCGCGTGAAGCGTCGGGGCCCCATCCGTGATGGGCCGGAAGACCGCATTCCGCACGTAACGCGTCAGCGGGTGGAGCTCCAGGGATAGTGGGCCGTGGGAGCCATGCCAACGCGCGTAGAAGGTCTCGAAGTCGAGGGCTGCGGGCTTGGGGAACGTCGAGAGGAGCGCGATCCCAGGGCTGGCCTCGCCGGCGGGCCAGTCACGCTGGGGATGCTCGAGGAGGACCGACTCGGTCACGAGATAACCTGCGTGACGCGACGCCAGGCTGGCAACGACGGACTCGATCTCCGCACGTCCGTCGAGATGGTCGACCCAGAGCGAGACCTGCCCGTCGATCAAGCCGTGCGCGTTCATCTGGACCACGCGATCAAGTTCGGGTTCCTCGACATCCGCGACGCCGAAGGTGATCTCTCTTGCGCCCGCCGCCTTGAGGGCCGGAGCGGCACCGAAGATCTTTTCGCGTAGATCTCCACTCGCCCGAGGCGGCATCCCGCCCTCAGTATCTCCCAACAGATAGACCAGCTTCTCCATCCTGAGAATCGTACAGTATCGAGCAGACTAAATGAACCTGCATGGATAGGAGAAAAATATGGGCGCCGGTACCTGGGAGAGCCACCACGCAATCTCGAATCTGATGTTCTGCTATGCCGAGTGTGTCGACCTAGCAGACTTTGACGGACTCTCGAAGCTCTTCGCACACGGTCGCATCCGGTCAACGTCGGCTGAAGAAAGCGAGGAGGGAATGAACGGTGCGGCGGTGGGCCGCTTCTACGCAGCGACCAATCGCGTTCACGAAGACGGAACGCTCCGCACTCGACACTTATCGACGAACGTACGAATCGACATCGACGAAGCGAACGACTCGGCCACCGCAAAGTCCTACTACGTCGTCCTTCAGGCGACCCCCCGCCTCCCCTTCCAGGCAATCGTCGGCGGCCGCTACGAAGACCGCTTCGAACGCGCAGAAGGTCAGTGGCGTTTCGCCGATCGAGTCGTCCACGTCGACCAGATCGGTAATATGGAGGAACACCTCTCCTTCGATCTTTCGAAGGGCGGCGTGCGCTACGGGGATGTGGTCGACTAACATTCAAATCAGTGACAGGAGTCACCCGAAGCGCAATCGCAGGCGATGGATCCCTAGGCTCACTAATCGCGAAACTTCGGATTCTAAAACAAAAGCTTCACATCCTAGCTATGCATCTCCTGGACGCCTAATAGCACTAGACCTTCTTGGGGCGAGCGCGAGACCGCATGGTCGTTCCGCAGAAAAGTTCAGGTGATGTGTGACACCGCGGTCGAGTCGGCCGTCGCTCGCCCACCGCTGAAATCTCAACCCAACGAGCAGCCCGGCCCTAGGCCCATTTACACAGCGGCTCGATCGTCGTTGTCGATCGTCGCTACGGGATGCCTGGCCGGGCGTAAAGATTCTCGAGAAACCCGTCCCAGTCTTCGTCGTCCATCTTGGCTCGCTGACGGATCAGATCTTCGGCCATTGGCCCTACGACATAACGGGTCCGTGGTGCGTCGCTCTCGAGCGCTTCGATACAGATCCTCGCCACGTCCTCGGGCGTCGAAGAGAGTTCGCTGCTCGGACCTTCGAACGTCGAGGTGAGGCCCGCGCGGATGCTCTCGTGAAGCGCGGCGTATTCGGCGGGCTCAGCATTTGCGACGCTCCCGATCCCCGTCACCCCGAAGCGACTTGCGACGGGCCCCGGTTCGACGACGACGACGCGAATTCCGAAACCTGCGACCTCGAAGCGCAGGGTATCGCTGAAGGCTTCGAGCGCGTGCTTTGAGGCGTGATAGAAGGCGCCACCGGGAAAGCTGAGGCGCCCCCCCATGCTGCTCATATTGAGAATCGTTCCGGATCGCTGCGCGCGCATCGTCGGCAGAACGAGTTGGGCGAGACGAACGGCACCAACGAAGTTTGTCTCGAGCTGCCGGCGTACGGAATCGAGGCTCGTGCATTCGATGGCGCCATGGAGGCCGAAACCCGCGTTGTTCACGAGCGCGGACAAGGAGCCTTCTTCGGCGAGGACCCGCGCGACTGCGGCTTCACATTCGTTCGCTTCACAAACGTCGAGCCGTACGGGACGAGCCCCGATCGACTCGAGTCGACCGAGTGCTTCGGAGTCACGCGCGCCCGCATAGACACACCAGTCGGAGGCGACGAGCGCCTCGGCCAACGCGAATCCGATTCCACTCGAACAACCCGTGACGAGGGCGACACGGGACGTCACGCAATGCTCTCCGTACTACGCGTGTACGGCCAGGCGGGGCCCGCTTGGGTAATTCGCTCGAGTAAGCTCATTTGTACTGAAATGTTAGCATTCGAGTATGACGAATCTACGCCTCGCCGATCGAATCGCGCTTGTCACGGGAGCCGCCCGCGGCCAGGGAGCCGCCGAAGCGAGACTCTTCGCCCGCGAAGGCGCAAGGGTCATGCTCACAGATGTGTTGGAGCAGGAGCTGAACGAGGTGGCCGCTTCGATTGGCGATGCGGCCATTCCCTTTGTCCTCGATGTCGGCGATGAGTCTGCCTGGCAGCGATGCATCGAGGAAGTCGAGACTCGCTTCGGGGGGCTTCACGTGCTCGTGAACAATGCGGGCATAACGCGCTCGGCCCCCCTTCTCGAAACTAGCCTCGACGACTACATGGATGTGATCCGAGTGAACCAAATTGGCTGCTTTCTCGGGATGAAGGTAGCGGGGGGACTGATCGCGAAGAGTGGAGGTGGCTCGATCGTGAACGTCTCCTCGACAGGGGGACTCGAAGGCGTGCCCCGGATGGTCGCCTATGCCGCGAGCAAACACGCAATCACGGGCATGACGCGAACCGCCGCGATCGAACTCGCCGCCCATGGCATCCGCGTCAACTCGCTTCACCCGGGCGGGGTCGACACGGCGATGCTCGGATCACCGGAGGAGCGCCGGAGCGTCGATTACTCGTGGCTTCCGGCGGGCCGACTCGCGGATCCGGATGAGATCGCCCGGGCTGCGCTCTTCCTGGCGAGTGACGAGGCGAGCTACTGCAATGGAACGGCCATGCTCGTCGACGGAGGCGTGATGGCTGGACCGCTTGGTTGGACGCCGCCGGAGAGCTGAAGCCACTTGATCGACTTCCCCGCCTTAAACGCCGAAGTCGCAAACGAGTGGGGCGTGTGAAGGGAGTTGTCGGCCTTACCGGCCTCTGCGGGCAATTCCCATACATGCAGGGATAGTACTGGGAAGTTCCTCGAAACCGGGCATCCCAGGGCGAAATGCTAGACCATCGACGAATGCCTGCCAGTTCACTCTCCTATGCAGCGAAGTCGTCGATCTTCGTCGCCGTTCTTCTCTCCTTGTCCTTTGCTGCCGACGCAGCGGAGGACCACGCCGCCCATCAAGCGCTATCGCCTAAGCAGCTGGCGCAGGAAGCCGTCTACGCAGAGCGGTGCTCGACATGTCACGATGCTGCGACCGGCCGGACGCCCTCAAGGACCGCGCTGCTCTTCGTTACGCCGCGAATCATCGAGCGCGCACTCACGCGTGGAGCGATGGCTCCGATGGCTGACGGCATGACCGGGGAACAGATCCACGCGCTGGCCGCGCACCTGAGCGCGCTACCGGATCGCGCGCCGGTCTCGGCTCCTGATGCATGCGGCAATAAATTTGCTGCGTCGAAGGGTTCGAAGAGCTGGCCCTCGACGAGCCTCAATTCGGATAACACTCGCTTTCAGCCCGCCGCGGGGATCGCGGCAGAGGACATCGCAAACCTTGACCTAGCATGGGTGCTCGCGATCCCGGGCGGCGCCGCCGGCTCTCCCGTGATCCACGCCGGCACCTTGTACATTTCGAGTGGTGACGGCCGTATCCTTGCGCTCGACGCGTCGACGGGTTGCAAGCGCTGGGAGTACGAGCACGGGCGCATCGTTCGCACGCTGACCGTCGCACCTCCGAAGGCGACAGGCGGGACTGCGCTGGCTGTGTTCGCAGATGATACGGGTCATGGCTACGCGCTCGACGCCAAGACCGGTCAGCTCCGTTGGAAGACCGCGGTCGAGGATCACCCCCTCAACCGTGCGACGGGCGCACCCGCAGTTCACGACGGTCTCGTCTTCGTGACGATGTCGTCGATCGAGGACCCTCTCACACATGACCCTCGCCATACTTGCTGCACCTCACGGGGCAGCGTGACGGCGATCGATGCGCAGAGTGGCAAGATCGCGTGGAAGCAGTTCACGGTCGCCGATGCGCCTCGCGAGGTTGCTGCGGCCAGCGAATCAGGTCCGGCTCGCTTCAGTCCCGCAGGTGGCTCAATCTACACGCCGCTGGCCATCGATGCGAAACGCGGGGTGCTGTACGCAACCACTGCGGAAGCGTACACGGATGAGGATGCCATCGGTGCGTACTCGGTCATCGCAATGGAGATCAAAACAGGTGCGCGGCGTTGGGAGCGGCAGTTCCTCCCGGAACCTGAGGCTCGAGATGCGGAATGCGCGGCGATCGGCGATACGGATTGCCGCAATGTCTTCTCGATGGGCACCTCGGTGCTGATCCACAGGGGTGAGCGCGACCTGCTGTTAGTCGGACAGAAGTGGGGCTTCATCTACGCGCTCGATCCAGACGATCGTGGCGCCACAGTCTGGAGCCGACGGGTCGCGCGCGGCGGAGACATGGGCGGAATCATGTACGGCCTCGCCGACGACGGGGAGCGCGTTTACGTGCCTGTTTCGGATCTGGACGCCAAGGCCCCGGAGCGCCCGGGCGATCTCGTCGCCTTATCGCCAACCGATGGCTCCGTCATATGGCGTGCGCGCCAGCCGGATGCCCTCTGCAGCTGGGGCTCCGACGCGAGTTGTGTCGGCTCGCAGTCGGCTGCCCCCACTGCGATCCCAGGCGCAGTCTTCGCCACGTCGTGGGACGGCTTCGTCCGTGCACACGCCAGCGATTCGGGCGCGATCGTCTGGGAATTCGACACGGGCCGCGAGTTCCCCGCGATCAACGGAGCCGCGCAAGGCGGGCAGATTTCGGCGTATCCCGTGCAGGTCGTCGATGGCTACGTATACGTGACGTCCGGCGCGAGTTCGCAGGCACGGCCCGGAAACGCGCTGCTCGTTTTCCGCGTCGTGAACTGACCCGTGCGTTCGGCCTAGTCGTCCTCGAGCCAGTTCGTTAGTTGCTCACATATCATTAATGACTACGGCGAGGGCATCGTATCGGTAGCGTCCGTATCCTCCATTGGATTCGGGGCGTTGACGCCGATGCCATTCTTTAGACAGGCCTCGACCGCAATCGGAAGTAGCTCGTTGTACATCTTCTCATGCGACTCCTTCGCGAACTGATCTGGAAGCCCGAGTCGATCTGCGTAGAAGCTGATGATCCTGGCGCCGTCCGGTCCGGATTCGACAGGGCCGTAGACCGACTTCTCGTCCTGGAATCGGCAGTCCCCCTCTCGGTACCAGCGACTTCCCACTTTCAGCGCACCACGCAACACGATCGTGCAGTAGTCCGTTTCATGAAAGTGTGGAGCGAACTTGGTGTCGGGAGGAATGACCTGGGCAACCGCAATCGGGCCATCGGATTTATCTCCGAATTCGAAGGCATTGAAGCCAAAGAACGGCTCCGCAAGCTCCGGGTCGTCGATCGAGAATGAGGTTCGCCCTCCCTTACTTGAAAGAGATCCATTCGAGTTTTCGATGGCCATTTATTTTCTCCTATTGTTGTTAGCGAGTCCGCGCTCTGTTCCGCCCACTGTCTAATGGTACAGGCTCAAGTGGGGCACTCCTGGTGGACCCCTCAAGCATTATGAATACCGGCCCGGAGGGAACTTCGTTGATGCGGACTTCCGGTCGCCGACCCTTGAGGCTCGCGACGACTTTCGCCACTTATGGATCAATGATCTCGTGAGATCCTAAGAGAATCGGGAACTCAAGGGGCTCGGGCGGCGATAACCCACTGTCGACGCAGAAGACGGAAACGGTCCGGCGTCGCAAGGTTCCCCGCCACGCAATTCCGACTTTCGTGGCCCGGCGCCGCCGCCGGAAGCACGCTGTGCGTTTCGACCTCGCCCAAGGGTGCGAGAACTGCGGGAAATTCAAATCCATAGTCGGTGCCGGAGCGAGACAGAGATTGAGAGGCCAATCCCAACCCCTTTTGAGCGAACGCTCCGAGATTGCGCGGCCGGTCCACATTCTGGGCGGGCTGCCGACCGAGCCGGTGAACTGCGGTTTCGATCGGATCCGAGAAGTCTTGCGAGTCTATTCCTTAGCGGAATTCGTCGGGGGGCCACTCGATGAATGGACGGAGACAGGTGTCCTCTTACCTCCCTTCATTGAAACGTCGGAGATCGTCGAGAACTGGGAAGAGTGTGACTTGCTCGCCGCGCGATTCGGCCGCGGGGCCCAAATAGGAAACGTGACAACGGTCGTCGATACGGCGTCTTTCGTTTACCTGATGAACACCTCCGATCCGATCTCCTCTCGTGGATGGGGAAAGAGCCACCGCGACTCACGGTCCATCGCAGATATCGCCGTTGGTCAGATCGAATCCGCAACGCAGCTATTGTTAGTCGGAGGGCCGTCCTCATGTGAGTCGATCGGGCGCATCCTTAAGGCCTTGAATCCACGCGCGGTGAGTTTAGAGCTCGCGCAGCTGTCAGATCCGGAACTTCGAGCGTTCTTGACGCGACCTCGAGGGGCGTCGCAATCGGCACGAATCGTTCCGCCTTGGGCCAGTCTTCTGCAATCGGAATCCGAAGCGCCGTGTGCCGCCGACCAATTTCTTTACCACCGATCGCGTCCTTTCGATCCACAGCGATTCGCCGATTGGATCGAAGATTGTCCGCGAGACGTCGTCCGCGGAAAGGGCAAAGCCTGGCTCTCCGATCCAGCTGATCAGTCGTTCGGGTATTCGTGCGCTGGCTCGGTACATCGCCTCTTTGCGGTCGGTCGGTGGTGGGTCGACCATACGGCCGCGACGTGGCCGACTTGCGATACCGCGCGTCGTCGACTGCTCCAGCGTTGGCATCCGCAATTCGGGGACCGTCGGCAGGAAATCGCATTCGTCGGGATCGATCTCGACGTCGAAAAACTGTGCTCAGGACTCGACGATTGCCTTCTCTCCGAGAAAGAGGCGATCGACGTGGTTTCGAATCCCGCGTGGCTCACGGGCACGCACGTCGATGATTCCCTTTGCATGGAGCTGCATTGATGCTGGATTGGCTCGTGATCGGCGGAGGACCTCACGGCGTTCATGCCGCGGCCCGGTTGATCGGGGAGGCAGGCATCTCCCGTGAAAAAGTGCGGATCCTCGACGACGAAGCGACTTTGCTCGCCCGATGGAGAAGGAGCACTCAGAATACGGGGATGCGGTTCCTCCGTTCGACATCCGTTCATCACCTCGATCTCTCCTCCGCTTCACTCCGGCACTTCGTAAAGAGAGGCAAAGGGCGGCGACTTCCACGACCGTTCACGCGGCCCTACTCCCGACCCTCGCTCGACGTTTTCGATCGGCATAGCGACGAGGTCATCGCGAAGTTTGATCTTCAGGCCTTGCACGTTCGGGGTCGAGCGAATTCTCTCAAAATCTCCGACGAAAACGTGCGGGTTAATCTCGATGCGGAGACCGCAGCACGCGGGACTGCCGGGATTAACGCGAAGCAGGTCATTCTCGCACTCGGCGCACCTCATCAGCCTGAGTGGCCCGCTTGGGCTCGGCGTGCCGCCGCGGCGGCAAAGAAGCTCGGGGGGGCCCCGAC
>Ga0315315_10002180_pt1 | contig 17937 bp, 11 predicted proteins | sample M140m3416metaG_FD_203699 | JGI IMG/M metagenome (GOLD analysis project Ga0315315, IMG submission 203699) | Ammonia-oxidizing marine archaeal communities from Monterey Bay, California, United States - M1 40m 3416 | ecosystem: Environmental > Aquatic > Marine > Intertidal zone | place: USA... | reverse complement strand
TCTGTGGCTGCGCCGATGGGGCCCCTTGCCCTCAGGCCGATGTCCCACTGCCAGCCTCGCTCAGGCCTGAGGTCTGGGTTGCCGATGAGCGTTCCGCGATCCCCAAAGAGCTCTGTAGGGTCCGGTGGCCGAAGGTAGCGCCCTGCGTTGCCCCGGATGCTTAAGCCTGGTGTCAGCAGGTACCGAACGCCCAGGCGGGGGTCGACGGCCGAAACATTCTGGCTTCCTGTGTGCTGAAGGAATGTCCCATGAGCGACGGGCGTGATCCGAAGGCTTCCGACTTCGAGGGGGGTCTCGACAGTCACGGTCTGCACCAGGCGGCTGTGGCCCGCTTCCTTCGCGCCCGTCTGTCGGTCCTCAGCGCTGGAGGTGTCGGACCTCAATCCAGCGGTGAGCCCCAAGCTCAGCGCATCAGTGAGGCTGAAGAGGTCATGCAACCTGAGTCCGAGGCTGCGAGTGTATTGGGCGAGATCCTGTGTGCCCAGACCAAGCTCATCGAGCCTGTCGTCGTAGTTCTCACTCCGGTTTAGCCACCAGGCGACGGCGTGACTTCGGTGCCCGCTGATGCTCGGCGTATACCGAACGCCGAGAAGATTTCGATGGGTGTCCAGGCGCGCGGACACCGCTGGATTGTTGATGTGGCCCGGGAGCTCGGCACCCTTGGCCATCCATGCATCGATGATATCGAGCTTTCCGGTTCCAACAGCGGTCTGCCAACCCAGGAGTGCGTGGAAGGTGCTCGACCGATTGTGCTCCCGGAGAAGGCGTTGGTCATCGAGTCGATTGTATGGCGTGCCGTTGTCAGAAAAATAGGTGTACTGACCCTTGTTGACCACGGCCTCCATGAATGCTGAGACGTGGTGCTGGTGGTCCGCAATTCGTGGATTGGCCTCGGTGTAAGCGTCTATGGCCAGTCGGCCATTGCTGTTGACCGAGCCCGATGTCGCGACACGGCGACCGGGTTGGGCTCGTACCATATTGATGGCACCACCAACTGCGGCGCCGCCAAGGCGTCCTGGGGCATTTCCCCGATAGACCTCCACCCGTTCGAATGCAGATATTGGCCACTCGCTGAGATTGACCGCCTGTCCACCCTCTGGGTTCAGCGGAATACCGTCCAGGTAGACAGACACTTGGCGCATCGTCGACCCGCGAATGCTGACCCCAGAGAAGCCATCTTGGTCCCCGAAGCTCTGGAGGCGGACGCCAGGAGCCCGATCAATGAGGCTCGCCACAGTTGTCGACATCGGGAGGCTGCTATCCACCGCAAGCACGGTCACGCTCGCTGAGCTGTTCCATGCCTGCTCAGTCGCTGAGGCGGTCTCAGAGATGGTCATCTCTTCAGACGCGTCAGCACGTGCTGTAGCGGGGAACAATAATGTAACGGCGATGAGCCCGATCATGGTGAGACCAATTGGATGGAGCCGGGCAAGCAATCGCCGCCTGTCTCTCCACCCCGAGAGACAATTGCATTTTCATGAGGTCGGTCTCCTGGCTTCTGGATCGAGCGCCTCGACAGCCTTCCCAGTTTCCCAGTGGCATACAGTCGGGCGTCCCCAGTTACAGTGGCGGGGGCCGCGCCGGAATTAAACCGGCTTCCCATGCCCTCCTGAGAGGGCACCTCATGAACAGTAAGACTAAAGAACGAAAAGTCCTGTAAGCCAGCAACGGCCCTGAGTCACGCCTGTGAGGGCTCAGCTGCGGAATGATTTAGGAAGCCACGGGTCTCGAGCGAGTCGGAGGGCCACGAGTGCTCTAATAACTGTCCACGAGAGGTCAGAACCACCGTGGAGGGCGTGGCGGGCGCTTCTCGGGAAACGGTGGTGACAGTTGTGGTAGCCCTCACCATTCGTGAACCAGGCCACCCAAGGGACGTCACGGGAGCCCTCTCTCGTGTCGTATGTGGCGACACCGAAGGCGGGCCAGTGACAAATGGAATTGACTGCCCAGCTGGCATTGGTCAGAAACAGGTGAGCCGCCCACAAGGCAAAGAGTCCTTCCGGTCCCCAGGCTTGCCAGGTGAAAGTGACCTGTGCGGCGAAAATTGCGGGCATGACCAAGGGAAGGTCGAGGAACTTCATCAGTCGCTCTTCTCTGAGGTCAGCACACACGTCACGCCAGACAGGTGGATTCTTTCCGGCAAGGCGCTTCAGGTCGTGGGCCACAATCATGACCTGCTGGCCAAAGCCGCTCAGCGCAAACAAAATACAGGGCAGGGGATGCCCAGTGCCAATGATCCATCCAGTGTGACCCTGCCAGAATCCATCCTTCGGTGTGTGCGGGTCTTCATCAGTATCAGACCGCGCATGGTGAAAGCGGTGGAGCCCAACCCAGAACATCGGTGACCCGGAGTGCATGGCGCCCAGGAGGGTGAAGGCCCACCGTAAGGGTGGCGACGCCACGAACGCGCGATGGGTCAGGAGCCGGTGGTATCCAACCGTGTTCCCGAGCCCGAGCAAGGTCGTGCAAAGCAGCCACAGTCCGATCGCTTCCAGGAGTGTCATTGTTGGTTTTGTAACCATGTCGACATGATGATGGTTTAGGCTCTCTGCATGAAGCCTCACATTAATGAACTCATCGCCACCCGTCTTTCGCGTCGAAGCCTCCTAAAGGCGACCTCGGCTGCAGCGCTCGTTGGGTGCTCTGGCGGCAAGGCGGAGCCCGCTAAAAAGCCACCCCCACCCGGGGATGTCGACTTCAAAGAGATCTCTACCGGCTACGATGGTCAGGTGCACTGGCCGACCGATACGCATGCTTGCGACCTGGTCGTCTCATGGGGCGACCCGCTCTTCACTGGCGCCCCCGACTGGGAGGGTGGACAGACCACGGCTGGGGCACAGGCTCTACAATTTGGCGACAGCAACGACTTTATTGCCTATTCGCCCTTACCAAAGGGGACGCAGGCCAGTGACCACGGCGTCTTGACGGTGAACCATGAGTTCACGCGCGGTGAGACCATGTTTGTCGGCCACGACAACCCGAGAGATGTAGATCGGGTTCGAGCGGAGATGGCAGGCCACGGCATGAGTGTTGTCGAGGTCCAGCGGACTGATGCTGGCTGGGGGATAGTCGTGGGTGGCGCATTGAATCGCCGAATTACGCTTGATACGCCCTTCAAGCTCAGTGGCCCTGTTGCTGGGCATAGGCGTGTTCGGACATCTGCAGATCCCGCCGGCGCCACAGTCCTCGGTACGATGGCCAACTGTGCTGGCGGCGTGACCCCCTGGGGGACAGTCTTGTCAGGTGAAGAGAACATTCACGTCTACTGGTCCGGTGATGTGGACGAAACAGGACTCGAGGCACAGTCACATCGGGCCATGAGCCTGGGCGGTAGGCAGGTATGGCACTTTGCAGAGGTTGACCGACGCTTCGACCTCGCTCACAGCCCCAATGAGCCCAACCGGTTTGGGTGGGTGGTCGAGGTCGACCCATACGATGCAGAGTCAGTCCCAAAAAAGCGCACTGCCTTAGGGCGTTTTTTTCACGAAGGTGCGGAGGTGGTTCTCGACGCAAGCGGACGTGTTGTCGTGTATATGGGCGACGACTCTTCAGATGAGCATCTCTATCGCTTTGTCAGCGACGGGAAGTACAGCCCAGAGGATCCGTCTCAGAATCGCGATCTCCTGGACACAGGGGTGCTCTATGTGGCGGTTTTTGATGCCGATGGCCTCCGCTGGGTAGCGCTCCAGCACGAGGGGAAACTTGCCGACCGTTTCGAGTCATTGGCGGACATCCTCATCGACACCAGGACCGCGGCAAAGGTGGTCGGCGCGACCCCGATGGACCGCCCCGAGCGAATAGCCGTGAGCCCAAAGACGGGCCTGGTCTATGTCATGTTGACCAAGAATCCTCGGAGGACGGTGGCTGATGGGCCAAACCCCCGGGCTGGGAACCTCTGGGGACAGATTTTGGAGATAGACCCGGGTCCTGGAGGGCACGCATCACTCGAGATGACCTGGGCAGTGATGCTCGAAGGTGGGCCACCGGCCACGGCATCATCCGCGCCGGCCCACCAAGAGACAACGACGGATGGCCTCATGGCGTGTCCGGACAATTGTGCCTTCGACCATGATGGGCGGCTCTGGGTCACGACCGATGGGAACCCAGGAGCACACAGAAAGTCTGGCGGTTCGGCAATGGCAGACGGCCTGTATGTCGTGGATACCGAAGGTGCGCTCAGGGGGCGATCTCGGTTGTTCTTCCGGGCGTGTGTCGGTGCGGAGGTGACTGGGCCGTGTTTTACGCCGGACAGCAGTACCTTGTTCCTTTCTGTACAGCATCCAGGTCGTGGAAAAGATGGGGACCCAGAGACCTCGTGGCCCGCCGAGACTGATCCGGCTGTGCCTGCACGGTCTACGATTGTTGCGCTGCGAAAACAGGGGAATGGCCCGATTCTGTAGTCAATAGTGCCTGGGTTCGATAGGTCGTCGATGGAGATGCCTAAGTGATCGAACCGCCCTTCACCCATGAGCGCTACACCGTCCTTGAGCCCTTGGGGTCAGGTGGGATGGCGACGGTCTATAAGGCCCGTGACAAACAGACCGGCGCAGTCAGGGCCATCAAGGTGCTTGATGAGAGTCTGGCGCATCGCAGTGAGGTCCTCAAGCGCTTCGAGCTCGAGGCGGCCACAATGGATAGGCTCTCGCACCCTCACATTGTGCCGCTGCATGATGTTTGTTTGGATGGCGAGTATCGGTTTATCGTCATGGACTTTATCGACGGTGAGAGTCTTGTTGACCGGATGGAGCGCAAGCGGCTGACTCCTGAGGAGGCGCTGGAGGTCATGATTCCCGTCCTCGATGCGATCCAGACGGCTCACGACAACGGTGTTGTTCATCGGGACATCAAGCCACACAACATTCTGATCTCTCGTGCAGGGCACGTGTTTATCTCAGATTTTGGAATCGCTCGCTGTATCGACGAGACGGACATGTCCCTCACACGAACCGGAATGGTGATGGGTACTTGGGCCTATATGGCACCTGAGCAGCGGGCCGACGCGAAGGGCGTTGACCTCCTGGCGGACATCTACTCGCTGGGAGCGACCCTTTATGCCGCCGTGACGAGCAAGACGCCCAAGGATCTATTTGCCGCGGACCTCGACCACACAATCTACAGGGCCGTACCGAATTCAATCGAAGCGGTCATCAGAAAGGCGTGCGCATACTGGACGAGTGACCGCTATACGACTGCAGCCGCCATGAAGGAAGACCTCGAGCTCACGCTTCAGAAGATGAAGCGTGGAGAGGACGCAGGCCCAGGTTTTGCAGAGACAAGACCGAGGATTTCTCCTTCGCACGACCAGGCAGCCCTGCGCCCTTTACCAGCACCTGAGCCCACACCTCGACGAGAGGAACATTTCCGCAGCCCAGAGAGAAAGAACACGACCGGTCTTCGAGTAGCGGTAGTGGCGGCGCTCATTGTGTTGGTGGGACTCTTTGGGTGGATGTTCTCGCGAACCTATGACGAGGTCAACACAGAGGCTGAGATGGTTGAGGTTGAAGTCCCTGCACCCGTTCGGAAGGGGCGAATCGGAGCCGATGACATGGCATCAGTCGAGGCCATTAAGCCCGCGCTGTCACACTCGGTTCCCGAGGTGTTGAATGTGGGTGAGGACCTCAAGATAGAGGTCGACATCCCAGGGTCCAAGTCCTACGATCGTGTCATCGCTTGGTACCGGCCACGGACAGGTGGCGACTGGCTTCAGACGCGGCTCAGAAAAGTGGGCGATGGGTATGCCGGGAGAGTTTCGATCACACGGTTTTACCTGGATGGGTTCCAGTACTGGATCGAAGCTAAGCCGTACACGGACAACCTACCCAGGCTGACATCCGGGTCTGAAAGTGCGCCGCATAATGTGGATGTACGGCTCAACTGAGTTGCCCGTTTTCCAGGGTCGATTATCTACGGGTGCCTTTGGCAGACATCACAGATGAGGGGGCGTGGCGGAATTGGTAGACGCGCTCGATTCAAAATCGAGTGACCAACGGTCTTGTGGGTTCGATTCCCACCGCCCCTACCATCTCGTGATTTGCTGGTTTGACCTATGAATTTTTGGGGTCAAAAAGCACCCTGCCAAGTCGGCACATAAACGTTAGAGGTCGGGCCTACTCGGGGGCCCCATGGCGCTAATCGACAACCTCACCAAGACCTTCGACACAAAAGCGGCGGCGGATAAGTACTACCCGCAGTGGGAAGCCAGTGGTGCGTTTACGCCCGATCCGGATGCTCCGGGCGAGCCCTATGTCATCGTCATTCCGCCCCCGAATGTGACGGGATCTCTGCACATGGGCCACGCCTTGGACAACACGCTCCAGGATGTGCTGATCCGCTACAAGCGGATGGACGGGTACAATACGTTGTGGGTGCCCGGAACCGACCATGCCGGCATCGCGACCCAGTGGGTTGTTGAGAAACAACTCCGCGCTGAAGGAATCGACCGACGCGATCTGGGTCGCGAGAAGTTCCTGGAGCGTGTGTGGGCGTGGAAGGAAGAATCGGGAGGTACAATCACACACCAGCTTCGGAAGCTGGGCGTATCCTGCGACTGGAGCCGAGAGCGCTTTACGATGGACTCCGGGCTCAGTCGGGCTGTCCGAGAGGTGTTTGTTCGATACTACGAAGAGGGTCTGATCTACCGCGCTGAGCGAATGATTAATTGGGACCCGATCGGGATGACAGCGTTGTCGAATCTCGAGGTTGAGAACGAGGAGAACCACCAAACTGAGATCTGGAGCTTCGCATACCCGCTCGTCAACCCAGCAGAGCAGGCCGATGGCACGACGATCTCTGAAATTGTCGTAGCGACCACCCGTCCCGAGACAATGCTCGGTGACACCGCAGTTGCTGTGCATCCTGAGGATCCACGGTATGCAGCGCTGATTGGATCCCATGTCCAGCACCCATTCTTGGACCGGCAGATACCGATTGTTGGCGATGCCATCTTGGTCGACCCTGAGTTTGGTAGTGGGGCGGTGAAGATTACGCCGGCCCACGACTTCAATGACTTCGACGTCGGCAAGCGGCACGACCTCCCAAACATCACGATCCTGAATCTGAACGGCACCATCAACAGCGAGGGTGGTGAGTTCGAGGGCATGGATAGGTTTGAGGCCCGCAAGGCGGTCAAGGTAAAGCTCGCAGAGCTTGGACTCGAGCGCGGTAGCCAGCCTCACACCATGGCCCTTCCGCGATCGCAGCGCTCCGGTACACCCGTTGAGCCGATGATCTCAACACAGTGGTTTGTGAAGATGGAGCCGCTCGCAAAGCCTTCAATCGCAGCCGTCGAAAACGGAGACACACGCTTTGTCCCGAAGCAATGGGAGAACACCTACTACTCATGGATGCGGGATATTCGCGATTGGTGTATCAGTCGCCAGCTGTGGTGGGGACACCAGATTCCAGCTTGGTACTGCCAAGACTGCGGACATGTGACGGTGTCTCGCGAAGATGCAAGCGAATGCAGTAGCTGCGGCTCAACCCAGATCGAACAAGATGAAGACGTTCTCGATACCTGGTTCTCGTCAGCACTCTGGCCGTTCTCGACCCTGGGCTGGCCCGACGAGACAAAGGATCTTGAGCGCTACTACCCGACGTCAGTCCTGATTACGGGCTTCGACATTATCTTCTTCTGGGTCGCCCGGATGATGTTCTCCGGACTTCGATTGATGGGCCAAGTGCCGTTCTCGGATGTCTACATTCACGCGCTTGTTCGAGATGAGAATGGGCTCAAGATGTCGAAGACAAAGGGCAATGTTGTCGACCCGCTGGAGCGGATCGATGAGATCGGCGCCGACGCTCTCCGGATGACGCTTGTGGCGATGGAGAGCCAAGGGCGTGACATCCTCTGGAACAACGCTCGGGCCAACGGCTATGTAAAGTTTCAGAACAAGGTCTGGCAGGCATTCCGCTTCTCGATGATGCATTTCGAGGACTACGACCCCACGGCCGAGCGGACCCTGAGTCCCTATGACCACTGGGTGCTGGCGCGGACTGGCGAGGCGGTCCGGCGGGTGCGTGGTGCGCTCGATAACTACAAGTTTAATGAAGCCGCGAGCGAGCTTTATGCCTTCACTTGGGACGAACTATGTGACTGGTACTTAGAGTTCTCGAAGGGGACGCTGTACAGCGAAGACGCCCCTGAGGCGGCCAAGCAGGGCGCCCGACACACACTGTGGACGGTGTTCCAGTCGCTGGCCCGCCTGATGCACCCAATCACACCATTCATCTCGGAGGAAATCTGGCAGCAGCTTCCGGGTACCGAGGGATCGGTGATGGCGGCAGCTTACCCCAAGGTCGAGGAGTATCCGATTGATCCGGAGGCCTTGTCGATGGTCGCGACAACGCAAGGCATCATCACAGCAATTCGTCGGATTCGGGCCGATATGGAGATCTCTCCACGGACACCAATTCGCCTCCGAACTCAAGACACGACTGTCTTAGAGGCACACAGTGACGCGCTGCGTGACCTCGCAGGAGTTCACGGCTTCGACGCCGGTGATGGGTCAGGTCCCGCCTCCACCTTTGTTGTCGAGGGGCGGTCTTACTTTGTTCCACTCGAGGGTGTGGTCGACCTGGATGCTGAGCGTGCGCGACTCGACAAGGTGCTGGCTAAGGTTGATAAAGATCTCGGCTTCTTGGCTGGAAAGCTCGGCAACAAGGGCTTCACCGATAGGGCGCCCGCTCATGTGGTCGCAGAAATACAAGAGAAGCACGACACAGCCAAGGAGCGTCGAGTGCGTCTGGCTGAGGCTCGTGCTGGCCTCAACGAATAGGAGCCGACGTGCACGGATTGTTGATTAGTTTTTTGGCCTTAGGCTGCACCGCCAAGCAGGCGGACGACACCGCCAGTGAGGGCGCTGCGGCAAGCACAGAAGCGCCATGGCCTTCGTGGGTCATGGAGCCCTGGGTGTGGGAGGATGAGTCCACACAGGAGAGCGCAACAGCACTGGTCGATGATTACATCGCTAACGACATCCCTGTGGGCGCCATCATCATCGATAGCCCTTGGGCCACGGGGTATTCGACCTACGACTGGGATCCAGATCTGTATCCGGACCCGGCCGGCATGGTCGAGGACCTGCACAGCAAGGGTGTTCGCGTCTTTGTCTGGACCGTTCCAGGGATCAATGTCGAGGAGACAGAGCTCTACGCGTATGCAGCCTCTCGCGACTGGTTCATGAAGGAGAGCGCTGAGGCTGACGGGCCTATGGTGATTGACTGGTGGAAGGGTGAGGGGAGTCTCATCGACTACTTCAATCCAGAGGCAGTCGAATGGTGGCACGGACTCATGGACAAGACCCTTGAGCTGAACATCGACGGCTGGAAGTGCGACGGGCTGGACTTCTCCGCCGTGCTGGCGAAGTACTCGCCAGGCGCGGGTCGAGACGTAGAGCGGATCGAGTACTCACATGCGTACTACCAAGACTTTCATGACTACACGCGAGACGTCCTCGGAGAGGACAGAGTCAATACGACCCGTCCCGTTGATAACTATGGCGGGGACCTCGGTGGAGAGAGCGTTCAGTTCACGCCTCAGGAGATTACCTGGGCTGGCTGGGTCGGTGATCAGGATGCCACCTTTGGCGGCCTCCAGGCTGCACTGAGGAATATGTACTGGTCCGATGTGGACGGCTACACAGTGTTTGGCTCTGATATTGGCGGCTACCGCACGGAGCCCGGTGAGCTCGGTCGCTCGAAAGAGGTCTTCATCCGCTGGGCTCAGCTCGGAGCACTCAGTGGCGTCATGGAGAATGGTGGTGCCGGTGAGCATCGCCCGTGGATGTTCGATGACGAGACAAACATGATCTACCGGGTCTATGCACAGCTTCGACAAGCCTTGGTGCCCTACCTCATGGAGCACGGGGGGGTCGCATTTGCTGAGGGCCGCGGCCTCATGAACTTTCAGTCGAAGACGACCAAGGCTTTCTTGCTCGGTGAGGATATTTTCGTGGTCCCTGTGACCGACGAGACCGGGATGGTCAGCGTTGAGTTTCCCGAAGGTACCTGGGTCTTTGCTTTCGACGAGACTGAAGTGTTCGAGGGCGAACGGACTGTGAGTATGACCGTCCCACTCGACTCGTATCCGATGTTCTTCCGCGAGGGATCTGACGTCGGGGATGTCATCCTGGAGTCAGTTCGGGGGCTGCTTTGAATCTCGAGCTGCTGGTGCGCGCAGCACTCACTGAGGATGTAGGGTCGGGAGATATCACCACTGAAGCCTGTGTTGATCCAGGGCTCTCCGGAACCGCATCGATCACGGCTAAGGATGACCTCGTCGTGTGTGGCCATGCGCCTGCCAATGAGACGTTCTCGCAGGTGCGTGCGTCTTACGAAGCTGTGGTTCCAGATGGGACGGCGGTGTCCGCGGGTACAGTCATAGCTACAGTGGAGGGCCCTATGCGGTCGCTCCTTACCGCTGAGCGGGTTGCGCTTAATTTTTTAATGCGGCTCTCCGGGATTGCGACTCACACCCGAAGCTGCGTGTCGCAGGCAGGGAGCCTTCGGGTCGTCGACACCCGCAAGACGACACCCTTGCATCGGGCGCTCGAGAAGCATGCAGTCTTGATGGGCGGCGGTCACAATCACAGGTTCGCGCTCTACGATGCAGTGCTCATCAAAGAGAATCACATCATGGCATCGGGTGGCGTACATGCTGCCGTGGAGCGGGCGAAGGCTGCTGTACAGGGTCGATTTGGGGTTCAGGTAGAGGTTGAAACACTCGATCAGCTCGAGGCGGCCATTGGTGCTGGCGCTGACGCAGCATTGCTCGACAATATGGATGATACGGCACTCGCAAGGGCGGTAGCCCTCGCCGATGGGCGGATCATGCTTGAGGCCAGCGGCGGAATGACGGCGGGTAGACTCCCGCGCTTGGATGGAATTGGGTTGGACCGTGTGAGTATGGGCGGTCTCATCCATCAAGCACGATGGGTCGATCTGTCGATGCGGGTGACTGGCTTACCCGATGAGGCGGCAGAAGGCCTCGGGTAGGCGCCTCGGGAGCTGTGCTGCATCGGTGACCTGAGTGTAGCCACCCAGGCCAAATATTGTCCTGAGGTACGGCGCTTCGCGCTGGTCGAGACTGATGCAGTGGATGTGTATGCCCTGCTGGGTGGCCTCTCTCGCAGCCATCGCGGTATCGGCGATGCCGTAGTGGCCGCGATAGGCCTCGCCATCCTCTGGCCGTCCATCCGAAATCACCAGCAAGACTCGCTTCGGCTCTGGCCGCGACCGGAGCTGTGCGGTGCTGTGTCTGAGGTGGGCTCCGAGGCGTGAGCCGCCCGTCGTGACCAGGCCGCTCAGTCGCTTTCGGACCGACTCTGTGTCGTCAACCCAGTCTTTGATGAGGTGGCTGCGGCAGTTCCCGGGGCCGCTCCCGTTGAAGCCGGAAAAAGCGTGAGAGATGCCGAGCTCTTGGAGGCCCTCAGCGAACAAGATCACTGCCTTCTGCTGCTCTCGAAGCAGGGCGCCCTGTGATGACCCGGTCAGGTCCACCAGCGTCAGGACCGCGAGCTCCTGTGCCGAAGCTTGAAAGCGGCGGTAGATGTACGGGCTCGGCTGCCGGCCGGCCTGAATGTCCGCGCCCGCAGCGACGACCCGGTCCAGGTCAAGGTCCGATCCATCCACCTGACCGTGGAGCCAGCGTGACTCGTTCCGGAGCAGTGCGAACTGGTGGCGCACAGCAAGAGCCTCTTGATGGTGAGTCATGAGAATTCGGTCGACATCAACCTGTGGGCCTGTAGCTCCATCGACCACTGCCATCTGGGTCGCATCATGTATGTAGCGAGACTGTCCAGAGTCCCACTCTGGATAGCGCATTCGATCGCCACCCCTGATGGGTGGGAGGGTCCAACGGTTCGCTGGAGCAGCCTCACCGGAGGCTTGGGTCTTACGTCGGGCAACATCTCTCAATCGCCGAAGCGGTGAGGGGCCCTGCCTCCAGGCGTTGGCCCTTGCCTTGTCGCCCTCAGGGTCCTCGAGGAACCACGCTGGGTGAAGTGTTCCGACCCATCGCGGTATCGGCGGTGCGCCTACTCGATATTCCCGAAAGGCTTCACGAATCCGCTGAGCAGCGCCTGGAATGACGAGCTTTAGGCCGGCAGCCGGGGAGGTGATGACCCGCTGTACGATGTCCTCTATGCCTTGCAGGCTACCCTCCATGCCTGGAACCAGTCGCTGTAGGAGGGGGCGGAACACCGCGGGAAGGCCGTCAGTTGGAACGCCTGAATTCCCGACACGGAGGCCAGTCAGGCTGTTGCTGGTCTGGAGAATCTTGAGGTCGTCTTGGAGGCCTGGGTGGGTCGCTGGCCAGCGAGACACAATCCAGTTGACCATGAGAAGTTGAGCGGTGCTCTGAAGAACCCAGTCCCGATGGAGCTCAGATAGCCACGCTGATTGACTGAGCAGGTCGAGGGTTGAGAGCTGCTGCTGAAGGAAGCCCATGCATCGCATGACTGCCGCACGCTGTTCGTCGCTTAGCGACTCAGGCAGCTCGGCTGGCAGGTAGACCCAGTCGCCATCTGTGGTGGGTGGGTCGGAGACCCCGACCTTGACGTGCTTTCCTGCAAGCATGGACAGCCACGCGCCCACACGTTCGAGGTTGCTGGCCCCGCCGCCCTTGCCGATCTCCACGCTGCCATACAGTAGAGGCCCCATGATGGCCGCCTCGGCCTCCTCGTCGGTGAGGTGACTGTTCATCACGTCGCCAGTATTCATCCGCCGAGTTTGGTGTCGAGCAAGTCATTGAGCGCGCGAATCAGCTCGGCATCATCGGACAGCGACTGCACTACCGTGGCCTGGCACGCCGCCTTGAGCTCGAAGCCTTGTCCGACCAAGGCTGCCGCGTAGATGAGCAGTCGCGTGGAGGCGCCCTCGCGCATGCCGTGACCACGGAGCGCTCGGGTGGCCTGACCGATTCCAACAAGGTTTTGTGCGAGGTCGGCTGTGCATCCGGTCTCATGGACGATGATCTCCGTCTCGACCTCGGGTGCTGGATAGTCGAAGGGTATGGACACGAAGCGCTGACGAGTGCTCTCCTTCAGGCTTCGTGCGACGGATTGGTAGCCTGGGTTGTAGGACACCACGACCATGAAGTCGCTCGCGGCTTGGACCTCTTCACCCTTTCGCTCGAGAGGCAGGATTCTGCGGTCGTCAGTGAGGGGATGAAGCAGCGTCAGTACATCTGGACGCGCCTCAACGACCTCATCGAGGTAGCAGATGGCACCCGACCTTGCAGCCCGGGTGACAGGACCGTCGGCCCAGACGGTATCTCCGCCCTCCAGCAGGTACCGCCCTGCGAGGTCTGCGGCAGACAGGTCTTCTTGGCAGGCAACCGTCACGAGTGGGCGCCCAAGGCGCTCCGCCATGTGTCGTACGAACCGACTCTTCCCGCAGCCGGTCGGGCCTTTAAGCAGTACAGGCAGGCTCAGTGCTGCTGCCTGTTCGAACAAGTCGACTTCGTTGCCGCTCGGTAAGTACCAGGTATCGCTCATGGCCACATTCTATGGCTGGAAGACGCGTTCCGCCCAATCAGGTGCGAGCGTGGTTCCGACAGGAACAGTCATCGGCGGATAGGCTGGGTGAGTTCTGACCATGAACAGCCAACCGATGACAAAGAGGACATACCAGAGCCCCGTGGTCCGCTTTGACCATCCAGATCGGTGGGCCTGAATACTGGCGATTCCCAGCAGCATCAGCCAGGTCAGGTGAAAAAATACCTCCGGCTTTGCAACGCGCCAGAAGCCCGGCACCACGGCGCGGGTGGCCATATAGATTGGGTTCTCGAGCCCTGTCCCGTTGATGATTGGTCCCAGCGAGAGCATGAAAAACAGAAGGGCGGCCATCGAGCCCAGGCGCACCGCCCCGACCCAGCGGCTGCGACGCAGTCCCCAGAATGCCACACCGAGTGCCACAACATTTAGGCTCCGGTGAACCTCGAGCCGGTTCCAGCGAAAGGGGGAAAGGCTGAATGAATCCAGGGCAGCCCGCTCCCAGAGAAAGGCCTCAGGGCTCGCAAGCTGGCTCCCGCCCTGCATGAGCGACCACTGCCAGATGGCGAGCGGCGAGAGAGCCAGTGCCGCCACGCAGCATGTGCCCAGGAAGCGACGCCTGTGCTGGTCTCCGCTCATCCACAGAGCCAGGGCGGAGAACCCCATCATCATGGCGTTGAGCATGCCCAGGTAGATGTTCATCCACGTACTGAGGACAAGAACGGCTGCTGCCAGCCAGCGGTCTCGCCCCCCATATTTCCAGGCGCGAAGGCAGAAATACAGGAACAGGGGCACCCAGAAGATGGCGGCCTTCTCTATCGTGTACCAGTTGAGATCACGGAAGACATGTAGCCCCATACCGAAGGGGAAGGCCATCAGCAGACTGACGCGGGGGTTTCCGGTCACTTCACGGAAGAGTAGCCAGGCTGAGAACCATCCCAGGGCCGGGTAGAGCAGCGCCTGGGCGTTGAAGGCTCCCATTGGGCTGACAAAGATGTCGAAGAAAGCCGTCACCCAGAGATGGCCGATGTGGACCCCAATGAGTCGTGCGGCTGGGTCATGAAAGGAGCCTAGCGGGTCCGACATCATGCGTTCATGGACGCCATCGAGATAGAAAGCCATGCTCCCGGCCTTGTCGATTGTCGGGAAGGAGCCGTAGACCCAGTCGTCGAGGAGGAAGGCCAGGGGCGCAGTCAAGATGATGGTCTGGCCCGCGATAAAGAGCGCGGCACGGACCGCTGTGGGTGGACGCCTCCAGAGGGCCAGAATGGACAGCAGCAGACCGAGCGCAAAGCAGCTCAGATACACCTCGGGAATGTCGAAGATCTCGACGGGTGCCAGCTGTTGTCGCGAATCGGCGGGTGGCCCGTACATGAAAATGGTCCTTGGTGGCCCCCCACCATAGACTCATGAATACTGTTCTGCCAGGGGAGACTTCCATTGGACGCACTCGCAACCGACCTGCTGCACTGGTACGACGAACACGCCCGAGTGCTGCCATGGCGTTCCTACCCTTCACCGTACCGAACATGGCTCTCGGAGGTGATGCTCCAGCAGACCCAAGTGGACACGGTCTTGCCGTACTACGAGCGGTTTCTCGAGGCCTACCCGACGGTTGAGGATCTGGCCGCGGCATCCCTCGATGAGGTGCTCAGCCTCTGGTCGGGTCTGGGGTATTACTCCCGTGCCCGTAACATGCATAAGACTGCGAATCAGGTCGCAAGTGCTGGATCTTTTCCGTTGGATATTAAAGGCTTACGGCAACTTTCTGGTGTCGGTGAATATATGGCGGGCGCCATCGCTAGCATCGCGCTGGGTTTAGATGTGGCCACTGTCGACGGGAATATTGCGAGGGTAATGGCGCGGGTTCATGCCGACGCCGGTCCTCGTAAAAACATGTGGGCGCACGCTGGGGAGCATCTTCCGGGGGGCCGGGCGGGTGACTACAACCAGGCGCTCATGGATCTCGGTGCTCGGATCTGTAGGCCACGTTCAGCCAAGTGCGAGCTGTGTCCTATCGGGGCTCACTGCCAGGCGTATAAAGAGGGAAGAGTGGGCGAGTTCCCGCCACCGAAGAAAAAGCGAGAGGTGCCGGAGGTGTCGATGCTGGCACAGCTGTTCGAGCGCGAGGGGCGAGTATTGCTGGCGCGCAGGCAGGACTCCGGACTTTGGGGTGGGCTCTGGGAGTTTCCAGCGATCGAACACCCTGGTGCAATTCCCGACGAAGCGGCTGCAGCTGCAGCCTGGACCTCGGCCTTTGTCGTCCCCCTTCACCAAGGTCCGCTGGTGTTCGAGAGGCGCCATGTTTTGACCCATCGTGTCTATCACTACCGCCTGACTGTCGGCCTTGGCGCTGAGCCCTCGGGGCTCGGCCCGTACACGGAGTTCGCATGGATGGATGCTGAAGGTTGGGGCCGCGTGGGACTCAGTGCGTTGACTGCAAAGGCACTTGTGGCTGCTGCTCTGAAGTCTGACTGAGTGCATCACTGAGCCAGGCATGGCAGGCCTCGAGTGCCGGTAGGTCTCGAGAGTCCATGGTCACGATGACACGCTTGGGTGTCTCCTCCAGTCGGGGGTAACTGCCAATATTTACGGTCGGCCAGCGGTCAGCGGCCTGGCGCAGAGTTCCTGCGATAGCGCTCTCATTTTTGAGGCTTGAGAGTTGTCTACTGGTGATGGGCTCACCGCCCAGCCGATGGGCGATGTCATTGAACTTTCCACGCAGGTAGCCTGGCACCCCAGGAAAGATCAACACATTGCGGCAGACGCAAACGGGGAAGCGCATTCCGGGCTCAATCCAGAGCTCAGTTTCTTCAGGTAGATCCGCCATCCTGAGCGCATCTTCGGTCACTTTTGAGCCCATCCTCTTCTCGATGAGCTCGACCAGCTGTGGGTTGCGCTGGAGAGAACTTCCAAATGCCTCGGCGATGCCGGCCATGGTGACATCGTCGTGGGTTGGACCGATGCCGCCTGATGTAAACACAAAGTCTGCGACCTCGGATGACCGCTTGACCTCGGCAGCGATGACGTCGACCTCGTCAGTGATCGTGCTGACGCGGACCATATCGATGCCGAGCTCGCGGCAGCGCTTGATCAGCCACGGACCATTTTCGTCTGAGAACTTGGCGCTCAGAATTTCATTGCCGATGATGATGACGGCTGCGGTTGGCATAAATCACTCTTGGGAAAGGTTTTTCCTCTATGTCTCCAAGTAAACGGTACACTATTTAAGATCCCGCGCGAGCGAACCGTTTCCATGGTGGAGTGCTGATTTACGGAGGGGCCATGCCGACATCACCGCACGGCCTCAGAGCAACCGTGCTCCTATATGGAACAGTAATCGAACAGCAGGTCGCCTGGGGTCCGCGCCTTGGTGGCGCATCCTCGTGGGCCGATCTGCCGTGCTGTATCCCCACACCCGGGGGTGAGAGCCTCGGCCGCTTCAGGTGGGCCCGCGATGGAACCGTCGATGTGGATGTGCCAGACGGGACGCTCGAGCCGGTGGCTGAACAGGCGTGGCGCTGGAAGAATGGTGAGGGTGTAGAGTTGCGTCTGGACCGAATCCAGATGGAGCGTGCTCGGCGAACATCAGGCAACGGCTGGGGCGATGTGGCACTGCTGGTGATGATGCTCACCATGTTTGTGGGCCTCGCCCAGCTCAACTATTTGTTTCAGGCGTACATCGGCCCCGCTGTGGCAGAGACGAGCGACCACGGGCCAAGCCCAGAGTTGATAGCGCGTCTTCTTCAGCGCGAGTTCGATGGTGCAGATTACGGCCAAGTCGACCGGGTACAGCGCCGCGCACATGCTCGCCCCACGCACTCAATCTACCTGCCCGCAGGCTCAGAGGGCCCCAAGTCACGAATGAGTGGTGGCGCAGTGGCATCGGAAGACCCGCACCGTGCGCCACCGACGGTCAACGTCGGGACTGGATCACTCACGAAGGGCGGTGAGGTGGCTGCTGTAGAGGCGCTCAAGGCCGACATTGAGACCGTCGATGTCGGCCGTAAGATTGCTGTGAGTGATGTCCGCCACCCGGGCACAGTGCGCCCTGGACTCAGGCGGTCTGTAGAGGAGTTCGTTGGCTGGGGCCTGCCGGACTGGATCGACGGGGTCGGCCCCACAAGTAATGATTTTGAGGAGCAGGTGAGGCTGGTCACCGAGCTGGTGAAGATTGACCCTGACCACCCTTATGTGATGGCAGTGGTCGGCAACCTGTCGTACCTCTCCGAGGACTACGCCCTCGCCGAAGAGATCCATAGGCGGTTCGTCCGGCTTCATCCAGAGCAGCCAGGCGGCTGGAACAATCTCGCGCTGATCTACAAGAGGCGAGGCCTCTATGTTGAGGAGGAGCGACTGTATCGTCGGGCCCTGACGCTCGATCCGGAGAGCCCCAGCTCGCAGATAAACTTGGCGGTGAACCTCGCCCATCAGGGGCGCTTCTCAG
>Ga0315315_10002179_pt1 | contig 17948 bp, 8 predicted proteins | sample M140m3416metaG_FD_203699 | JGI IMG/M metagenome (GOLD analysis project Ga0315315, IMG submission 203699) | Ammonia-oxidizing marine archaeal communities from Monterey Bay, California, United States - M1 40m 3416 | ecosystem: Environmental > Aquatic > Marine > Intertidal zone | place: USA... | reverse complement strand
CCCTCGCATGGGGGTTCTTGACCCCGGACTCATTTGCCCGACTGATGGCAAAACTTACATCGACAGCCCAGGATACTTCGGGCACATCGAGCTCGCACGCCCCGTCCTCAACGCAATGCACCTCAAGGACATTCTCAAAATCCTCAAATCCATCTGCCTGCGATGCTCCAAACTTCTTCTCTCCAAAAAAGACCACATGCACGCCCTCAAAATGCCCGCATCCGCGCGCTGGCAATACGTCCTTTCCAACATCTCCAAAATCAAAAGCTGTGGCGAAAAACACGGCGAGGGATGCGGCTGCTTAGTTCCCAAAATCGAAGTCGAGGGAATGGCCACCATCAATGCCATCTACCCAACCGTTGAAGATGCCGCCAACTCTACCATTGAAGTTACACCAGAAATGCTCATCAAAATCTTCAAACGCATCTCTGACGACGATGTCCACTTCATGGGGTTTAGTCCCGTATTCTCCCGCCCAGAATGGATGATATTTACCGCCCTTCCCGTCGCTCCTCCCGCAGTGAGACCATCTGTGAAGCATGATGCTCAGACCAGATCTGAAGACGATATGTCGCATATTTACTCAAACATCATCAGAACCAATCTGGATCTCAAAGCAAAGCTGTTAAAAGACGACGTGGACCCGCGCGCCATAGAGGGGCTCACGAACGTGCTCCAGTACTTCGTCGCCATGCTCGGCAACAACAAGCTGAGGGGAAGCGCTCCCATGCAGCAGCGCAGCGGCCGCGTCCTCCAGAGCGTCTTCGACCGCCTCAACTCCAAGTTCGGGCGCATCAGAGGCAACCTCATGGGCAAGCGCGTCGACTTCAGCGCCCGCTCGGTCATCACGGGCGATCCCACCCTCTCCGTCCGCCAGCTCGGCGTGCCCCTCAAGGTGGCCATGAACATCACCAAGCCAGTCGTGGTCAACGACCGAAACCGCGCATTCCTCTCCAAAATCGTCCAGAACGGTCCCGAAACGCACCCCGGCGCCAAGATCCTCGAGCGCAAGGGCGGCGACCACATCTCCCTCCGATACGTCGACCGCAACTCCATCTCCCTCGAAAATGGCGACATCGTACACCGACACATGATGGACGGCGATGGCGTCCTATTCAACCGTCAACCCAGTTTGCACAGAATGTCCATGATGTGCCACATCGTAAAAGTCATGAAAAAGGGCGACACTTTCAGGATGAATGTGGCGGATACCAAACCATATAATGCTGACTTCGACGGAGATGAGATGAACATGCATATGCCACAAAATCCCGCTGCAGAGATCGAGCTAAAACAGCTCGCGCATGTTCCATTTCAAATGGTCAGTCCGGCGAGCGGCTCTCCCATTGTGGGGATTTTCCAAGATTCTATGCTTGGGTCTTACCGGTTTACGAGACCGGATGTGAAATTCTCGCCTAAGGATGCTATGAATATGATGGCAACGGTGGCGGACGTTGATTTGGGAGCATTCTTTGAGGATGATCGCGTCATTAAGAATTTCGACATGATCACGCAGATTATGCAGCCAATTACCCTCAAGTACAAGACTAAGCTGTTCAGAGACGGCGAGGACTACGAGACCACGAACAATGTCATGGAGATTGTGAATGGCAAGTATGTTCGCGGACAGATGGAAAAGTCGGTACTGGGGAGTTCGTCGAAGGGGATTATTCACCGTATCTTCAATGACTATGGGCCGTTGAACGCGGCAAAATTTATCGACAATCTGCAGGACATCATCACAAAATACATAACAACGAGTTCTTATAGTGTGGGTATTAGTGATTTGTTGGCGAATCGTCGGACGAATGAGCAGATTGTGGAGACGATTACCAACCAGAAACAGCAGGTGAAAGGTCTTATTGATCAAGTGCATATGGGAACGTTCGAAAACAGCACGGCGAACACGAACATCGCCGAGTTCGAGACCCAGGTGACGAACATTTTGAACAAGGCCACGGAGCGGGCGGGCAAGATTGGGCGCGAGTCGCTTGACAAGTCGAACCGCTTCTTGATGATTGTGGAGTCGGGGGCCAAGGGTTCTTTGGTCAACATCTCGCAGATGATTTCGTGTGTGGGACAAACGAGTGTGGAGGGCAAGCGAGTGCCTTATGGATTCCAGGACCGCACGCTTCCCCACTTCAGCCGATATGACGACAGTCCGATGGCACGCGGGTTCATTGAAAACTCCTATATCACGGGTCTCACTGCACCGGAGTTGTTCTTCCATGCAATGGGTGGTCGTATTGGTCTTATTGATACGGCTGTCAAGACATCGCAGACGGGGTACATTCAGAGAAGACTGATTAAGGGTCTGGAGGACCTCAAGGTGGAGTACGATATGACGGTGCGCAACAACAAATCGAAGATTGTGCAGTTTGCGTACGGCGAGGACGGGTTTGATGCCACCAAAGTGGAGTTCCAGGCCCTCCCCCTTACGGAGATGACTACCGAGCAGATCTACATGCACTATGACATTGTGGGGGTGCATGAGAATCGTAAAGGGATTACGGGGGTTTACACCAAGGGTTCGCAGACACGCATGCGAAAGCAAATCAAGGAGGCTCAGGCGATGTGCAAGAAGTATATTGAAATGATGGTTGATATGCGCGGAATTATTGTAAACTCGGTCCACAATTTTAGGGGAGAATCCAGTGTACAGGTGCCGGTATCGTTCCACCATCTCATTAACAACGTGGCGGGCCAACTGAACCTGTCTGCCACCAGTATGGTTGATATTACGCCTCTGGAAGCGTTCCAGTTGATTGAGCATTATTATGAACGCATTCGGTCGTTCCATTACATGGAGGAGAATGATTTGTTCAAGACGCTTTACTACTTCTACCTCACGCCCCGTTCACTTCTGGTTATGAAGAGGTTCCATCGCGCGGGATTAGTGATGCTTCTGGAGAATGTGGTACTACGTTACAAGGAGGCATTGGTACATCCAGGTGAGATGGTGGGAGTGATTGCAGGGCAATCGATTGGTGAGCCTACTACTCAATTGACGCTGAATACTTTCCATCTTGCGGGTGTAGCGTCCAAGTCCAATGTTACACGCGGTGTGCCAAGAATTGAGGAAATTCTGCGTCTCACGAAAAATCCCAAGGGACCATCGCTCACCGTGTTCCTTAATGAGTTTGAGCAGCAGGATCAGAACAAGGCGCGAAACTATGCGTCTATGTTGGGTCATACGTCACTGGCCAACATCACGAAACAGGTGCAGGTGTGTTTCGATCCCACCGATTCGGTGATTGATACGGATAAAGCGCTAATCACGCAATATAATGATTTCGAGTCGCTTATGACTGAATGCGCGGGTGATGATGCTGTGGAGCCATTCGATAAATCGAAATGGGTGATTCGTATGGAGATGGATGCAGATAGCATGTTGGATCGCAACATTAGCATGGATGATGTCCACTTTGCGATCTCAAACGCATACGACTCGATGGTTCAGTGTGTATATACAGATTACAACGAATCCAATTTAGTGTTCCGACTGAGAGTCAGTAACATTCTATTTAAGAAAACAAAACAAACTGCGATAGAGGACGATATTATACCAATGTCCGATGACCTGTATTTGTTGAGAAATTTTCAGGATACGCTGTTGAATTCGGTGGTTCTGCGCGGCATTCCGAATATCAAGAACGTCAACGTTCGCAAAATGCAGAATTACATGGTACCCACTGAGGCGGGATGGGTCGCAAAGGACATCTGGGTTATGGATACTGCAGGTACCAATCTATTGGATGCTCTTAGTCTCGATTATATTGACCCTTATCGAACTGTCAGCAATGACATCAAGGAGGTGCATGACGTTCTTGGGATAGAGGCTGCGAGGCGACTTATTCATGATGAATTTGTGGATGTCATGGGATTCAGCGGTGTTAGTATCAATTATCATCATCTGAGTCTCCTGTGCGACCGCATGTCTCTCACAAAGAACCTCGTGTCAATCTTCAGGTCAGGTATATTGAATGACGATATTGGTCCGATTGCCAAGTCGACCTTTGAGGTCCATACGGAGGTACTTCTTGCAGCAAGTCGACACGGTGAGTTTGACGACGCCCGCGGCGTGTCCGCTGGAGTTATGCTTGGTCAGCTTGGTAATTTCGGGACAGGGATGCATGGCGTTGTTCTTGATATGGAGGCAATGCAAGAAAAAGAAGCAGAGCGTTATGCGCATGAGGATGTGCGCAGAGACATAGAAAATGCATTGACAAATGATGCCGACAAATGCGAACAATCCGTTCACCTTAAAAATCACCTGCATACGTTTACGTCCACAGACGCGGATTGTGTTATGGAAGATGACGGATATGAGATGGACTTCTGAATGTAAGTTGGTGTATTTATTTTTCCACATCTACTTTAATAGATGTGTAAATGGATTAAAAATTTACTCTGTAAAAAACAAAAAAAGCGTGTTCACTGGGGAAAAGATACGAAGAAAAGCTTTGTAAGTAATGATTATCCAACGATAACTGTTATTGTCCCTTATCATGTAATTGATCAATTTCAATTTGATTCGGTGTATGAATCCCTGTTATCGCTCGCCGATCAAACATCCCCGTGTCCGGTATATTTGTCTATTAGCTTTGAAAATGAAGAGATACGTACTGCATTTTATATTTATTGGTGTCATAATGGTCTTCTTGAAGGGTACAGAGGCGCGACAATAGACCCATTTGATAGTGTGCACCATGTCTGGAACAATTTCAGCATTTTTTTTCATGATGAGCCAAAACAACCATTTCAACATATTAAATTTCTATCTGAACAAATACATACGACGTACGTTATAATGGGCGATACAGATCAATTGTCAATGCTTGACAGGATTGCTACTATACGACGTCATATTCAAGAAACAAAAGAGGTAATCTTCACTGAGAAATACTGTGACGAGGATAAAACAACATATAAAAAACACACGCATATTGTTTTGATGCATAACATTTTACAGGAGTTTTTGGAAATAAATGGTAAGTTTCTTCATGAGCCGTATTGCGGTCAATACTTTGTTGAATATATGCACTTGAAGCACCCATGCATGGGGTCAATATATAAAATGAAGCAGACACGTAACGCATACCTTGCATATGAAGTGGCAATATATAAACTGTATATGCAGTATAAAAAATTACACAAATGCGAACAAGATTTCTGGGAGAATCGAATCAATGAACTAACGCATCTTTTATTCCTCGGCGTTGTGCTGTACCCAAAACGTCAATTTGTGGAAACGATGGCAAATATATTTATGGGGCCAACTACTCTACGACGGTTACTGAGTGTGGAATTGTATACCGAGTTGTACATACGTCATTCTTATATCTATCGTGAAGTCAACGATGCGTATGATAATATAAAAAAATACGGGGGTAATCCGCATTTTTATAAGAATGGTGCTTCACAAAGATCCACGGTATAATTCAATACGTCTTGCGGTAGAATTCATGTTTCCATTGATAGTCCTAATGTGTTTGCAAGTTGATTCGAGCAGCCGATTATAAATATCGTATTCGATACCTGTTGTTTTGAACAGACGCCGGTTGAGTTTCTCATCAAATTCAAGTGAGTTTGGAGAAACTCGGCTATGTTGCAATACGTGGTTAACGGCTTTGCTTATTATCGTCTGTATAAGCCCTCGATATGTTTTGGTCATTTCGATACCAACGATCATCATGTCGCGATTCTTAATATCAACATTTGCGAGTCTCGCACGCTCGCGAAATCCGGGCTCCTTCATGCGTTTCTTGTGGGGGCACAGTTTGGTCGGATGATCAGAGTGATGGCAGGTCCCGCACGGCTTATTACTGGGATACATAGACGTATAGTTTGTACGACACATAGGGCATGTGCCTGGCTCAATCGACATGTTAAAATTATTTGACCATTGAACGATGCATGGTGCACAGAACGTATGTTCACAGCTGTCGATTGCAGTTTCAGATGCGTATGTCATGGGTTCATAGCATATAGAACAGGTTTTTTCCTGACACACTTTTTTGGTTACCGGTGACTTCTTAGTAGGCTTCTTGATTACCACCGTTTTGTAATCATTTGGAAGTTTCCAAAGATGACCAATGCCTCCGGAAAGAGGATCCGTAACCTTGGTCGGTTTCTTGATGGTTGCTGCGCGCCACAAGTTTCGAATATTTGTTGTATTCATGTTTGTACGTCGGTATATTTCTTTATATGTGATAAGTTTTTTGCATACATCTTGATCAATTTTGCATGAAAAATCAATAATGTGTTGTCATTATTGATTTTATGGTTGTTTATTATCAAATTACTGGTAAAATGCGTTATATGATTTTGCGAAAGACATGATTGACGACAGATTCGATTCATAGCATATTGGCTCATGTCTCTTAACAGACATGTTATGGGACGAACCTTTTTTCTTCCTCAAACCTGGGTTGGTGGGTTCTTTCTTGATAGTCAGCTTCATTACGACAGCCATTCTGTAGCTCTTTGGCAGTTTCCAAAGATTCTTGGGTATGCGTACGGTTGATTCACTTGCATTCTTTTTCTGTTTTGGCAGGACTTTCCACATGCGTTGGATGTTCGTGTTGTTCATGTTGATTGCTTGTTTATTTGCTTGTTTTGTATGCAATAAGTTTTTCATACATTTTCAATCAATTTTATGATGTAAAATCAATAACATAAACGTATTATTTTGTATAGCAGTATACAATGGGATTTACTGACAAGATGTGTTACGATGTCGCGAAAGATATTATAAACAATATGTTTTGGCCGAAATACATCACTACCATTAACGCCGATCTGACTTGGTACAAAAATCTGAATAATTTTCTGGTAGTTGAATGGGAACGATACCGTGAAGTAGAAGACGAATCCGAGTTTGACGAGGAAGAATCACATATGATTATTCGCGACGCAATGGAGATGTTATTGGACAGGCTACAAGTGGATGAAGACGAGTTCGAAGATACAGAACAAGAAATAGACTGGATGAAGTTTGATGATATTATTGGTCATTATATGTGTAATGCATAATGACAAATGGTGGTTGTACATACTTATTTTCGCATAGGCTGACCATTCATATTAATCGGTCGGATCATTGCCTTTGCATTTCCCGAGCTAAACGCGCTCTTAAAAGCATTTCCTATACTTCCAAAAAACCCGGGGTCAGGTTTTGGTGGTGCCTCTACCTTAACTGCAATTGGCGCAACATTCCCGGATATGTCCAGATTTACGTTTTCATCACTGTTTGATGACATTTTTATACAATATTCGGATATTTTATTACCTAACAGGACGGCCACCATGACCAATAGGACGAATGCGTCCCATATATACGCCATCATCGTCATCATCGAATGGACATTTGCTACTACGTGTATTGCCGCCATCTATTGGTATAACAGGACCCGAAAAACGTTCGGACTTTTTTGGCACCGGTTTAAATCCGCGATCTCTGGGTCTTCCTGGATTGCATGCACGCTCGTCACCATCGCTGTCATATTGTATTTTGTATTTTGCATCCACGCGTAAAATAGGCATTGGTGTCTTTGGAGGTGCTTCTGAATCCGAACTGGATTCAAACTCATCCTCGCCCTCCAAATTGGTAAGCTTCAAATCTCTTTTTGCGTCTTTCCCTTCCATTATATATTGAAAATAGATAAAATACACAATTCAAAGTAGTTAAATGAACATATTCACAATGTATTATATATGTTTGCTATAATACAACGACCGCCACGTACACCAGAAAAAAGATCGGTTCAACAAGGTGTTCCTGTTATGAACAGTGTTAAAGTGAATTTGCAACAAGAGTTTGATAAAGAACGTGATCTTGAAGCTGGCATTATAGAGTGTGAAGAAGAAGAAGAAGAAGATTTTCATTATGACCAAATACAATGCCGACATATTATTCCGGTTATGTGGGTTATGTGCGTTATCTTGTTTATTGGCGTATGTACACACACAGACAGTATGTTTATAATGCCTCCGACATATCATATTGATTAATTGATATGTAAATTAAGATAAACGATGGCGCTGTATAATTATTATTAATGGGGGAGCCAAATGATGATGGCACCGCATCAGAACCAACAAAAACACAACAATCACAAACTGAATCACAGACTTCAATCGACTCAGAGGACCAGCGCCGTGAACAAAGTTTCATTCCTATACCCGGAAGAAAATACACATTTAAGGCAGTCGAAGATCATTATTACAATATGTTTATTGACGACGCAACAAATAATTCCATGATATGTGATGTTCTTGCACTATATTCACGGGGGCAAAAAATATTATATACCGAAGCGAAAACATATTGCGAACAGCGGCTTACTGTCCTTATGTTACCCTCTATTTTCCTCACGATTTGTTCAGGAATTCTTTCGCTTTCAATCCAACATTATGAACATGGGGAACTTATTGTGAGCGGCGTTAATGGTATAACTGCTTTTCTGTTAGCGGTGGTCAATTATCTTAAACTTGATGCGCGGGCAGAATCGCATCGCGGATCCGCTTATAGATTTGACAAATTACAAACGTTTCTTGAATTTAGTTCGGGGAAAATGCTCTTTGTTGTTCAAGAGCATACGAGACTTGAAAAAATCATCGATGAAACAGAAACAACAATTCGAGACATAAAAGAAACGAATCAGTTTGTAATACCTGAGCATATTCGTAAGTCGTTTCCATATCTAACATCCATTAATGTTTTTACTGAAATAAAAAGGTATATGATAAAAGAACAGTTTGCTATAAAGGATGCACGTGATTTAATTAATACCCTTGTTGATAATAAGGAGGATGAAGCGAAACGCAATCAGATCTCGGTGCAATTGGCAAAAACAGAAACAGAAATAATAAGCTGCCGAAATGCATTATCTGACATGAACACAAAAATCTCAGAAGACCTCAATGCGTATTTCTCGAAGAGGGAGAATCAAATTGGGTGTATGAAGGTGTAATCGATATATTTTTTGTAAATGTCTCGATTATAGAGATTCGGGAGAAATACGCACTTCGTTTTCGTCGATATCGATGGGTAACAAAGGGTTACGCAGAAGAGTATATGCGGACATTTCATTTTTATTTTCGGTGTACATGAAGTAGTGTTTTTCTTTCATTGGTCGGTTACCAATAAGAACGTGTCGCGATTTTACGGGCAACGTTTTTATTTTTGCATTTGCGTATAGTACCACTCCAATTTTAAGATTACTGAATAACATAACAACGTCAATATCACTGAAAAAATAGTTGTCCGATTCAATAACTTGTTCTAATGTGGATCCGTCATTTAACGCCTGTACTTGTAAGCGTTTTCCCTGCTTTTCCCATACTTGTGCCAATGTCTTCATTTTTTCTTTCACGGTGGCAGTATATTGTTTGACAAGCAACTTTTTGATATCATTGATAGACATATTTATGTTTGTACTTTTCTCAACGATATACTGTGCCGCAGAATAACTGCACTGAATACTGGTTTGAAACTCTATTTCTCTCGTGTTTTCTGGAAATAAAGAGCGCCATTTATTACGCACACGCGGATGTATTTTTTCAACGCATATGCCCTCGTCATCGCTTTCAACATCCAGTTTTGTAACAGTATTACTATAATATTGCGTTAGTTCGGGTTGTGCTCTGTCGTGTGTATTCAGCGTAATATAGTTTGTATTTGAGAATGGTTCAAGATTTTCCATATATTGATTTTGTATGTTTGACTGTAGTAATATGAATTCGTTGGCTTCAATACGATATTCATTTTCCGGTAATCGGATAACGTCATCATCGTTCAACAGAAATTGTGAAAAATCTTGGTTACGAACCAGTTCGTCGGCAATCCGGAGAGCGTACGTATCCTTGTTGTTGTTTCCACTTAGTAAGTGCTTTTCTGGGATCATGAGTTTATGGTCGTTGTTTTGGAATACACAATACCCTTTACTCTCTGGGTTCTCAAAACATGAGTATATTTCGTCAATATCATTAATCGTATCAGCGTTGTATTCCGCGAATTGAACATGACTATCCACGATATTTGATATAATGCCGGATACTTTTGTAATTTTGTGCTTGTACAAGTATCTATCATCTGAAACGTATTTTTGTATAGTTTCCAGATGCTCTCTGTTTTCGGCATGGTGTAAAAACATACGAACAATATTGCGATATGCATTATAAAAACGGGTCTCGAGCGAAATTGCATTCTTGATTTTTATTCGTTCGGGATCGGCATTATCTGTTTCAAACGCTTGGTCAACCAACAAATGGTTTGCTGATACAATGACAGGAAGATCGTCGTTGGTGATTTCAATTGGAGTAACTTGAATGAATTGGTTTGTCTGTGTAAGCACACCCACTACAAGATTGTCTTCAACAATTTTTACAATAGGATCACATAACAGCCCTGTATCATTATGTACTTCTCGTAGTTTTTTCACGGTATACTCATAGTCATGCCATAAGTCATTGTCAATTGTTACCACGGGCAACTCAATCATTGATGAAAGACGGGTGGGTATGTATATTCCCTTTGTTTCATCCTCGTCGCGACGTGCAATAATTGCAATAGCTCGCCCATAATGATTGATTACCTGGGCGTCAGGTATGTATCCGGAGAGTCGTAGCTTATTAACAACGTTATATGCGTCAATGTTTGGTTGAAATGTATATACATCAGGTTTGCTTGGCAATGGTTTGCACATCGTAGAAGTCGTTTTTGTTATAACGTTCAAAATGTCACGTAATTCGGGTAAGATGGTCTCATCCATATAGAATAACTTCATGTTATGGTATCGTTTCCTTTTATTAACCTCGTCTGTAACAATCACGCCGATTAGTTCATAATACTGGTCTTGTTTCAGTAACAACATGGTTGGCTTATTAGGATTGAATGAACCAGACGAATAAGAAGTTGTAGGACAAATGACCCCCACGTTATTGGTAATATCATCATTAGACAGTTCTAATATTACCGGATTTATCTCCATTCCAAAAAGTTTGTCTGTATTTGCAATGATATCCCACATAATCACATGGTCTATGGTAGATGCCGGATCAACAAGATGCCGTTTAAAGAGTTCATATCCTCCAATAATATCACGAACCCCTTTATTGTTACCATTAACTTTTACAAATTGGGTGTCTTCGTATTGAGATATTTCTCCTTTCCAAGTCTTATTATTATACTGCAACGCAAGACTCCCATTGTTGAGACTAATAAATGTATCCAGATCGATGCGGTCGCGTATGAATTTTGAGAATTCTACAATGGACATTTTCCCCGGTGTCTTCATGATATATGCATGAATATCCGCAAGACAGCCAATAATTGATCTCTGACTATGTTGCTCAGTACCAATACGCAGTATCGCCTTGACATTTTGCTTAAGGGCTGATGGATTATTTGGCTGCACTACATTCGTATATTTTGCATGAAGTAGATTTTCTACTGCGGGAGGTAAAAATCCATACCGTTTATCCTCAATGGGGAAATTGTCAAACCCAATAATATATTGTAGAGCAGATGCAGCCGGTTTACTTTTGGTATCTTGTGCGCCATCAGTGATCTGCTTACGTGCCAATTCTTGTGCATTGGGGTCCCAGCTTTTAAAACAACATGGTATAGGAAGTCCATCAGGATGTGTTTTCCCATCAATAAATCCAGGAGAAAAATGGATATAGTTTCCCTGTGCATCTACGTGTTTCTTGTGGGTAAACTCATATACATAATGCCCATTTGGTACTGATTCTGCATCCGGAGGAATTACTTTACCACATTTTCCCGAGTCCACCTCTTCTTTAGTCATACTACTACCCGTAAGAAGACACCAGTATCGCGGGCAAATATAATGATATTTTTTATCTCCAGAGCCATATTCGATAGAATGTGTGTATGAACCAGGATGGTTTTTGTCGATGTTTGCCTTTTCTTCCTGAGTAAGAATGACTGGTTGACGGGCCTCGCTGAATTGACAAAGACGAGAATACGTTTTAAACTTTCCTTGTCTTCGTGTTAAGAACAATTTGGGGTCATATTTCTTTAAGCGTTCGCCGAAGAGATTGGGTCGAATGAGCGAGAGACCGTCAATGTGTGATCCATCAATCGGGGCATTATCTTGGTCGTCAGCTACATCGCCGCCGGATACCGTGCCTCCAGACATAGCACCACCATCGAAATCATCATCATCATCGCTGAAAAACATAAAATCATCTGCATCTTGCTCTTCGTCTGATTCTGGCGCAAATTCATCAGGGACTGTAGCCGCAGGCTTTTCAATGGGTCGAATCACCATTTCTGCCACGTCAGCTTCAATTGCCCTTTTTTCATTGCATTTTGATAAATCAATATCGATTGTATCGGGAAACACAGTAATTCTAAGAATACTATCAATATACGTCTGTATATAACGAACGTAATGAATTGAAATAATATTGTTTATAGTGAATATGATCTGGTTTTCAAACGGGATGTGTTCAATGTGTGCAGGAAACCCAGGATTTTCAACAATATTGAGCCCCTTATTTGTAAACCGGTTTCGGATTCGATTAAACCCGTCAAGAAATTCAGATATTTTTTGTTTGCTGTCTTCCTCTGTAAATTGATGGTTTTGTATAAGACGGTCTATGATGTCGCGGTCAGAAACTCCGTCCCGAAATCCATCATGAATGGTTCGATTTACGGAGTCCATAAGCTTGTAATTATCGACCCTTTTATAGTTCAAAACCATTGAATTGCGATCCCTCTTTTGGATGTCGAATATACCACCAAATACAGAAGCACATTTTTTCGGGTCAATGCCTTTCTCTGCGCGCACCGAAAGAGTGTATTCGATATTGAACACCTCAATATTTTTTTGGTCAAGTGCATGAAATTTTGGAATAGAAAACCCGGTCTGCATTAACAAACGATTCAATAGGGTCTCGATCTTTGCATACATGGTTCGTATGGTTTGGTTTATTGTATCAACTGGCATTGGCTGCAACGGAATAAACTCAGCGTATATGTCAGCAGATTCATCAATCGATAGATAAAAAGTATCATCCCCATGGACAAAAAACGTAATCGTATGAGGCTTATCTATGCGTTTACTATTTGCTATAACAGAAGCTTTTGGTAAAAATGGTATACGAGTGCCCTGACGAGTAGTGTTTCTTGTAAATAAACGGTAAATGTTTTCTTTCGATTTTCCTGGGTTCAGTTTTATCACGGGTATACTTTGACTGCAGTGAACATCTTTGAATAATGTCTCCAATGGCAGGGATACATTTCGGTTACCGTACATGGCAAATTTGATGTGTTTAATTCCATTTTTTTCATATACCATGTCGGTCGCTATGTTCCTCTGAATTTTGTGTAAGAATTCAATATTTTCATGATACTCATTGTTGTGTTCTTCAATGACACGATTACGGTTTTGTAGTAATGATCTTGATATAATTCCTTGAATTGCAAGTTGAGGGAAATAAATACGCATAAAGTACTCCTCATTAAGACCGTTATCCTCACAGTATTCCAATAATGTATCTGCAGTCACCATATGCATTGTATCATCAGTTGTATAATTGAACAACAATTTGTTGTCTAATGTGATTAATGCATTACGGTCACTGTTTTCAAATGCAATGGGTTGTGTTTGTAGCACCTGAAATGGGTTTCCCGAGTATCTAAAATCATAATAATCAGTAAATTCGATCCCAAGGGGTTTGAACAGATGCAATCGTTGTATGTCCAGCGCAACAATATCATCATAAGTATATTGCTGCTTGTAGGGTATATTGCGGGTATGTTCTTCCATAAAGCCTCCATTAAAAAGTGCCTGACCAAATTTATACCCGTGGAGTACTTCCTTTTTAAAATTGGTTGTTTGATTGTAAAAATCAATGGGCGTTGTGGATACTCCGTCTGCATAAAATAAGAAGCATTCGTCGATATTGATAGTTTGTGTTTTTAAAATCTCTTTTACTATCTTTGTTTTCACCGCATGAATGCTATCATCCCCATATATTTCATGAGGGCATTGAATAATTTTTGTATTATAATTTTTAAAATCGTCAAGTTGTTCCTTCCTAAACACCTCTTGTAGAGGGACTTCTGATTCACGTCCAGTAAAGACGTATACCGATTCCGGTTGCCCTCGCCGGTCGTATAGGATGATTTTCATTATACAATATTACCTCATATTATTCATATGAATTATACATATTCACATGAGCATTGTTCGTGTAAGATTGTTGGCTTATATATAAAATGCAGACCAATAGTAACAGTTTTAATCTATCTCCATCGAAACATATGTTTGTTCATTGGGTGTTTGTGATCGTGGCGATTCTATGTCCATTTGTGGCGATTCTATGTCCATTCGTGGCGATTCTATGTCCATTGACACACCATTAATGATACGTGCCCGTTTTTTGAGTGGTTCGATACTTTCGCGGTCGCTATCAGTATTTGATAGTGCCGTGTCTATATCGCGTTTAATCTCGCTTTTGGCATAAGTAGTCGTAACCACAACTGCACCCACTTTATTAGGATCATATAACCCAGTTTTAAAGTAATCATCATACCCATCCTTCGTCAACCTCTGACTATCAATAATCCACGCTTTACCTTCAAGGTCCTTTGCTACAATAACCGAATGTCCTCCAATAATTTTTGATTCAAACTCAACTGTGTTATCGACCTCGTTTTTTCTGTTCATATACGATACCGTTATCAAGGCGGCATGTCCAATACGTAAACCATTCTTCACACGAGATTTCGGCGAAAACCCACCGGCAAACGTATCATTTGGATATGCCTTTTTATAAATGGAAACAATTCCATTCATGTCTATACCACAACTATTCGTATTCAAATATTTGGAAAGCTTTTTCCCAATATCTTTTGGTATAACACGAAGGAACGTCGCTGAATTTGCAACACAGTCTGAATATTCATCTTTAACATCTTCAGCCAAAGGTCTCCAGTTGGATAGATATTCATTGTTTATGGGGAATTGCACTAAATGATTATTATTAATCCAATCTCTTTTTAGTGACGGCGGTTTATGTTGCAAAAAACCTGTTGTATTTGCATCTAAAATATCTTTTACCCCATTGCCTCCTCTTTGTTTACGGGTGTTTCGTTTATTATTGGTTTTGCGCTTTGCGACCGTTTTGCGCTTTGCGACCGTTTTGCGCTTCGCAACCGTTTTGCGCTTATTTACTTTTATAGGTTTATTATTTTTACGCGTAGTCATATTGATATATTATACGCGCACATTATTATATTTTTTCGGCTTGATTTACAAGTGCTTGTTCAGGATCCATAAAATATCGTTTATTTCGATAACGAATAGAATCCATGTATCTAAATAGCACTTCTGTTACTACACAAAGCCCTTGTTTACTAATATCTTTGGTATCTTCGTCCTCATAATCTCCTGTGGAATTCTCATCCTGAAAGGGAGTTTTGCAATACTCCCCATTCATGATGCACCGTAAACGCGCAATAATATCCGCTTTGGTGGCCTGAAAACATCTTGCTCCTCGATTATTGTACTTATCGCCCATGCTCTTGAGTTTGAACGCAAATCTTGGCGCAGTTACAATAAAGCCTATCTCCGGAAAGAGATCACGTATTTGCACCAAGAAATGGTTTGCAACAGGCAACTGAAAATCTTCATAATCAACTGGTGTTGCCGGTACAATATCGTCATCTATCATTATTAAACGATAACGTTTGCAATCTATAATCACAACCGCCTTTCTATCGTCATGTATTACTGTATGTTCGTCCATATATTTTGCAAACACGGTATCAAATAAGGTATATGTGCCATTATTTTTTGATTTGTTATGTATCTGTGTTAGCATAAGGATTTTATCGTCGGCATTAAGCTCGTCGATATAATGACGCATCACAGCGTTCTCATAAAATTTTCGCGGAATATGGTGTTTATCAAGAATTAATTTTTGGGTTTGCTCAGTAGATGCATATTCATACCAATCCGACTTGGAAGTAATTGCATTGTCTGGCATAGTTTCTTGTATATGACCCATAATAGAATTGATGCGGTCGGTAATTTCACGGTAGCGCACCACTTCGTCAACATTTGCGTCATCGGCAGATGACTCGATGACATCATTTTTAAAAATGACCTTGTCTCTTTTGTATTCAATAGGTGCAGACCGCTCCAATACACTTATTCGCTCATCATTTATTTCAATCGGCTGGAATGCATAATATTTTTCACGATTGACCAATGTACCGCGTCTTCCAGATTTATCAATAATGATTTCCCCGCCGTTATCAATCATCTGAGAAAGAACGAAGAATATCTGCTCTCTTGGATATTGGTTCTGTAAATTTATATGTTGAATGAGATCCGATTGTGTATAAACATGAGCTTCTTTAAACGCGGCATGTACCCGACGGGCAATCGCATCATAATGCATACGAGCAAAATGGGCCCCATATGTATTACTATCGCGAATTGTCGGATCATATGTATTCGTACCATTGCATGTATAGCTGCAGTTATCTTTGTAATCACATAGCTGTGTAAATGGTCTATCTCCCGGTTTAAATGGTACAACGTCGCCGGTGGATAATTCAATTTGCATCTCTGTTCCTGAGATTGCCGCCAAACGTTCGGCAGTAAGTTCTGATTGGCCAATGTTAAGGTGACAGTCAACACTGACCTCTTTGAGCACGCGCGTAATATTACCTATTTGTTTGGCCTTTGTCTCCGCAAGACGATACATATACATATCGACTGTCTCCTTTTTCTCATCATGACAGCCATGCAGGTATATTTCTACATTTCGTTGATTTACTGGAAGAGATATATGACTTCTAAAACGGACAGCGCGACCAATGATTTGTTCAATACGATTCATATTATACCACGGGTCAATTACATGGACTTGGCGTATGTTTTTAAAATCCAGGCCTTCTGCAGCGGCCTTTGAGATAAGTATTACTTTGACGCGTTCACCGTATGTGTTATCACTTCTCACAATTCTCTCCAAATCAGCAGCATTATTATGCGATAAGTAAGGGTCGCCGGTAATAACACAATATTTTGCTTGACGGTAGTTGTCGGGTTTCAACATTAATTCCTTTTCTACCATTTCAATCGAATCAATTCCCGCAGTTTCAGTTGCCTTGAGTAGAGGCTTTACGCCGGACGTGCTGCTGTATCTACCAAATCCTATTTCTTCCAAAGCAATTGCCATAGGTACGATGCCACTATCAATAAATTGACTATAAATAAGAATGATGCCTGTGCTCTTTTTTACAATTTTGCAAATTTCGGCAATCTTGGTACTGTAATTACCAATCTTGTCGGGGGCGAATATGCGTCCATATTCTTTAAGGATTTCTGGCTTATAGGAGTATTGGTGCTTCAACATAATGGTGGAATCTTCGCGTTTCACGGTTTCTTGTTTGAAGTTCATTACCTCAGCAAATCCCTCACGTCCGACACGCTTTTTTGTTGGGTATGTGATTACGTTGGCCTCGATTGGTTTCAGCAGCAGCGTGTATCCAAATGTTTGCATGTTCTCCATGTTGACCTTTTCAGACCCTTTGATCTCCTGAATAATATCATTATACGTTTTTCTTTGATGTCCGGTCATCTTATGAGTATATACTTGTGTATACTCGAGAGGAGACGTAATTTCAATGCCATTAAATTGTTGCAATGGATAGTTACCAATAAGCTTGTCGGGAGAAAACGTATCGGGGTATACCCTGAATGGAAATGAATATGGGTTCTCCCCGCGAACAAACGACACATAACCAGTAAGTTTACGACGAATAAGTTCTTCACCTGACTCATTTTCAGTATCATCAGACACATTAAACGAGTCATTAGAGAACACATCAGCCTCTTTGATCACACTACGTCCGTCGTTCGCATTAAGGAGGTTTGTAATCCATATAATTTCAGATTGTG
>Ga0315315_10002175_pt1 | contig 17956 bp, 17 predicted proteins | sample M140m3416metaG_FD_203699 | JGI IMG/M metagenome (GOLD analysis project Ga0315315, IMG submission 203699) | Ammonia-oxidizing marine archaeal communities from Monterey Bay, California, United States - M1 40m 3416 | ecosystem: Environmental > Aquatic > Marine > Intertidal zone | place: USA... | reverse complement strand
TTTCAGCAACTGCAAACCCTCATAAGCATAAAGAGATGATGCAAATACTCTCGGGCAAAGTAGAGCTATTGCCCCGTCCGATTCAGATTCCAGAAATTGTCGAAGACGCCCCAGACCTTCAAGGTAACGCTTTCCTCAAAGCTAAAGCAATAATGAGCGCTACCGGTATGCCGACAATTGCAGACGATACCGGATTGGAAGTTGAATTTTTAGATGGCAGACCTGGAGTTCATTCAGCCCGTTACGCTGGAAAGAATGCAGAACCAAGTGACAATATTAAAAAATTGTTGAATGAATTGTCTGAGGTGCCACTAGAGAAACGAGGAGCAAGATTCCGGACCGTCATTGTAGTCTTGTGGCCAGATGAGAAATTGATAACATCCGAAGGCATAGTTTCTGGCAAAATCGCACTAGCCCCAAGTGGAAACCTGGGATTCGGTTATGACTCAATCTTTCTTCCTAGCGAGATAGAAGGAAAGACATTTGGAGAAATTAGCGATTTGGAAAAAAATGTCATAAGTCATAGAGGTAGAGCTCTTCATGCAATCTCATCAAGGCTGATAACTATAGCGTAATCAGTTATAGACGATCGAAACTTACTTTTCATCCGAAATAGGTAGTTTTGAACTTGCCAAAAACATAAACAAACTCCCAAACAAAGCTGAGGCAAGTGAGCAAAACCACGCGTAACTATAGTCAAACGAGTCTGCAATCAATCCGAAGCCTAAAGGTGCAAACATTGCACCAACACGAATACTGGTTTGAACAATCGCCGTTGCTTCACCTGGTTCATCACGATGATGTTCAATGATGCCTAATAATGCTAAGCCAGGCCAGGACCAGCCGATTCCAAAAATAAATACGGAGCCGACTGCTATGGATGCTTTCGTCTCAATGGCGAACAACACAAAGGATAATGAACCAAGTAAAAGCGACGCTGAAACAGCTTTAAAGCGGTCAAATTGAAAACGGTCAGCTAAGAAACCCCAAGTAAGGCGAGAAATGATCATTAGAAGACCTCCTAAACCTAGGATCAGTCCAGCAGTTTCGCTGCTATATCCAGCATTTTTTGCTGATGTCGTAAGGAATCCTGAGACCGTAACGACAGCAGCAGCAGAAAATGCTCCCCCTAGAGCGAGGAGCCGAAGGTGGGATAGTCGCCACATTTCGCGACGAGATGATAACCCACTTTTTGTTACGAAAGGGGTATTGGGAATCATGAACCATGCAGGAAATGCGAGAAAAGCAATAAACAAAAAAGTTCCCTTCCATCCGAAAACCACTCCGAGAGTAGGAACAGCAAAACCTGCAAGAGCAGTTGCAAAAGGAACTGCAGATTGCTTTGCAGCCATTGCTATGCCTTGCCTTTCAAGAACAACAGACGATGAGATTAGCGTATTGGTCGCAGGGTGAATGATTCCTTCAGCTATTCGATTCAAGCCGATAAAGAGCATTAGTAGCAAAAACGTGTTCCCGAAGGACCCCGTAAGAAATGCAGCTAATGACGCAATGGTAACACCGTACCTCAAAACACGTTTTGGCCCACTCCTATCTGCAGCTCCACCAGATATTGACATGACAATACTGGAAACTAGATAACCAAAGGTGAGAATCGCGCCGAGCTCGGTATCACCAAATGAAAGATCTTTCTTTATTTCCGGAGCAAATGCTCCAAAAAGAAAACCTGGCAATGCCACAAGCGCTATTGCAGAAGCAGAAGCAGCAGTTGGACGCCAAAATGTCCGTTTGTTCTCAGCAGGGGGGTCTTCACATGTCACTCTATGAAGTTAGTTCTTATTTCGGACAATATCTGATTAATATATATTGTCATTCTGACTATATATAATGGTAGCATCGTAGCTTAGGACTAGAATATGCATAACAAACAGAAATCATATGCCTTCCATACCGACCATTATGAGCTCACAATGATTGACGCTCTCTTGCAATCTAATCAAATTGACAAAAAATCAGTGTTCGAAGTCTTTGCACGAGAACTTCCGTTAGGAAGATCTTTTGGTGTTTTTGCTGGAAGCAATCGCGTGTTGTCACATTTAGAGAGTTTCTATTTTGATGATGACATGTTGCGATTCATAAGTGACCAAGAGATAGTCTCAAGAGAAACTCAGCAGTACCTATCTTCTTTTCGGTTTACAGGCGACATAACCTCTTATCATGAAGGCGAAACTTACTTTCCATACAGTCCCGTTATGACTATTGAAGCGAAGTTAGGAGAAGCTTTACTTATTGAAACGCTCCTTTTGTCAATCGTAAATTTTGACTCTGCCATTGCAACTGCTGCAGCTAGAATAGTGCTCGCTGCAGGAGGACGTTTTGTAATGGAAGCCGGCTCTCGACGAATTGACCCTGATGCGGCAGTCAATGCGGCTCGGGCAGCATATATCGGTGGGGTTGACGTTACATCTAATTTAGAAGCAGGACGTATTTGGGGTATCCCTACCACAGGTACGGCTTCCCATGCCTTTACACTTGCTTTCCAAACCGAATTGGAAGCATTTGAAGCTCAGGCCAAGTATTTAGGAGCTAATTCAATTTTTCTTGTGGATACTTACGACATCGAATCGGGTATTAGGAATGCAGTGTTAGCTTCAAATTCGAAATTGAAAGGAATACGTATTGATTCAGGTGACCTAGGGATTGCGGCAAAGGAAGCTCGTGTCCTTCTCGACAAACTCGGAGCATCACAAGCGCAGATTATGGTTTCAGGTGATTTAGATGAGTACAAAATAAAAGATTTAATGCACGCACCTATTGACGCCTTCGAGTCTGGGCACAAGTTAGTTACGGGGTCTGGTGCAGCCTCTGCCGGTTTCGTATACAAACTGGTAGCCGTAGAAGATGATCATTCAGATACTGCAATGAGGACAGTCCAAAAGAAATCAAAGGGGAAAGTTTCTCGAGGTGGGAAAAAAATTGCGATGCGCAAAATCGGTTTTGATGGCACAGCGATAGAAGAGTCAATATTTACCAATGGCATCTCAGAAAAATCTTTGCCATCTAATGGGTACAGAAATCTCCAAAGCCAAATAATGCGATTGGGTCAAAGTGTGGATATCGCCAATTTAGAAGACTCAAGAAATCATCTAATGAAAATCCGAGCTGAAATTCCTGAAACAATTCAATTACGCGTAGGGGCCCAGCCAGCGATTCCTAGCGTCAACTATCCCAAGGGGAATACTGATGGCTAGATCCAAGAGAGCGCTTGTCATAGTTGATGTACAGCCTACCTTTTGTGAAGAGGGATCTTTACCAGTTAGCGGAGGGGATACGGTAGCAAGAGAAATCGCAGATTTCCTATCACAAGATCAAGGTTATGACTGCGTCATCACTACACAAGATTGGCATATAGACCCTGGTCCACACTTTTCTGAAAACCCGGATTATAAAGATTCGTGGCCAGATCATGGCGTTGCTGGGACTTCTGAAGCCGACCTGCATCCGGAACTTGCAAATATCCATGAAAAGATAAATTACTCTGTTAAAAAAGGAATGTTCCAAGCGGCCTATTCAGGCTTTGAAGGATTTGATGACCACAAAAGGAGTTTGAAACAAATTCTTGACTCGGAATCCATTACTCATGTTGATGTCGTAGGCCTTGCATTTGATCATTGTGTAAAAGCTACAGCAATCGATAGTGCTCAAAATAACTTTAATACAAGAGTTTTTGTCAACTTATCTGCAGCTGTCTCACCAGAGCTAAACATGGAGGTCTCCAACGAGATGAGATCACATGGCGTGGAGGTTATTCACTAATGGCAATTCATGGGAATATTCAGGCTAAGGATCTTTCAGAAGAGGATATTAATTTTGTCAAGAACTACGAGCCAAGGGATTATCCACCTAACGCTGTAACAGCGGATGTGATTCTATTAACCATACGCTCAGGACGACTGGCTGTTTTATTAGTTGAACGTGCAAGCCCACCACAAAGCGGCTCTTGGGCACTACCTGGAGGGCATCTGAATCCAGAAGAGTCAATACATGAAACTGCGTTGAGAGAATTAGCTGAGAAAACTGGATTTGCAGCAGAGCCTGCGCATCTAGAGCAATTACAGACGTATTCCACTCCGGGCCGCGATGCTAGAGACACGAAAATGAGAGTTACGTCTGTAGCTTATCTAGCATTCATGCCTGATCCGGGTACTCCTAAAGCTGGTTCGGATGCTCACTCGGCACGTTTCTGGGCAGTAGACGATCTACCAGAATTTAACTCGCAGCTAACTTGGGAAGACGGTCCAGTTCTTGCTTTTGACCATGCTGCTATGCTGCGGGATGGTCTTGAGCGAGCTGCATCGAAACTCGAATATACGACTCTTGCAACAGCGTTTGTAGATGAGCAGTTTACTATTTCCGACTTACGTCGCGTTTATGAAGCAGTCTGGAGAAGTAATATCGATGCTCCTAATTTTTCCCGTAAAGTCAAATCTGCATCTGGCTTTATAGAACCAACGGGAGTAAAGCGTGCCACTGGTAGGGCGCCAGCAGGCCTCTTTGTTAAAGGGGAAGCAGATATTATATCACCGCCATTTTTTCGGCCTGTAGACTAGAAAGCAATAACTATTCGGAGTTTGCAAATTATCGACAGAATTTAGATACCCTTACGGAACCAAGCGCCGGTGGCGGAATTGGCAGACGCGCAGGGTTTAGGTCCCTGTGTCCATTAGGATGTGTGGGTTCAAGTCCCACCCGGCGCACATTAAATAAAATATGGCGTAGATAAATAAAGCCTCTAAAATAAAATAAGAAACTATGACTGGAGTTGGAACTATGAACATCGATACCCAAGCATCTGACGATATTTCTCGTTTAGCTGGACAATTCAATATCTATTCCCAGTTGTTAAGGAACCGGATCGTTATGTTGTGGGATCAAGTCGATGATGACATCGCAAAAGAAATAACTGCGCAATTGCTTTATTTGGAAGGTGAAGATTCTGAAAAAGATATCTGGTTATATATCAATTCTCCTGGTGGGTCTGTTACTGCGGGAATGGCAATATACGACACCATGCAATTGATCAAACCTGATGTCGCAACCTTAAGCTTAGGCTTAGCAGCTTCAATGGGGCAGTTTCTTCTTGGGGCAGGAGCACAGGGTAAGCGATACTCATTAAAGCATGCTCGGATCATGATGCATCAACCACTTGGAGGTATCCAAGGCCAAGCGTCAGATATTGCCATACAAGCAGAACAACTTAGCTATATCAAGAAATTGATGGCTGAGTTAATAGCTGGACATACTGGGCAAACGGTTGAGCAAGTACAAGCCGATTCAGACAGAGATCGATGGTTTACAGCTGAAGAGGCGAAGGAATATGGCATCGTAGACCACGTCATCACAAGTCGTGGAGAGGTCAATTAATCTCACGAATTAATTATTGAGATCTAATGGGATTTCGGTCGTGGGAATCGGCGATTCAGTTTCAAAATCAATTCCGCAAACGCTTTCCCCATAATCCTCAAGTTTTTCTATAGAGCCGATACTGTCATTGATTTTATTTTGGAATTCAAGAAGGACAGTAGGTCTATCATCAGGTGCAGAAGCTACAAGAGCATCAAGAATTTCTATATATAAACCGACTACTTCTTCTGCGCTCTCAGCGATCTCGTCTGGGGGTTCCTTTATTAGTTTCCGAAGGTCCTGAATCGCTTTTTCAACACTCTCAATATCATTAAATTCGAAGTTATTTAATGGTGCATTTGGTTGAGCGACTTCAATGAAATTTTCACAGAATACTAACGGATCAATTGGGGTTTCCTGAGAACAGCCGGCAGATAGATGGAGGAGTAGAAGAGTGGCGCAAATGAACTTCGGCATGCTTTAGGCGCTGGACGCAATCTTTCGAAGATTATGTATCGCCTTTGCAGGACCGTCTGGGTGGTTGAAGATTGCGCTTCCAGCTACGAAGACGTTGGCTCCAGCATGCGTGGCTTGAGAGATAGTATTCTCATTTATACCGCCGTCTATTTCAATATTTACAGACAGTTCTTGCTCATCGATCATATTCTTTAATCTAGTTATCTTAATCTCTTGTGATGACAGGTATTTCTGACCCCCGAAACCAGGATTAACTGACATAATCAATACTTGGTCAACTAAATGAAGAACGTTCGAGATACTTTCAATTGGTGTTGATGGGTTTAAAGTTACACCAGCTTTCGCTCCTGAGCTTAAAATAACATTTAACGTTCTGTCTAGGTGGCGAACAGATTCAACATGCACCATGATAAGGTCACAGCCTGCTTCAATAAACATCGGTGACAAAAGGTCTGGGTCCTCTACCATGAGGTGAGCTTCAAAAGGTAAAGAAACATTTTTGCGACAAGATGCAACGGTGTCAGGACCAACTGTAAGGTTCGGAACAAAATTCCCGTCCATTATGTCCCAGTGGATTCTATCTGCTCCAGCTTCCTCTAAAGTTTCCAGTTCGGCACCTAACCGACTGAAATCCGCTGGAAGAATTGAAGGGCAGATCTCTATTTGAAGTTTCTCTTCACTCATTGTCATTTCCTTCCTTTCCCTGTGATTCGCTTAGACTACATTATTGCTCAAACAATATCTTCTCACGAGATAATTACTTCTTTAGTGATAAGTTGCATCTCACCTCATCGCTACTTACCCGATGAAATAATGACATTTGGGTTAAGGATAGTTTTTGGGTCAAAGGCTTTCTTTATTTCTGTAAAAAGCTCAATCTCTGCTTTATTACGTTGTAAGTGGAGATATGGCGCTTTTGCTCGACCAATTCCATGTTCTGCGGAGATGCTTCCTTCAAGAGAAACAACGAACTCTAGTACTTCCTTTTCTATCTTCTTAACGGCGGGTTCCGAATTCAAGATATTAAGATGAAGATTTCCATCAGCGGAATGACCAAATACGTATGGTGAACATGCCGGATTTATTTCTTGACATCTTCTTTCAATTTCTTTTAAAAAATACTCAAGGTTCTGTAAAGGTAATGTCACGTCAAGTTTTAGTGGAACGCCTTTAGAAGATATCGCAAGAGTGTGGAGTTCTCTATACTGCCATATTTTTTGACTGTCACTATGGTTAGTCGCTACTAGAACTGACTCCTGAGCTTGGAGAATTTTTCCTAACGCTCCTTCGCTTAATCTATCTGTTACACCTAAAGGTCCAGCGAATTCGCAGAGGAGGTAGGTACTATGCTTATCTTCCCAAAGCGGGTTTAGGTTAAAAACTTCTTTAATAAGGTTCACACCCTTTCGAAAGAAAAGCTCGCAGGCTGATGTATCTTCATTAGATGTTATGCAGGCTTCAGTGATTTCAAGAGCTTCTTGAACCGTATTCAAGCCAAACAGTAATGTAATTCTTTCCTCGGGTTTTGGCCATAACCGAAGTTTGGCCTGTGTAACAATAGCGAGTGTCCCTTCACTGCCGCATAGTAAACTAGGAAAGTGGTATCCGGTATTATCCTTTTCTAAACCATTTAAATTTCCAATTATTTTCCCTGCCCCTGTAACAGCTTCAACACTCACAATCTGGTTACGCGTAGTTCCATATCTGAGAACGTTTAGCCCTCCAGCATTAGTCGCAATTGTTCCTCCGATGGTGGCTGAATCCCTTGCTCCAAAATCAACTCCATAAACTAAGTTGTGTGAGGAAGCTAATTTCTGTATTTCTGAAATTGTTGTTCCGGCCTCAGCTTGTATATGACTTTTGTTGGTATCTGAGATACTTAACTTGTTCATTCTTTGCATTGAAATGATCAATTCCCCATTTAAAGGGACACTTCCGCCGACCATACCAGTATTGCCACCTTGAGTGACCACAGGTACCTGATTAATTGAGCACCAACTCAAAACTTTTGCGACGTCGCTAGTTGATTGGGGGAAAATAATTGCAGGAGAAAAACCTATGTATCTTGCTGTCCAATCATTACTATATGATTGAACAAGATCGGGATCCTGATACACACGATCCTTGCCTAACAGGCCTTCTAATTCTGAGAGATGCACAACTTGATCGTAATGCCGACATCTCAATGATAAAAGGATAGGAATCGTTAAACATAGCGAATATTGCGCATTCTCTTCTACACTTTTAGTGTGAGCAAAAAATCAGGGAATAATTCTCATCAGCAGTCTCCATACCCCTTTGCTATTCGCTTCTTTAATGAAATGAAAGCACTGGGCGTCAAGGAAGTCGCAGTTTCTCCAGGTTCCCGAAACACGCCTCTAGTGCTAGCAGCTGACCTAACGGGACTAGAAGTAAAAGTTTTCCTTGATGAACGAGTTGCTGGTTTCTATGCACTTGGTAATGCCAAGGTAACGAATACTCCAGTGATACTGGTCTGTACTTCAGGCACTGCATTAGCGAACTACCTGCCGGCTGTTATTGAAGCGAATCACTCCGGGGTCCCTATGATCATATGTTCAGCTGACCGACCTCCTGAGTTGCGACAGTGGGGTGCAGGTCAAACAATAGATCAGGTTCAAATTTATGGATCTAATGTCCGATGGTTTTATGACTTGCCTGTAGCGAACAGTGCCGACCCATCGCAAGCTCAGAATATAGCTGTAAGAGCCTGGGATAGATCTGTTGCAGGTAGAGGTCCTATCCATCTCAATTGGCCCCTTCGTGAACCCTTGGAACCTCCGTCTGATCTCGTAGTTCCCGAAGCAAATCTGAAACCTTTTGATACAACTACCTTCTCTGACGCCGGTGCACAACGGTTAATGCAACTAGGGGAAAAGTATGAGAATGGAGTAATTTCAGTCGGCCCAAATGATCTAGATGATAATGCAATGCAGCGAATCGGTCGGTTTTCAGAAGTAGTAAAGTGGCCTATCATTGCCGACCCTGCTTCTCAAATACGTGGACGAGCTGTAAGTGGAACCGTCATTACCTCGGGTGAGGTGTTATGTGGGTCTCTTCCTTTCACGGAGTCTCTTGGGTCGCTGGATGTTGTTATTCATATTGGCCTAGCACCTACAACAAAGGCATATAAAAGATGGCTCAGCATAAATTCTCCGGTGCATCATATCCTGATTTCGCCAACAGTGGATTGGGTTGATCCGAGCAATTCCATAACAGAGGCATATTATGGCGACCTTTTCTTTCCTTACAGTGAAAGCAGCGAAACTCTCAGACCGGATTCACTATGGTTGGAGCAATGGGAGAAGGGAAATGCGGTCGCAACTTCCATAGTGCAGCAGTACTTGCAAAATGATCATAACGAACTTTCAATAGTTAATGCAGTGATGGAAGGAGTAGAAAGTGAAGTGCGTGTGATGTTATCTAACTCCATGATAATTCGTGACGCGGAGCTAGCTTTTACTCATAATGCGATCCCCTATAGGACCTTATGCAATAGGGGGGCGAATGGAATCGACGGTATTGTCTCAACAAGTCTTGGGGCTTCATTTGGGTCCGAAGAAAAGGTGGTTTGCCTTATTGGGGACGTAGCTGCAACACATGACTTTGGCGGAATACTAGCCAGTATCAGGCTGGAAGCTGAGATGACTATCGTGATTCTGGACAACGGGGGAGGTGGCATCTTCTCCTTCCTGCCAATACGTAACGCTATCAACAAAGAACAATTCGATAAATATTTCCTAACATCACCGATGTTGCCGTTCACAGACGTTTTCAAATCACTAAGGATAGATGTTTCGACTCCTCAGACGATCAAGGAACTGAAAGCTGAAACCAAAAGGACGATGTCAAAATCTGGTCTTTCCATTATCTACTACCAAAGTGACACTGACTCAACCTTGCGGGCTTTTGGATCTATAAGAGATACATTTGACCAGGAATTTGGGCAGGAAGTATAGAAAGCATGACGGAAACTTCCTGTCCGCTTTACTTTTCGCAAACAGAAGTTGACTCAACGGGAATAGTTCTCCACGGGTTTCTTGGAAGTCATAAATCAATGGAGGAACTTGCGAGCTATTTGGACTCTTCTTATATATTGCCCGACCTGATTGGGCATGGACGCAGCCCATGTCCTAATGGACTTAAGCAATATGCGTTTCAAGCTATGGTCGACCAGGTTCATGAGGTTGTACATTCTTCTTTACAAGAACCTTTTGATTTAATCGGTTATTCAATGGGGGCCCGTTTAGCTCTTAGTTATGCACTTACTAAACAAGATAGCGTTCGATCGCTTACCCTTATTGGTGGAAGTCCGGGGATACAAGATGATTTTGCTCGCCATCAAAGGGCTCTAGATGACATCCGTAAGATCGCATTACTTGAGGACAAAGGACTTCCTGAATTTGTTAATGCATGGGAAAAACAACGAATTTTCTCTACCCAAAGGCTACTATCAAGCGGCAAGTTGTTAGCGCAAAGACGTGCAAGGTTATCTACGAACCCTGCAGGAATCATTAGTCATCTACGCGCATCTGGTGCGGGGGTTATGCGGCCTCTTTGGGAGCGACTCCATGAAATCAGAATACCGGTTTTGCTCATTGTGGGGCGTGAGGATGAAAAGTACATTGATATCGCAGAGCGAATGCGATCACATATACCAGCGTCAACACTAGCAACCGTCTCTGGAGCTGGGCATGCAGTTCACTTTGAGGAACCTGAAGAAACCGCTGAGGTTATTAATAAGTTTATCAGGGAGTTGGAATATGCGAATTGAAAAGGTTCGTTACGAATTGATTCGACCGATAATTACATCAAAGGCACAAATCACCTCAAGAGACGGCTGGATCGTGGTTATGGACGAGGGCGAATTCACAGGGTGTGGTGAAGTTCTGCCATTGGAAGGTTGGTCAAGCGTCACAATAGAGGAAGCATACTCCCAGCTCGTATCTTATGATTATTCTGAGACGTCAATGCTAGAACTCTCTAATGAAGTTCGGTCCGCGATTAACCTTGCGATCTGGAATCTTGAAGCATCAAAAAATGGAAAATCCCTTTTAGAGCACTTAGGAGGTGGAGCGGACTGTGTGAAAGTCAACGCATTTCTTGATGGTTCGAGTCAGCGAAATCTAAGAAGGGATTTAGAGAGTTATCGTGCAAGCGGACATTCTGTCTTTAAAGTAAAGCTAGGATTCAGAGATGATCAAGAGAGGCTGCAATTACTCTCTGAGACTGTACGAGAGGATGAGAAGATCCGTCTAGACCCTAACGGTAATTGGGCCTTACAGTACGCTGTTACTTTTTTAGACCGAGCAAGAAAATTGCTTGGTGACCGATTGGAATACGTTGAAGACCCTGTCGCAAATTTTGAAGATCTGAAGAAGCTAAGAAGCATCGTTCCAATACCCATTGCTGTAGACGAGTTGTGTAATTCTATCAATGACCTTGAAGCTGTTATTTCAGAAAATCTTGGTGAATACATTGTTATAAAACCTTCGTTAATTGGTGGCATTGATCAAACTCTGAAAATTTCTTCGTATGCCGCAAAAAATAATATCCAACCGGTGATTTCATCTACTTATGATGGGCCAACTGCGCTTCAGGGATGGTGCGCAGTCGCATCGATCGTTGCATCTGAAGTTACCCATGGGTTGGGGACTGCTGACTTGTTTTCTGATCCTCAAATGCGACAAATGGTGCCTGAGGGTGGGAAAGTTTATTTCAATTTAGAGTCAGACTAAACGCCGCAGAACCTTTCCCATCGCATTCCGGGGCAACTCATCTACTACTTCAATTGCTTTAGGTAACGCATAGTTTGGTAAAGACTCTCGTAGCTGAGCCCTGATATCGCTTATATCTATAGATTTTTCAGGATTTTCTGGAACGCAAACAATTGTGACTGCCTGTCCCCATTCTTGATCATGTCTTCCAACGACAACGTGTTCTGAGAACAGACCGAGTGAGTCTAGTTCTCTCTCTATAAGAACTGGCCAAACCTTTTCCCCTCCTGTGATAATGGCATCATCTAGCCGACCAGTTACTACAAGTCTTTGGTCATCTTGGAGAAAGCCTGCGTCTCCGGTTGCAAACCACTGCTCACTATTTTGAGGCTCATCACCCAAATAGCGACTAAAAAGAGTGGGACTCTGTACAACGATTTCGCCATCACGTATCTCTATCTTCACTTCAGGAAGGGTGGCGCCGTTATAAACGATGCCACTTCCGGTTTCCGTAAGGCCATATGTCGCTACTACATTTCCTGGAAGGGTTTGAGGTGCTGCAGCTCCACCAATAAGAATCTTTCGAAACATAGAAGGGTCTATCCGCCCCAATGCTGTAGGGACAAGGGAAACAAGTGTTGACCCATTTCGTCCTGCCTCTTCACATGATGCGGCATCAAATCGTCTCTGCATTTTAAGGCTAACTCCGCTATGAAGAGCTCTAGTAATGACAGAGAAACCCCCGATATGTGAAACTGGTATGCAGCACAACCATTCGTCAAGACTATTTTGCACATCTAACTGCGATGACGTTATTTTGGATGAAGACTGAAGGGCAGTATGTGTTAAAACGACTCCTTTCGGATTGCCAGTCGTTCCACTAGTTGCGATAACAAGGGCGTCATCAGGCTCCATTGATATCCCTTTGGTCTTATACGTTTCCTTTTCACTTATGACTTCAGATGCTCCAAAAGTATTGACTAGGTGCTCTTTTTTGACTTGTGGTAAGCGTTGATCAAGAGGAAATACTGAATGCCCTTTGTCCCAGGCTTCCAGAAGTTTGGAGACAAAAAAATCGCAACCGTCCATGTCCAAGGCGATTAATTTACGCATACAACTATATTGCCAGAAATTAAGAGATTAACAATACAAATTCATGTAGTTTGAGGTAATGGCGAATCAAAAAATATGTGTCTTTTGCGCTTCAAAAGAAGGTAGTGACGCTGAGTTCTTAAAGCTTGCCGAGGAACTCGGAGCAAAAATTGCACAGAAGGGGTTCGGGCTTATCTACGGTGGAGCACAGGTTGGACTTATGGGGCAGGTAGCTGATGCGGCCCTTGAAAACCAAGGTGAGGTTATAGGCGTAATTCCCGAATCATTAGCTGATCGTGAGATAGCCCATTCGGGGGTAACCTCCTTGATTGTGACAATTGATATGCACGATCGAAAGAGAACGATGTATGACTTGGCCGACGCTTTCATAGCGCTACCAGGAGGAATGGGGACGTTAGAAGAGGTATTTGAGGCGGCTACATGGACGAAGCTTGGAATGCATCGTAACGGGATATACAAACCCGTAGTGCTTCTTGATAATGGAAAATTTTGGCAAGACATGATTAGGTTTCTTGACTTTCAAGTCTCAGCTGGGTTCGTTAGTCAAAAGAGTCGGGAGATAGTCTCTAGCGCTTACACGGTAGATCAAGCAATTGATTTCGCGACGAAATTCCCGCGAATCAGTCAGTAACGCATAAAATTTTAACGTAAAATAATTGTATGAAAGTTAATTGGGTTGGAAAAGGTGACACGGTATACGACCGTGTTGGAGGAAGCAAATGGTTTTATCAATTGCTTGACTTCTTTTACGAAGACGTTGTTCGCAGGGATGAAATTCGCGAGCTTTACCCAGATGATCTGACTGACTCTAAGAGAAACACAGCAGATTTCCTTATCCAATATTGGGGTGGACCTTCTGAATACTCTGAGAGACGTGGTCACCCTAGGCTTAGGATGAGACATGCACCGTATGCTATTGGTGAAGACCAGAAAGAATCCTGGTTAGCAAGTATGCGTTTCGCCCTTGATCAGATGAAACCAGACAAAGAGATTGATGAGGCAATGGACGAATATTTTCTGATGGCTGCCGATCATATGAAGAACGTTATTTCAGAATGAAATGGTTGTGTCTGGAGGAGTGTTCATTGGTTGGGGTAAAGTGAATTCATGGATGAATTAAACTATCTTCCTTTTGATTGCGATAATCACTACTACGAAGCCGAGGACGCATTCACTCGTCATGTTCCGCGCGAGTGGCAACGACGTTGTGTCCAATGGTGTGAAATCAATGGTAGAAGGCATCACATAGTTGGTGGTAAGTTAAGTTTGGCAGTTGCGAACCCTACATGGGATCCAATAGCAAAACCGGGCGCACTTCACGAGTATTTCAGAGGTAACCCCACTGGGAAATCGCCACTTGAAATGCTGAAGGATAGAGAGCCCCTCCCTCAAGAGTATATGAATAAGGATGCAAGGGTTGAGAAGATCAGGCAGCAAGGTCTCTCAGCAGTTTGGCTGTTTCCAACGCTAGGTGTGCTCTATGAGGAACTCCTCAAGGAGGATATTGAGGCTGTCAAAGTATTATTTCGCGCATTTAATAAATGGTTGAATGAGGATTGGGGATTTAACTATCAAGATGCAATATTCGCAGCTCCATATATAAGTTTGTGCGATGTTGATTTTGCTGTCGAAGAGCTTGAATCGGCTCTTGAGAACAATGCCAAAGTAATTTGTATTAGGCCTGCAGCGGTTTTGACTGCTGATGGTTACAAGTCACCTGCAGATAGTGTGTTCGACCCCTTTTGGAACTTATTGAACGAATCAGGCATTCCGTTAGTCATTCATGCAGGGGACAGTGGCTATTCCTCGCAGGGCTACGCTGAGGATGGTTTTGGAGCAAATTTCGGTGGCGGAGCCTCTTACTCACCATCAATCAAAGCATTCAATATTGAAAGAGCTGCTCTGGATTGGCTGATGACCATGTCGCTTCAAAAAATGTACGAACGTTTTTCAAATTTGCGAATCGTCTCCGTTGAAAATGGCTCTAGTTTCTTGCCGGACCTTTTTCGAAAATTACCTCAACAGAAAAATAAGCTCATGGGGTGGTTCAAAGAGGACCCTCTAGAATTGTTTAAAAAACATGTATGGATAAATCCATTTTGGGAAGATGACCCCTATGAGGTCGCAGATCTAATGGGAACGGACAGAGTTGTATTCGGCTCTGATTGGCCTCATATCGAAGGAATGCCTGCGCCATTAGATTACGTTATGGAATTGAAAGAGTTTTCGATGGAGGACCAAAAGAAAATCCTGTTAGATAACGTTGTTGAGCTAAACAAACCGAAACCGCTTCGTTAACGTCCTCCGCTAACTGTTATCACCTCTCCGGTCATCCATGATGAAGCTTCAGAGCACAAGAAAAGTACCGCTCCAGCTATATCTCTAGGTGTACCTAGCCGTTGCAAAGGAACGCCTGTTTCTTTTGCATATTGTGGCAAATCTTCAGGTTCCATTTTCATGACTTTGAAGAAAATATCTGTTGGAACTGCGCCCGAAGCTACTGCGTTGCACCTTATATCGGGTCCTAATTCATGAGCCAGCGATGATGTGAGAACATTAACCCCAGCTTTTGCTGCGGCATAGTGAGAATTATTAGGTACAGCACCCCATGAAGAACGTGATGAAATATTTATAATCGAGCCGCTTTGCATATTTCTAGCAGCTACCTGACAACCTACGAAAACGGATGTCAGGGTCAACGCTATTGTCTTATCCCAATCAGAACGCTCAAGTTCTTTGAGGGAAGACCGGCCTGTACTCCCTCCAACATTGTTAACCCAGATATCAATAGCCCCAAATTCTGAAATAGCCGAGTCAGCGAGAGATACTACCTGGTCATCGATTGTTACATCACATTGGGTAGGGAACGCAGTCCCTCCATTGCCGGTAATCTCGCGAGCGACTTCCTCTACATCTTCTTTAGTGCGGGAACAAAGCACAACTTTTGCTCCCGATTCAGAAAGCAACTTCGCTATCCCTTTGCCTATTCCTTTCCCGCTGCCAGTGATAACTGCGACTTTCCCAGAAAGGTTAAAGAGTTCGTCTACACTCATTTTCTTATGTTAATCCAAATATCGGCAGTATTCACTTTGTGTTTATTCGTAACGTTTATGGGGTGACATTATTGCTATTGATGTTCCTATAGATTGGTCGAGCGTCTTAATCGTTGTTATCTTTCGTCCGGCTTGGACAGCATCCTTCAAAGGGGTACATAACTTTCCAAGATATTTGCTTGTTCCATCAATATCTGATGAGACTAATGCAAGTCCCCAGAATTCTGGTTTGCCACCTTTTGTGGCTTGGTCGGGTCCAACTAATTCAAGTATCACATCGCCCAACCAAAAGAATGATTGACGCGTTTGATTAGGGGCATTCCCAAATTTACGCACACCTCTCAGGGCTATTCCTACTTTATTTAGTGCAGCTGTCGTTTTGTCAGGATCAGGACTAGTGACGACTAAATGATCAATTCGGTTTACCTGGTTTGGGTGTGCAGGTGTTTGAAGGATAGGCAAACTAGTCTGTGGCGTTTCGAATGCAAGCGAATCTACATTCCCTGCGACTCCAACGACGCTAATTGATATGATCCCAGTTGATAATGGACTGTTAATGAAGTTTAATTTTGTGTTTCCTATCAGGATTGACTTCCCTGAGCTTTCATTACGAACGGAAAAACCAATTTTTTCCCATTTGACCGGGTCCTCACCTAAGTTAATTTCTGAGATTTGGTTCTTTTCGCTCATCTATCCAAAGTATCAGCATTAGCTTTAATACGGGTTTCAACTTCGCATCCACCAGATAGCAAGGGCAAATTGAGAAACTAGTGATAATGAGGGCTCAAAAACATAACCCTACTTTGACTTTAATGTCCGCAGTCTTGGCAGCCGTGCTGGTTGTTGCAAATATCTCATCGCTGAACGTGGCTTTACCTCAGTTATCAAGAGAGTTGGGAGCAAGCCAATCTGATGTTCAGTGGATGGTTGATATCTATGCTTTTTTCCTAGCTTCACTTCTGCTGCCTGCAGGGGCTTTAGGGGATAAATTTGGCCGCAAATCAATGCTGCTTTTCGGAGTAGCGATCTTATGTATCGCCAATGTAGCAACCTTGTTTACGGAGCACTTTGACTTTGTAGAAGCTGATCAAGCAAAAATAGTCATAGCATTCCGGGCTCTCAGTGGCGTGGGAGCAGCATTCATATTTCCTGCAACTCTATCTACAATAACCACGACCCTACCTCCTGATAAAAAAGAACGCGGAGTAGCGATATGGACAGCGTCTGTTTTCTTTGGGGGATTATCGGGAGTTCTTCTTTCTGGAGCGTTGTTGGAGAGCTACTCATGGGAATCGGTTTTCCTCGTGATGGGTATTCTGTCAGCTTGCATATTCTTACTCTGTTGGGCTTTCCTTCCAAATTCATCATCGCCAGACGAATCAAACCTTGACCCACTTGGGGCTTTATTGTCTTTACTTGCCATTGGGGGACTTGTTTTTGCGACTATGGAGGGTCCTATAAAAGGTTGGGATTCAGAACTCATCCTCAGTTGTTTCATAGCGGGAGGAATTTCCCTTATAGCTTTTGTGGTTTGGGAACTAAGAACAAAAAAGCCTTTGCTCGACGTGCGTGTTTTTCAAAATCGATCAGTGCGCTCTGGTTCGTTCTCACTGCTTGTGCAATTTACTGTTGCATTTGGCTTTTTCTTTGTTGCTGTACAATTCCTCTCGTATGTACTTGGGTACGGGCCGCTTGATACCGGATTGAGTTTCCTTCCTACAGCTCTCGGCCTTTTCCCTGCATCACTGTTAGCTATCCCCTTGACGAAAAAATTCGGGTTCAGGTTCGTAGGGTTCCTAGGTCTTTCTTTACTTGGATTATCTCTCTATATAGGAACTCAACTTGAAGTGGATAGTAGTTTCGGGGACTTCGCAGTAGTCGCTATTATTTACGGAACTGGTATCGGACTAGCCTCACCGCCTGCAACAGAAATACTAGTTTCATCGCTGCCATTTGAGAAGCAAGGAGTAGCCTCTGCTTTGAACGATGTCCTACGAGAGCTAGGTGCAGTTATCGGGATAGCAATAGCTGGATCAATGTTTAATAGTGGGTATCGCAACTCAATTGATTTACTGCAAGAGTTCCCTGACGAAATCTTACAGCTAGTAAAAGAAACCCCCGCAGTAGCTCCTCAGCTAGCGGGTTCATTAGAGACTTCAATGAACAAGTTTCTTTATGAGGTAACTGTTTCGGTAGCAGAAGGATGGAGTAATTCAT
>Ga0315315_10002172_pt1 | contig 17964 bp, 17 predicted proteins | sample M140m3416metaG_FD_203699 | JGI IMG/M metagenome (GOLD analysis project Ga0315315, IMG submission 203699) | Ammonia-oxidizing marine archaeal communities from Monterey Bay, California, United States - M1 40m 3416 | ecosystem: Environmental > Aquatic > Marine > Intertidal zone | place: USA... | reverse complement strand
AAAAGATTTAACGTTAGATTGTTCTGATTTCATATTTTTTTTTACTGACAAGCTAATATCACTTTTTTCAATAAGATTTGTCAAAAGATATTTATTTACTAAAAATTTAATAGCTTCAGAAACATCAGCTAAATCAGACTCTTTGCCCTTGCAGGTAATTGAGTTTCCTCTAAAAAAAATATTAGTTGTGGTTCTTTTTTCTAATTCTTTTAGGTTTTGATTAAATTCCCCTACAATTGACATTAACATTAGATTGTTTGATATCTGTATGTTCAAAGTTTCCGAGTCAATCTTTCTTATTATCAAGCTTTGGTCTAATTTACTAATTTCTGACATAATGGTTAAGCTGCGTAATCTTCATATTTATCATTAATAATAATTTCACCAAACAAAGTATTTTGATTACAATTATTTATTTTTACATTTAAAATTTTACCTCTTATATCTTTATTGCTAGTTATGATTACTGAATTAAAATATTCGTCCCTTCCAAAATATTTATTTTTATCACTAACTTTGTTTTCAACTAACACTTTAGCTGTAGTACCAGTTAACTCATTTCTGTAAGCTGATTTTAGGCTACTGGCTTCCTTTTGAAAAATTGATAATCTTTCTTTGGCTATATTATCATCTATTTTTTTTATGTTTGCAGCTGGTGTCCCTGGTCTTGCGCTAAAAGTGAAGGAGTAAGTATTTATATATTTTACTTTGTTCAATAAAGTTAAAGTTTTATCAAAATCAACATTAGTCTCTCCGGGGTAAGCGATGATAAAATCGCTAGAGAATTTTATATTTTCTTTCTTTTTTTTAAGTTTTTCAATTAAATTTAAATAATCTTCAATTGAGTGCCCCCTATTCATATCTTTTAAAATCTTATTTGATCCACTTTGAACTGGTAAGTGTAAAAGAGGCATTAATTTTTCACAGTCAGAGTGGACTTGGATCAAATCATTTGTAAAATCTTTGGGATGAGACGTAGTGTATCTTATTCTTTCTATATTTTTAATATCATTAATCGAATAGATTAAATCAGAGAGTTTTTTGTTCTTATAGTTGTAAGCATTTACATTTTGCCCCAATAGAACTACCTCTTTTACTCCATTCTCAGCGAGATGTTTTGTTTCCAATAAAATATCTAAAAAAGGTCTAGAGCATTCTGGTCCTCTGGTATAGGGAACTACACAAAATTTACAAAATTTGTCACAACCTTCTTGAATAGTTAAATAGGAAGAAGTTTTGTTTTCAGTATTTTTAATCAAATTTAGCTGATCAAATTTTTCTATAGTTTCAAACTCGGTTAAATTTATTTTTGAATTTTTTTTCTCTATTGTTAAAATTATCTTATTAATCTCATGATAAGACTGGGGACCGATAACGGCATCGATATATCTCTCTTTTTTAAGTAACAGATCCCCCTCGGCTTGAGCTACACACCCGGTAACTAAGATGATAGGTTTTTTTTTATTTCTAAATTCTTTTTTAACTCTTCCTACTTCGTGATAAACTTTGTCAGTAGCCTTTTCTCTTATATGGCAAGTGTTGAGAATATAACAATTTGCATCTTTGAGATTTTTAGTTAAATTATAACTAATTTTTTTAACAAAATGCAAAATACGATTACTGTCGTATTCATTCATTTGACAACCCAAAGTTTTGATAAATATTTTTTTTGACAAGTTATTTTTTAATTTTGGAACCGTATAATTCAAGTTTATGGTCAACTAATTTGTATCCTAATTTATTGGCAATTTTTTCTTGCAATACTTCAATTTCTTTATCTACAAATTCTACTATCTCACCGCTGTTTATATCAATTAAATGATTGTGATCATCGTTTATTTCGTATCTAGCTTTACCTGTTTTAAAATCATGTTTAATTAAAATTCCTGCTTCTTCAAAAAGTTTAACAGTCCTATAAACTGTGGCGATACTTATTTTATCATCAATTTGTGTTACACGTTTATGTAATTCATCTACGTCGGGATGATCTTTAGATCCGTACTCTTCTTTTGACTCAGAGAGTATTTTTGCAATTATTTTCCTCTGGTCTGTTAATCTTACACCTTTTTCTTTACATTTTTTTTCAATAGTACTCATAATTTTAATTTAACTTAAATATAGTGGTTTAATCAAATTTTTCTCTATTAAATTTTTATTAATTAAAATTTCAATATTTTCAAGGTTAAATTGCGATAAATCTAGATCTTTAAAACCATATAATTGAGCTTTCTTTGATATTTTAATTCCTTTTGCTACTGATAGAGCTATTCTTATTGATGAAAAGCTTCCAGGGCCATTATTAACAAGAATTGAAAAGTTTGTATCTATTTTGGCTTTGTGCTTATTGGTCAAATTGAATATTGTCGATACAAGAAATTCATTGTTTTGAATTTTAGTTTGAAAATCATGAATAAAAAAATTATTATCAATCCTTAAACCAACTTTATCGTTTTTGCCTGTGCAACTTATTATTAAAAAATCTTTAATCATTTTTATATATCTAACTTTTTTATTTCCATTAAATAAACTTTATTCCGCATCAGAAAATAAGAATGTTAAAGATTACGGAATTATTTCTCTTATGTACCATAGATTTGAAGAAAATAAATATCCATCTACAAATGTTAAAATTGAAGATTTTAAGAAGCATTTAGAAATTATTGAAAGTCAAAACATTGATTATGTTAACCCAAAAAACTTTGAATCTGATCTATTTAAAAAAAAAGATAAACGAAAAGTTTTACTAACAATAGATGACGGCTTTTTATCTTTTTATAAAAATGCTTGGCCAATACTTAAAGAAAAAAAAATTCCTTTTATTTTATTTGTAAGCACTCGGGAAGTAGGTTCGTCTGGCTACATGAACTGGAATCAAATTAAAGAACTCAACAAAGAAGATTTTGTTGAAATTGGGAATCATAGCCATTCGCATGAGTATCTAGTAGACGAGAAGCCTGAGCTAATTAAAAATGATATCAGCTCTTCTATCAAAATTTTTGAAAAGAATTTAGGAAAAAACTCAGTTTTTTTTTCTTACCCCTTTGGTGAATACAGCTTAGAATTTAAAAAAATTATTAAATCCTTGGGTTTTAAATATGCTTTTGGTCAACATTCAGGTGTTATGGATCACACAAAAGATCTCTATGAGCTTCCAAGATTTCCAATTAATGAAAAATATGGAGAACTAAAAAGATTTTCGTCTTTAACCAAAACTCTTCCCTTTAAATATAAAAAGATAATACCTGAAGAAAAATTTTTAACAGACGGTAACAATCCCCCTAAGGTAGAAATAGAATTTTATGAAAATATTGAAAATCTCAAATCATTAAATTGTTATTCCAATGAAGGTAATAAATGGCGAAATTCATCAATAGGTTTTACTAATAGCAATACTTTAGAGATTTCTATTAATGAAAAATTTATAGGTGAGCGGGGGCGCATTAATTGTTCTCTGAAAGCGCATAATGGTTTTTGGAGGTGGTTAGGAATACAATTTGTAATTGCTGATGATTAATATTTACAAATTTAATTCTTGATTTGGAATTGAGTTTGCTAATCTCACCAGTTCAAAATCCATTAACTTATTTTGAACAATTATTTGAGCTAATATTTTAGTATACTCGCTTCCTGTTTCTGCATAACTTTCTAGAGTTTTGGTAAGTTCTAACCCATTAATTTTTTTATTTTTGTCTCTTAAGCTGCCTCTTTTCTCTCTAAATTTATTATAACTTTTATGAGTATTTAAATTATTTTGATAAGCTTTTACAGAAGCTCTTAGAATTGGAAATCTAAGTATTTTATGACTCTTCGATTTATCTTTAAAAAGAGGTTCAATACCTTTTCCGTTCCAAGTCCACTGCCCGAAAATTGCGTTACCTTCTAATGCAAAACGTGAAGTTCCCCATCCACTTTCTTTAGCAGCTTGTGCTAAAGCTATAGATACTGGAATTATGTCCATTCTCTTTTTTAGTTCCTCGACGTTTCCTTTTTTGACTTTATATTCTAAAAACTTTTGGCGTAACCATTGTTTTTGTTCATCTGTTGTATCTTTTTTAGAGGTAATATTTTTCAATTTAAATCTGTCGTCTAATATTTTTTCATTCTCTGCAACGATTAAAGGTAGTACAATTTTAATGAAAGTTTCTTTCTTTAATTTTACACTTTGAATTTCATCTAAATCTTTTGGAAATTGAGTAAAATAAATTGGTTTAACTGTTTTATCGAACCTAACCTTGTTTAAGTCATAATTTACATCTTCAAATAAATTTAAAACTGTAGAGGTTTTTAAATTTAAGTCAGGTAGAATCAATTCTGTTACGTTTTTATCTTTTTTTTTAATTTCCACCTTTGGTTTTTTTATTTTGACTTCTGCCTTAGGCTGATCTTTTTTAGGTTTTATTTTTAACTCTGCATCTACATCTTTCTTTTTAAGTACATGCATTTCTTTAGATTGATCAAAATTTTTAAAGGTAGATATTCCCGAAATTAAGATTGTAATTATTCCTGACACCACAAAAAAAACTATTACGACTTTGCCAGCTTTGTTTCTGTTTATTTGTTGTTCATATATTCCGTGAAATAAATTTGTAAAAAGATTCCCACAAAAATGATAAACAGTTGATCCTAATTTTGGAAATATGTTAAGGAAACTTATTCCTATGATACCGACTTTTCTCCAAATATTATAAAAAAAACTTGAAACAGATCTTGAGCTATCTTCTTTTAAATAATTTATTTTTCTTGAAACTTTGCTTACTGATTTAGAAGTATCATCTTTAAAATTGTCAATTAGCTTTGAAGCTTTTAAAAGAGGTTTGCTTATATTTTCTTTAAAAAAAGTTGTTTTGAAATCTTTTGGAATTACAATCTTATTTTTTCTCAGTATTAATTCTAATTGCCCGGAGGTTAAACTTTTTTTATTTCTTATATAGTCTTGAACTTCTTTAACACTATAAATTTTAGCAAGTTCAAGTAATTGATCTCTGTAACTTAATCTTTTTTTCATATTAGTTGGCCTCTACAGAATTAACTTCTTTGACATAATGTTTTAAAAGATTTTGAACTCCTTGTTTTAATGTCATCAGAGAACTTGGACAACCTGAACAACTACCTTGTAGTTCGACTTTCACAACACCATTTTCAAAGGATTTAAATTTAATATCTCCTCCATCTCTTGCAACTGCTGGCCTAATCTTAGTATCTAGTACTTCCACAATTTTTTTAATCGTCTCATCGTTTCCATATTCAGTTTTTTCAACTTTTGAAATTTCTTTTAGAATTGGATCTTTGCTATTTTCAAAATGATGATTTAAATGTGAAATGACCATGGGTTTTAACTCATCCCAAGATACTTCTTTAGTCTTTTTTACCGACAAGAAATTTTTAGCAAGCAAGACCAATTCAACACCTTTAAATCCCAATAATTCTTTTATGAAAGAATTGTTTATTTTATTAATTTGGCTTTTTTGAAATTCTTCAGTGCCAGTAGCAGAAATAGTATTTTCCGACAAAAACTTTAAAGACTCTGGATTTGGAGTTGTTTCAATTTGGATCATTAGGATAATTTTATATTATATCAGTCCAACTTTTTCACGTATAATCTTCAGGTTTTCCTCAGCTATTATACTGGCTTTTTCACTGCCTTTTTTTAATATTTCAACTAAGTGTGCTTTATTATCCATAAGTTTTTTTATTTTCTCACCAACTGGGCAAATCTCCGCGACTAAAAGATCTGCAAGTTTATTTTTAACATAGGAATATTCTTTTCCTCCCATCTGATCTAAGGTTTTTTCAATGCTAATCTTAGATGTTTCAGAATATATATTCAAAAGATTGAGTGCCTCAGGTTTTTTTTCAAGAGATTTAATATCGCCTGGAATAGACTCGGAGTCAGATTTAGCTTTTTTTATCTTTTTTATTATTTCATCTGCTGTGTCCCTAAGGTTAATTCTAGAGTAATCAGACTCTTCAGACTTACTCATTTTTTTTAAACCATCTCTCAGACTCATCACCCTAGAAATACTTTTTGATATCAAGGGTTCTGGAAGAGGAAAAAAATCCTTACAATTAAAATCGTTATTAAATTTTTGCGCAATATCCCTTGATAATTCCAAATGTTGTTTTTGATCCGCTCCAACAGGAACATGTGTAGCCTTATAAAGCAATATGTCGGCTGCCATAAGGTTTGGATAAATATATAATCCAACACTAGCCTTTTCTTTATCAGAACCAGCTTTATCTTTAAATTGTGTCATCCTGTTTAACCATCCAACTCTTGAAATACAATTAAATATCCAGGCTAGCTCGGAATGGCCTGATACAGAAGATTGATTAAAAATAATACTTTTATCTGAGTCTAAACCCGTGGCTAAAAATCCTGCAGTAGTTTCTAAGATATTATTTGTTAGATCTTTTGGATTTTGAAATGTGGTTATGGCGTGTAAGTCAGCTACACAGTAGATACAGCTCATTTCTTTTTGTAATGAAACAAAATTTTTAAAAGCGCCAAGATAATTCCCAAGATGGAGATTACCAGTTGGCTGAACCCCCGAAAATACAACTTTTTTATTACTCATTTAATTTGTTTTAAAATTTTTACTCTTTAATATTCCAGTTAAATAACATGAAATCAAATAAATACCTGCAACAAAACTGACAATTAACAGTAAATAAACTGATTTATACTTATAATTATAGGTCAAATAATCTTGAAAGTAATCTAATCCGAGTACTAAAATTAAGGACATAACAATGGTATTTATTATAATCTTAATAATATTTTTAAATAGGTAATTCTTTAGTAGTAAAGAATGTTTTTGGTTGAGCAAATATATATATAAGAAAACTCCAATCCAAGTTGATAATGAAGTAGCAATAGGAATAATTATAAAACCGACATTCCTAAAAAAAGATATACTTATTATGATATTTAAAAAAACTATAAATGATGAAATATAAAAAGGAGTCTTTGTGTTATCTCTAGCGAAGAAGAAATTAGATAAGATTTTAATAAGGGCGAATGCGGGCACTCCATAGCCAAAATATTTCAAAGCTAAAGCCGTCATCTCAATATTTGAACTAGTAAAAGAACCATAGCCAAATAAAGCATTGACTATTTCATCAGAAGCTAAAATTAAACCTAGACTTGCTGGTATCGATAATAAAAGAGATAACTCGATTGATTTATTTTGGATATTAGAAATTTTAAAAATGTTTTTTTGTTTAAAAGCTTTCGATAAAACAGGCAAAGAAACTGTACCCACTGCAATACCTGCTAATGCTAAGTTGATTTGGTATATCCGGTCAGCATAATATAAGTACGAAACTGCACTCGCTTCAAACGAAGCTATTATAGTGCCTACCAAAATATTAATTTGAGTAACGCCAGACGATAGAATGCTTGGTAAAAGCTTATTAAAAAAAAATTTTACTTTTTTTGTAAATTTTAATTTAAATCTAAATGAGAATTTATAGTATCTATTTGTAAAAAAAATTAAAAATAATAATTGAATAATCCCAGCTAATGTGACTCCGTACGAAAGCTGTTTAGCAAAATTTAAATTAAAATAAAAAGAAATTAACAAACTTAGTATTAATACAACGTTCAAAATTATAGGGGCGGCGGCGGCGGCGGCAAATCTATTATTTGAATTTAAAATGCCTGATAGAAATGAAGAGAGACTTACAAAAATTAAAAAAGGGAAAGTAATTCTCGTAAATTCTACAGCAAGATTAAACTTTTGAGTGTCTTCAAAGAATCCCGGGGCAATTAAATAAACCACATAGGGAGTAAATATCTCAACTATTAATATTATTAAAAAAAGTATTAATATAAGAGCGCTAAAAACGTCATCTGCAAATCTTTTTCCTTTTTCCTTATTGCCCGACTTAATTGATACATAGCTAGGTATAAATGCTGCATTAAATGTTCCTTCAGCAAATAAACGTCTAAAGGTATTGGGTAGCCGGAACGCTACAAAAAAGGCATCAGCAAATATTGATGCGCCTAAAAATATTGCAATTAATATGTCTCTGAGATAGCCTAAAACTCTACTGATTAAAGTAAAAAAACTAAATACATATGTTGATGATAACAAGTTCATATAAATTCTAAATTAAGCCACAAATAATAAATAAAAAATGCAATAATATTAATTATATTACAAGCTAGTAACTTAAATGACAAAAAAATCTAAAATTGATCATTATTCTGATAAAGAAGCTCTTGATTTTCATATAAAGGGCAAGTCTGGCAAAATTGAGATTAATTCATCTAAGCCATTAACGACTAAAAGAGATTTGTCCTTGGCTTATTCTCCTGGAGTAGCTGCTCCAGTGAGAGAAATAGCTAAAAACCCTGATCTTGTCTATGACTATACAAGTAAAGGAAATCTTGTAGCAGTAATCAGTAATGGATCAGCTATTTTAGGCTTGGGTAATCTTGGTTCACTTGCATCGAAACCTGTCATGGAGGGAAAATCAGTCTTATTCAAAAGATTCGCTGACATAGACTCGATTGATATAGAGGTAGATAGTAGTGATACAAATTCTATAATTGAGACAATAAAAAATATTAGTGGAACTTTTGGAGGTATTAATCTCGAAGATATTGCTGCACCTGATTGCTTTATAATTGAACAAAAACTAAAAGAGATTTTAGACATACCCATATTCCATGATGATCAACACGGGACAGCAATTATTACAACTGCTGCTTTAATTAATGCATTAAATATTTCAAAAAAAAAAATTGAAACAGTTAAAATAGTTGTTAATGGTGCGGGGGCTTCTGCTCAAGCATGTACAAATCTATTTAAAAGTTCAGGTGTAAAAAATGAAAACATTATTATGTGTGATAGTAAAGGAGTTATCTACAAAGGTAGAAAAAATATAGATCAGTTCAAGTCTGCTTTTGCAGCAAACACTAAGCTTAGAACTTTAAAAGAAGCTATGAAAGGTGCGGATGTGTTTTTAGGATTATCTGCTAAAGATGTTGTGTCCAAAGATATGGTAAAATCTATGGCAAAAAATCCAATAATATTTGCTTGCGCTAACCCTGATCCTGAAATTAAACCAGAAATTATAAGCGAAGTAAGATCAGATGCTATAATAGCAACCGGTAGATCGGACTATCCCAATCAAGTAAATAATTTAATTGGTTTTCCATATATTTTTAGAGGAGCGCTTGATGTGCGGGCTAAAGAAATAAATGAAGAAATGAAAATTGCTGCTGCAAAGGCTATTGCTTTACTCGCAAGAGATGATGTTCCAGATGAAGTTGTTTCAGCTTATGGTGGCGACAGACCTAAATATGGTAAGGATTATATTATTCCTTCAACTTTTGATCCAAGACTAATTAGTGTAATCCCTTCAGCTGTTGCTCAAGCCGCTATGAAAAGTGGCGTCGCTAGAAAAAAAATTAAAGATTTTGAAATTTACAAAGATGAGTTGACTAATAGATTAGATCCGTCGATGTCTGTAATGCAGGGAATTAACGCAAAAGTAAGAAAAAATCCAAAAAGAGTTATTTTTGCAGAGGGAGAAGATGAAAATATGCTGAAAGCAGCTATAGAATTTGGGAAAAACAAACTTGGAATACCTATATTAATTGGTGCTGAAAAAAGAATTAAAGAACAGTTAAAAAAGATAGGACTGGATGAAAACTATAAGATTCAAATTGTTAACTCTACTGATAAAGAAAAGAGAAATAGATACGTTAAACATCTTTATAAGAGGCTCCAAAGAGAAGGCCAATTAGAGAGAGATGTCGATCGTCTAGTTCGTAATGATAGAATAGCTTGGGGGTCATCTATGATAGCCTGTAAAGATGCAGATGCCATGGTAACAGGTAATATTAGACATTATGCAGCTTCTATAGAAAAATTAAAAAAAGTAGTAGATCCTAGGCAAGGTGAAGAAATATTTGGAATGACTATGATTTCTTTAAAAGGAAAAACAATCCTAGTTGCGGATACAAATGTTCAAGATTTTCCTTCTTCCGAAAGATTAGTTAAAGTATCTAAGTCTTGCGTACGTGTAGCTAGATTATTTGGCTTTGATCCAAAGGTAGCATTTCTATCTCACTCTACATTTGGTAAACCAATTTCAAAAAATACGAAACATGTCAGAGATGCCATTGAATTATTAAAAAAAGAAAAAGTTGATTTTGATTTTGATGGAGAGATGCAGCCCGATGTTGCTTTAAATCCAATTTATAAAGATATTTATCCATTTTCTAAAATTGTAGGTAATGCAAATATTTTAATTATGCCAGCGTTACATAGTGCAGCTATATCTACAAAATTAATGAAAGTTTTTGGTGGAGGAAAATTAATTGGACCTTTATTGATTGGGTTAGGGTCACCAATTGAAGTAGCTCCATTAAGAGCTAGCACTTCAGAAATTCTAAATTTAGCTTCTATAGCTGCTTATTCCTCTGATGTAATTGATTATTCTAATTAGAGTTTATTTCGACTTAATTCAGAGGCTAAATAGATAGAGGGAATGACTTTTTCAACATCGTAAATTTTGTTAGCTTCATTTAATACTTCTTTTTTTTCCTCTTTATCCATCGCAATTCCAAAAATATAGATATTTTTATTTATAGTTTCTAAAGTATAGTTTCTAGCTTTCGTTTTTTTGTTAAATATAAGTGCAGACCTTAATTGACTAGTTATTAAAATATCTTTTGCGGTTCCTTTAAAATTACTTTGACCTTTAATACTTATTGCATTTTTTACAGAACGAACGCCTTTAGTCTCCCATGCCATCTTTGTTATCTTAATTTTTTCCTCAGGTTCATCAACTTTACCTGACAAAAATATTCTTCCATCAATTACCTCAGATTGAATAGACAAGAAATATTTTTTATCTGTCAAAGCAAGTCTAGCCGATAAGTTTTTTTGCATAATCGTATCATCAATTTGCATTCCAATTGTTCTAGGATCGAAAGTAATATCTACTCCTGTCCCAAATCTACCAACGGACGTGCAAGAAATTATTAAAAATATTAATAAAAGACTAATTGTTTTTTTCATTTTTCTTTATGTTTAAACATATTTGATAAATTTTCTTCTTATTAACTTGTTCAGATTCAAATAACAACTCTACAACATCCTTTAAACTATATTTTTTTAAGTATATTTTTGCTTTTTTTATTATCTCTTTTTCATTAACAATTTTATCTTTAATCTCTTTTTCTGATATTACAACAGTTAACTCACCCTTTATCGGAGATTTAAATAAGTTGATTTTGTTTATGTCTTCTCTAATTAGAGTTTCATGAAGTTTAGTTAGTTCTTTGGCAATTAAAATTTTTCTCCCAGAAAAAAATTTTTTAAATTTACCTATGTAAAAGTTGATCTTTATAGGTGGCACAAAAAATATTTGGGAAAATCTTAAATTGCTAAGTACAGATAAAGTTTTTTCTAATTCCTTTTCAGTTTTTGGTAAAAATCCGTAAAAAAGAAATTGGTCTTTAAAACCTGAAATGCTCATCGAGGTTGTTATCGAGGATACCCCAGGAATTGGGACAACTTTTATATTTTTCTCAACACATGACTGAATAAGCAAACGTCCTGGATCAGAAAGCAAGGGGGTGCCAGCATCTGAAATTAGTGACAAAATTTTGCCTTCATTTAAATATTTTATAATCTTTTCAAGTTCCTTTTTTTCATTAAACTTGTGATATGAAATTAACTTTTTTTTGATTTTTAAATGATTTAGTAACTTTAAAGAGCGCCTTGTGTCTTCACATAAAATTATATCAGATCCTTTTAATACCTCTATTGCTCTAAGTGTTATATCATCAAGATTTCCAATCGGAGTTGAAACAATATATAAGCTAGAGGTAAATAGTTTCATAAAATGAAAAATAAAATCATAATTATCATAACTTATATATTGGTTTTTTTTAATTCTAATCTGTTAAGTAATGAAAACAATAATGTTCTTAAAATAGGCTTATTGGCTCCTTTGAGCGGGGAGTATAAAACACTTGGGGAATCTCTTTTATATTCTTTACAATTAGCTTTAGAAGAAATTGATGACAAAAATGTTTTAATTATACCCAGAGACTCTGGTTTTGAAGACAAAGATAAATTAGAAAATGCTATAAAAGAAATTAGATCTCAGGGAGTAAAAGTTATTATTGGCCCTATAAATAATTCAGACTTTAAAGAAGTTCAAAAATTTAACGATATTGTTTTTATTTCTTTATCGAATATTAGTCCTGAATTTCAAAATAATATTATAAGTATAGGCGTGAGCCTAGAGTCCCAAATGAAGGCTTTGATGAATTTTATCAAAAAGCAAAAAAAAAATAAAACGATAATACTCATTCCTAATAATCAATATACGAATTTTATTGAGAAAAAATTAAGTAAGTTTGATTTAAAAAATTACAAAGTTTTCAAATATAATCCGGACCCTAAAATTTTAACTGGTGAAATTGAAGTTCTTACTAATTATTCACAAAGAAAAAAAAATCTTGAATTAAGAAAAAAAATTTATGAGGATAAAGAAGATGAACAATCGAAACGTCAATTAGAAAAACTTGAACAAAAATATACTTTAGGCAAAGTAAACTTTGATTCTGTAATCATAATAGATTTTGGAAACAGTTTGAAAAGTGTATTAACTTCCTTAGTATTTACTGATGTTAACCAAAAGGAGGTTTTGTTTACTACGGTAAACCAATGGTTCGATGAAAGTATCTTCTATGAAAATACAGTAAAAAATTTATTCTATCCCTCTGTAAATTATAAAGAATTTAAGAAATACAAAGATAGATATTTTAATAGATTTAAGAATCATCCAAGTGAGATTACCATTTTAGCTTACGATGCATTAGGTCTTATTTACTATGCTTGGAAGAAAAATGGAAAAATTGAGTCAGTAAATGATTTTTCTTTTAAAGGAAAAATTAAAGGTAAAATTGGAACATTTAGTTTTAAAGACAAAACAACAACACAAGACTTATCAATTTACAAAACAGAAAATAATAAATTTACAAAATTTTAATTCTTTTTTTTAGTTTTCTATAAGCAATAAATCTATGGTCCATCATAATCTTTTTTCTTTTAGGCATTTGGCCAAAAGTAACTGATTTAGAATGTGGAATAAAAATTGGATCATATCCGAAACCCTGCTTTCCTTTTATCTTATAAGAAATTGATCCTTTAATTTTACCAACTACTGAAGTAATTTTTTTTTTGTTTGAGATATAACTCAAGCTACATACGAAAAAAGCAGATCGATCTTTCTTTTTTTTCATTTTCTTTAAAATAAATTTCATAGCTTCATTAAAATTTCCGTATTTTTTAGCATATCTAGCTGAAAAAATACCTGGTTTGCCATTTAAGGCTTTTATACACAAACCAGAGTCGTCAGAAATGACAGCAAGTTTGGTAAATTTTGAGAAATACTTAGCTTTTAATTTTGCATTTGCTAAAAATGTCTTTCCAGTCTCTTTCGGGCTACTAATCTTCAATGACAAGGGTGAAATTTTCTTAAAATCATTGGGCAATAAGAAGCTTATTTCTTTGAACTTTCCGATATTGTGTGTCCCAATTAATATTTTTTTCATATGTGCCTAGTAATTTAAATTTTAAGCACTATATAGCAAGTATTATGAGTTCTGATAGCCAAAAAAAGGAAGAGAAATCTGAAAAAGATATAAGTAAAAACGTCTCTGAAAACCTTGAAAAAGAAAAAGATATTGAAAAGTCTCTAGAAGAAAAGCTTAAAGAGTCCGAGGACAAACTCTTAAGATCGCTAGCTGAAATAGAAAATCAAAGACGAAGGTTTGAAAAAGAAATTAAAGATGCTTTTGAATTTGGTTCGTTTAATTTTGCAAAAGAGAGTTTAGCTATTTTAGACAATTTACACAGAGCAAAAGAGGCAACTAAAAATGATGAAACTCTTAAAAACAATAAAGATTTAAATAAATTCCTAGAAAATATAAATATTATTGAAAAAGATTTAATATCTATATTTGAAAAAAATAGAATAAAGAAGATCAATACAGAGAAAAAAAAATTTGATCCTAATTTACATCAAGCTATGTCCGAAATAGAAAATGTTAACGTAGAAGCAGGAATTGTCCTGCAAGAAGTGCAAGCTGGATATATGTTTGGGGACAGGCTTTTAAGACCTGCTTTGGTAAGTGTGGCAAAGAAAAAAAATGAAAAAAACAAAGAAAATGAGGAAAAAAAGGATAAATAACCTTGTAGAGAGGAAAAAAACACCCATATACAAGTTACTAACTTAAAGGAAATATAAATTATGAGCAAAGTTATAGGAATAGATTTAGGAACAACAAATTCATGCGTAGCTATTATGGATGGTAAGCAAGCCAAGGTTTTAGAAAACGTAGAAGGCACGAGAACTACACCTTCAGTTGTAGCCTTTTTAGAAAAAGAAGAAAAACTTGTAGGTCAACCGGCAAAAAGACAAGCAGTTACTAATGCTGGAGATACCATATTTGCAGTTAAAAGGTTAATCGGTAGAAAATTTGATGGTCCATCTGTTCAAAAAGATATTTCAAAAGTTCCATATAAAATTATTAAATCTGAAAATGGTGATGCCTGGGTAGAGGGTAAAGGTCAAAAATATTCTCCTTCACAAATTTCAGCTTTTATTTTGCAGAAAATGAAAGAGACGGCTGAAAAATACTTAGGTCAAGCTGTAACTAAAGCTGTGATTACTGTACCAGCCTATTTTAATGACTCTCAAAGGCAAGCAACGAAAGATGCCGGTAAAATTGCTGGTTTGGAAGTGTTAAGAATTATTAATGAACCAACAGCTGCATCTCTTGCATATGGTTTAGATAAAAAAGGCGGACAAAAGATTGCTGTTTATGACCTGGGTGGTGGTACCTTTGATATTTCAATTTTAGAAATCGGTGATGGAGTTTTCGAAGTTAAATCTACAAATGGAGATACATTTTTAGGTGGAGAAGATTTTGATGACGCTATTGTAGAGTATTTAGCTTCTGAATTTAAAAAAGATAACGGGATTGATTTAAAAACAGACAAGCTTGCTCTTCAAAGATTAAAGGAAGCTGCAGAAAAAGCTAAAATAGAATTATCCTCAGCAGCTCAGACTGAAATAAATTTACCCTTCATAACAGCAGATAAATCTGGTCCAAAACATTTAAATCTTAAATTTACTAGAGCTAAATTAGAAGCTTTGGTTCAATCTTTAGTTGATAGAACTTTAGAGCCATGCAAAACTGCTTTAAAAGACTCTGGTTTTTCTGCCGCAGAAATAAATGAAGTAGTTCTAGTTGGTGGTATGACTAGAATGCCTAAAATCACAGAAACAGTTAAAAACTTCTTTGGTAAAGAACCAAATAAAAGCGTAAATCCAGATGAAGTTGTTGCTATGGGAGCAGCTATACAAGGAGGCGTTCTTCAAGGCGATGTTAAAGATGTGTTGCTTTTAGATGTAACTCCTCTTTCTTTAGGAATTGAAACACTGGGTGGCGTATCAACTAAATTAATAGAAAAAAATACGACTATTCCAACAAAGAAGAGTCAGGTTTTTTCAACTGCAGAGGATAACCAGCCAGCTGTATCTATAAGAGTGCTACAAGGAGAAAGAGAGATGGCTGCTGATAATAAAATATTAGGGAACTTTGAATTAGTTGGAATAGCTCCAGCACCAAGGGGAACGCCGCAAATTGAAGTTGCTTTTGACATAGATGCTAATGGAATAGTTAACGTTTCTGCTAAGGATAAAGGGACAGGTAAAGAACAAAAAATTCAAATCCAAGCTTCTGGAGGACTTTCTGATGAAGAAATCCAAAAAATGGTAAAAGATGCAGAAGCTAACAAAGAAGCGGATAAGAAAAAAAGAGAGACAGTTGATGCGAGAAACCAAGCGGATAGTTTAGTGTTTTCTACAGAAAAAAGTTTAAAGGAACATGGTGATAAGGTGTCTGCGGAAGAAAAAAAAGCTATAGAGACTGGAATAGCTGATCTTAAGAAATCTCTCGAGGGCACAGATATTGAAGATATAAAGAAAAAAACTCAAAGCTTAATTCAAGCTTCTATGAAACTAGGAGAAGCAGTTTATAAAAGCCAGCAAAAACCAGATCCGAAAGCCGAAAGCAAAGAAGGAAATAAATCTGAAGATAAAGACAATGTTGTTGACGCAGATTTTGAAGATGTAAAGGAAAAGGAAAAAGAAGAAGACAAAGAAAAAAGCGCCTAAGATAATTTTAAAGGAGACGTCCTGTGCCAAAAAGAGATTATTATGATGTCTTAGGTGTTACTAAGTCGGCATCTAAAGATGAAATTAAAAAAGCCTATCGTAAATTAGCCTTAAAGTATCATCCCGATAAAACTAAAGGTGATAAATCATCAGAGGAAAAATTCAAAGAAGCAAGTGAGGCGTACCACATACTTTCTGACGAAAAAAGAAAGACAAATTATGATCAGTTCGGACATGCTGCTTTTGAAGGAGCAGGTGGAGGTGGACAAGGATTTGGAGGCTTCGACACTTCTTCATTCTCAGATATTTTTGAAGATTTTTTTGGGGATTTCGGAGGAGGTGGATCACCTAGAAGATCAAGCAATAGAGGAAATGATTTAAGATATGATGTTAACATTAGTCTTGAGGAAGCTTATAAAGGCTCAGAAAAAAATGTTAAATACACTACTTACAAAAAATGTTCATCTTGCACAGGTAGTGGAGCAGCTAAAGGCTCAAAACCTATAAAATGTAATTATTGTTCTGGAAGAGGTAAAGTAAGAACTAATCAGGGTTTTTTCACCATTCAACAAACCTGTCCTCAATGTAGTGGTTATGGAGAGACAATCGGTGATCCATGTAAAAGTTGCAGTGGTAACGGAAAAATTCAAGGTAGTGAAAATGTAACCGTAAAAATTCCCAAAGGAGTTGATGATGGAACTAGAATAAGACTTTCAGGTAAAGGTGAGGCAGGTACAAAAGGCGGTACTAGTGGTGACCTTTATTTATTTATATCGATTGATAATCATAATATTTTTAAAAGATCTGAAGAAAATTTATATTATGAGCTTCCTATTACTTTCTCAGATGCTGCATTAGGAACAACAGTGGAGGTTCCATCAATTGACGGAGGAAAATCAAAGATTAAAATTCCTGCTGGAACACAACATGGTAAACAATTCAGACTTAGAGGAAAAGGAATGCCAATATTAAGAAGAAGTGTATTAGGCGACTTATATATTAGAATAGTTACGCAAGTTCCAAATTCTCTTTCAAAAAGACAAAAGGAAATTCTTCAAGAATTTAATGAGATAGAGAATAATAAACCAGATCCAGTAATTAAGAATTTCTTTGAAAAAGCAAAAAAATTTTGGAAAAGTTCTTAGTTTAAATGGAATTTGATCAAATAATGTCTGCGGTATTCTTAATTGCAGTACTAGCTCTAATTTTACCTGGGTTTTTGTCTACAAATAGTAAGCTTAAACAATTTATGAAAAATTTATCTATTTGGACTATAATTGTGATTATTATTATTGTAATTATTTATATAATTAAGTGATGAAAAAAATCAATTTATCTATTACTGGATGTATGGGTAGAATGGGTCAGCAACTCATTAAATCTGCTAAAAATAATAGAAATTTCAAAATTGTTTCTTTAACAGAAGATAAAAGAATTAACAGAAAGCTAATTGGAATTAAGCCAGAATTAAATACAAATAGTGCTTTTAAAAAAACAAACGTCATAATTGATTTTACAATTCCTAAATGTACATTGGAAGTTCTTAAAATTGCTAGCAAGCTTAAAAAAAGAGTTGTGATAGGAACAACTGGTTTTACAAAAGACCAAGAAAAAATTATCAAGAATTATTCTAGAAAGATTCCTATTTTGAAAGCTGGAAATATGAGTTTAGGAGTAAATTTATTAATGTATTTAACTGAGATTGCTTCAAAATCGTTAGGTAATAATTTTTTAAGTAAAGTTTATGAA
>Ga0315315_10002171_pt1 | contig 17964 bp, 14 predicted proteins | sample M140m3416metaG_FD_203699 | JGI IMG/M metagenome (GOLD analysis project Ga0315315, IMG submission 203699) | Ammonia-oxidizing marine archaeal communities from Monterey Bay, California, United States - M1 40m 3416 | ecosystem: Environmental > Aquatic > Marine > Intertidal zone | place: USA... | reverse complement strand
CATGCTACAACAGGTGTTGAGGAAGGAACGCTTCCAACTTGGGGCTTATTACTTACATATAGAAGTTGGTGGTGCAAGCCACAGTTTGACATACACAGCATGATTGATGAAGATTTGATGAATTCACTCACCGAAACACAAAAAACATTATTTGGTCATTACTCACAACCCAGCAGTGATCCTAATGGCTCTGCTTCAGCTCGCTCTGGCTATTAATCTGTACTTCATTACGTGCATTATTAAATAAGGTATTAGTCATAAATTGTTAAAAATCTTTTTTTAAGAATATCTAGAATCAATAGAGATCCATCATAGGTTAAGTGATCATCGTCATAGTAAAATATAATTCCTGAATCAGATACAACACATTTATTTTTAATAAAAGAATCACAAAAAATATTATCAGTCGAGATATTATCTTTATTCATCTTTCTTAACAGGGAGTTAATTTCTCTAGAGTATGCCTCCCAATATGAATATTCATATTGAATAGCTTCGTCTAAGCTAAAATTCTTTCCTAGATAAGGTTCTAAGGGAAAAAAACCTAATTCTGGAATTGGTTCTATGATTATCAAACTATCTGAATTCTTTTTTAAAAAAGTAATATTATCCTTAAGATCATCTAGGAATGCCTGACCTCCAGGGGTCATATCATCTCCAATAGAACCAATATCCGACTCAAAGGCTAGTCCATTAAAATACCAAGGTAACCTACCTCCAAATATCGTAATAGTCTCACCAGTATTGGCTATCAATAAGTACTCTTCTAAAATAGTACTGCCAGCGCATCTTGCTTGTGTCTCAGATTCAATAGGTACGATAAAAGGACAACCTTCCCTTATGGAAATAAACAAGTTGTAAGAAGAATTGTAATTATCATAGATAGCTTTCGAAAGGGTTCTTAAATGTGAGTCACCTAAAATAACTAAATTTTTATTATTGGGATTGAAACTTGTATTGCAAAAAACTTCGAGGTTACTTAACGGGTCTTTTACACACAAACTTTCATCGACACCACCACGTTGGCTATTTTCGAAATATTTTTTTAAGTAGATACTTGTTTCAGAATATCTTTCATCGTACCCTTCTGTTTGTAGAGACCTAAATGAAAATATTGTTATTATAATTACAACCAATAAAAGGTAATGGTAAACAAATCTTGATTTGGTTAATCTTTTTTCAAATAATTGATAAAATAAATATCCTAAAAAAATTACAACTATAACCAAAAAATTTTTAATTAATACATTATTTTGAATTAACCTACCTTTTAAATAATTTTCCATAAAAGAAAAAATAGGCTGATGAAGTAAATAAATAGAGTACGAACTTAAGCCTATGATTCGAAAAATATTAAGCTTCAATATTTTAGACAGTGTCGTTCCTTCATTATTTGATAAAAGAATTAGAGATATTCCTACTAAAGAAATTAATTTGGGTTCAATTTGACTTATATCACTGCTATCAAAGTAAAAAATTGGGAAAAGCATCATTACAATTCCTATATTTTCTAAGTGTTTTGTTTGGAGATTCGAAGCTATAACCATGATTAAAACACCTAGAAGCAACTCCCATAATCTAAATTGAATCCCGTAAAACTTATTGTCGTCGCTAATTAAACCATTTAATAAAAATGAAATTAAAAGTAATAAAGCAATAAAGTGCGCAAAGTATTTTCTGAAATATTTATGAAAAGTAAAAGCCAATAAAGGAAATAGTAAATAATATTGTTCTTCTATAGATAGACTCCAGGTGTGTAGTAATGGCATATATTTTGCTGGTGCAGAGTTATAAAAATCAAGATTTTGGAAATAATAGTTTGAGTAAAAGAATACAGATGATAATAATGAATTTGAGTACTCTAACATTTGCCGAGGTAGTAGTAACCAATAGGCAAATGGAATAGTGAATACAAGTACTGAAAGCAAAGCAGGAAGAATCCTATTAATTCGTCTTATATAAAATTTTTTAAAGCTAAAAGTCCCTTGATTTAGTTCAGAGATTATTATATTAGATATTAAATAGCCTGATATAACAAAAAATATATCTACGCCAAGCCAGCCACCTTGGAATATTTCAAAATCTGCATGATAGAAAACGACAGACATTACAGCAATAGCTCTTAAACCATTTATATCTTCTCTGAAGGGTATTCTTTTTATATCTAAAATGTTTAATAATTGTTTAAGTTTTGATCTCATATTATGATTTTATTTCAATATTATAAATTTAACTCATAAGTCATAATATCTTAGGATTAATAATGGCAATATAAATAGTTACTGATTCTTATAGTCCTCAAGACATTTGCTACTCACTATTTCTTTTTCACAAGATTCGATAATATTGTCAAGATTCGAAAAAGTGTCTTTTTGAAAATATGGAATCGTTATATCAATAAAAATTAATAAAACTATTAGAACTTTTAAGGTTGTATACTTTTCGAATCTATTTTGGAGAAAAATTAAATAGAATGAAAACAAAATAAATATTAAAATTAAATTCTTCGAGTTATCTATAAATAAACCTAATGATAAAAATACTAAAAACAGGTCAATATCTGACCTTACAATCTTGAAAGTTATTAAGTAAATCAAGCTTATGACTAAAACAATTGTGAAATGTTGAGAATATCGCATCCATTTCGTTGGACTTAAAATCCAAAACCACAAGTATGACCCGGTTGTTGAAAGTGCTAAAGCTAAACTTATTTTTCCAAATTTAGCATCTAGCTCCTTTTTGTTATTAATTACTAAATATATAAATAATAGTGGGACTATTAAAATTCTTACAAAATCATAGTTATTCCACATAGCAATTTCTGATATTGCTTCAGTTGATTCAAATCCTACACTTTGGTGACCTAAAACTAGTGAAAATAAATCTTGTATGTAGTCAATAGTACTTCCATTTTCGTATTGCAAGCTAACAAGTGTTAACCATAAAGAAAAGGGTAGAGAAAAGAATAAAAAGTCACGAAAAATATTTTTAATTTTAAATTGAAAAATAGTTGTCACGATGAAAAAGATTAAAAATGGTAATAATGTTAGTAATTTACCAAAAAAAATTGAAAAACTGAATAACATCATTGCCAAATTTCTATGAATATTAAATATATATATTGCATTCACGAAGAGAATAACTGAAGCAAATTCACCTATCATATAAAGAGATCCTTGCCACCAAGGAATAAGTATTAATAAAAAGCTGTTTATAAAAACTAGAAATTTAAACTCTGATTTATATTTCCTTGTAATTATTAAAGACAATAAGAACTGTAAAATAAGTATCCAGTAGAAGTTTGATATTCTTGCTATAGCTAATTTAGAAGTTAAGTTCCAACCGATTACCCCACCAATTGCTGAAATTGGGCCAGACGTTAATAAAACACTATAACTTCCACCAATAAAACTACCAGCATTGAAATCAAGATTATTAAAAAAACCCAGATTTGAAGTTAAGGAAATATACTCATCAATAAATGGAGGAATTCTTACAGCTTTAGTTCTTACATAGTCAAATATAAAATAATTTTGGATTAGTAAAGCAGGAAGAATGAAGTATCTTACTTTTTTTGAGGACATATTTATTTTGATATTCTTTATAAAATGTTTAAATCTAGAAATTAGTTCCATATGGTATTTATTATTAAAAAATTTATATATAGTAAATAAACCTATTGCTCCCAATAACACGAAAGATATATTTGTTAAAATATCAAAAATTGTTATTTTTGAGGGTTCAAATCCCCCTTGAATATAATGCATGCACTCCGAAAAAGAATTTACTGTTACTGAATTTGCCCAAAAGTCAGACATATTTATAGGTGTAAAATTGGGGTCTACTTCAAATGTATAATTATTTCCTACTATTGAGTCTTGACTGTAGTCAATTGGAGTTGGACCACAGATTGTTTTAAATTGATTAATGATAGATACATCCTATCAAGATTGTTATTTAGAGAGAGAATGTTTAAAACATTTAACACTAAAACAAGAAAAATAAACTTATTTTTCTTGTTTTTCCTGCCATTGTTTATGTACATTGTGGAATGATTCTTGATTAATTTTGTAAAATTCTGAAGATAAACAATAAGCTTTAAACTATTTGCTTTTATTTTTTGAAACTAGTTCAAAAAAAATTTTATTATCAATGAAATATATTATTGTAAATGTCAGTATTTGCGACAATAGAAATTTTAACCCAAGATTTGTATCTAAAACATAAAAGAGAATAAAGATGCAAAGAGTATTTATTGTTAAAAAGACAACTGAAAGAGGAACCTTGTTTTTACCAATCACTTCTGCACTTTTAAAGATTATTAAGTTAAAAATTGAACTTCCAAATACTGTATATGAAGCAAATTTGATAAGTTCTTCAGAAAAGTATGAATTTAAAAATGGGTTTAGTAAATTTATTAATAAAAATCCAGAAATACCAATTAGTAATATGAAAACTTTCGGTATTAAAAATTCAGAGCTATTTTCTTTGGGTCTTCTTGAAACTAAAATTGGATAGAGTCCTTGATGTATGTAGCCTACGATATCCCCAAATAATCTAGCTGTTGCATAGTAACCAGAGGTTTGCTTATCAACTAGATTGTAAACTATTAATATATCTGCCCGAATAGCTAATTGGTACACCAATCTGTATATGTATTTTTGGAAAGACTGACTAAATAAATTATCTATATCTTTACTTTTATCAGGAATTTGCTTCCTAATAAAAAGATAAATTAAAAAATTAAGAATGATAGTTAATATACAAAAAATTAACCATGTATTGAATACAATAAAATTATCTCCTTCAGTATTAAAAATTAGATAAAAAATAGAAATAGAGAAACTAAATATATTAATAAAAATTAAAAAATTAAATTTTTCATAACCTTTAAATAGATTTCCTAAAATATTAATACTCAGAAATGCAAAGCTAGAAATAAAAAAATATAAAAAATTAATATTTAAAATATTTTCATATGTACTAAATATGCCAAATGAAATAAATGCCGAAAGGAAAGATCCAATACATAAAAAAATGATTATAATTTTATCTAATTCGGATTTTCCAATATATCCAAAGTTACTATTTTCATTTTTAGAATATGTTATCAGGATTGTATCTAACCCAAAAAGAAAAAAAGTTGAAACAATAGCAATTAATGACCAAAATGCACTAAATTGGGCATTAATTTCATATCCATAAAAAAAAATGATACCAACGGTAAAAAGGGTTCTTCCGATTGCAAAAGAAATCCTCTCTAAAAAAGACAAAGATACCAGCCTAAGATAATTTTTCATAGATACTAATACAATATAACAAATATAAAAAAGTTTTATTAAACTGAAAAATAAATAAATTTAAATAATTATTTATGTAGATATTCTTAAATTAATATGCCATATTAAGTTAAAATTAAATAGGCTATTTGGAAAAACCTACAGTTCGACTCTGTAGATAGCCACTTGTTAAGTGAAAAAAAAATATTAGTAACTGGTGGTAGCGGTCTCTTTGGTGGGTGGATTGTAGAAAAGCTATTATCAGAAAATGTTAATGTGACATCATTTAGTCATTCCCATGCAGAAAATAGTAAGCTAGATCAAATTCGTGATAAAAGTAATCTAACGATTATTGAGGGAGACACTAGAAACAAAGAAATAATAGATGAGCTTATAATAAAGCAACAATTTAATTTTATTATTCATCTAGCTGCTCAAACACAAGTTGTAGATGCATACGAGAATCCAATAAATACTTTTTCTTCAAATATAACTGGAACGTGGAATCTTTTAGATTCAGTTAGAATGTACAGTCCTAAATCAAAAGTAATTATCTCGACCAGTGATAAAGCATATGGAATTCCTGAAAGTATCCCCACTAAAGAAGATCACAAACTACATGGAATATTTCCTTATGAATTTTCTAAAAGTTCGGAAGATTTACTCGCACAAACTTATGCAACTACCTATGGGCTAGACATTGCAATACTCAGATGTGGTAATGTTTTTGGAGGAGGTGACCTAAACTTTTCACGGTTAGTTCCAAAGATTATGCGAGCATTTATTCATAACGAAACCCCCACAATAACAAGAAGTGGAGGAGATTATTCACGGGATTTTATCTATGTTGAAGACGTGGCAAATGCTTTTATTCAAACCCTTCTTCACTTTAAAGATAGTGATGAACTTAAGATTTTTAATATTAGCAATCCTCCTAACATTTCTATTATGGATATCTACAAATTGATGTCAGAAGCAGTAAATGATACCTATATAGAACCCAAGGTTCTTGGAAGGTCTGGTGAAAAATACGAAATTCCTCATCAGTCTTTAAATATCGAAAAAGCTATTAAATACTTAGACTGGAAACCATTATGGGATCAGAAAAAAGCCTTGAAAAAAACTTATAGTTGGTATCTTGATTACTTTAATAAGTAAATTATTAATAACTCTAATTCTATCTCCACTCTTATTTTTAGGATGCCTAGTTTATTTTCTAAACATATTTTTAATTGGATCACCTGTTATTCATACTTCATATAGAACTGGATACCTAGAAAAACCTTTTAAATTTTATAAATTTAGAACTATGAAGAAACGTGAAAGCCAATATTTTGAAGAACCCCTTGGTTTGGATATTATTGTAAATAATTATGCAAAATTTTTAAGAAGATGTAAGTTGGATGAACTACCTCAATTATTCAACATTTTGTCAAATGACCTTTCATTGTTTGGACATAGGCCATTACTGCATAGGCAAATTGACTTTTTACCCCTAAGTGCAAGAAAAATAAGACGTAATATAAAACCTGGACTAATTGGACACTCAATTATCTCTAATAAAAGTCAACTTGAAAGACTTCAGCTAGATGGAGATCAGTCATCAATAAGAGAAAAAATCAATTTATTTACCAAAACAATGTCAAATTTTTTGTATCTCGAAAAAAATAAAGACACTATTTTGTGGGATGATTTTTATATACAAAATAGAGTCAGATTATTTAAACAGAGCTTTTCAATAGTAATAGATGACGGAGAAATGAAAATATTTTCTATCGAAGAAAAAAAAATTACCCATGAAGAAGATTTGGGTAGCGAATTAATAACAGCAATAAATAATTCGGAAGGATATTTCTTTAAGTCTATGCTTTTTGTACTAATTTATGATAAAAATACTAATATTGGGGACTTATATAAAAGATTCGAAAATAGAATTTTTTACTTTAATAAAAAGACAAAAAAATTATATTATTATATTTCACCAGAATCTATTTTCTTAGCAAAGAAAATTAACTTGAACTTTGATGAGATCAAAATTCATAATATTATTACAGATTTAATATTAGAAAAACAAATTTCTATAAATTATCCTTTCAAGCTAGAAAAGGACTAATTTGTAAATCCTTCCTAAATTAGTTAATAAAAATAAAATATAAATTAATTTACTAAAAAGAATTCACCTATATAAAAAATTTCATAGTAGAAGGTCTCACTTTTTCGGAAAATATTTAAGAGAAATTACAATGAATATTCTAAAACTCTCAAAAATACCATAGGTTACAAATACAGAAGCAAGAGATAGAATTTTAAGATTGAATATTTGATTAATGGCTCCAAATCCCAATGAGCCCCAATAAAAGAATTCAATTAAATATAAAGAAATACCAATAAATAAAAATACCAACCCAAAGTTCAAGTCTGTATTTGTATTCGTATTTGTATTATTTTGAATAAATTCTGGAAATAATTTTGATGTTATTTTTAACATGGATTTCAAGATTAGTGTAATTAATACAATATTCTGAAATACACTAAGTGCTCCAAATGAAATCTCAATTTCTTTAATTTTAAATGGGGCAAATAAAATTAAAGTTAGATAAATTGGAACAAAAATTGATAGAATTATATTAAAGCTTTTATTAAACAATGCAATGAAGCTATACGCTATTAGTAAGCTTAAGACTCTAAAACCATCCCTGAAAGGCTTCAAGTGAGGAGTTCTTGGGAATATTGAGACACTAAGAGTTGTCGGAACTTCACTTACATTTAAATTCAGTAAAGATGCTTTTGCAATCATTTCAGTTGCAAATTCCATACCTGTGGATTTCAAATCCATTTCTTTATAAGCTTTCTTAGTAAATGCCCTTATACCGCAATTAAAATCCCTAATTTTTGAATTGAATAATTTTCTAGCAATATAACTAAGAAAAGGATTTCCAAGATACCTATTTAAAAATGGCATAGCCCCATTTTCAATTCCGCCACTAAATCTATTTCCAACTACAAGGTCACTTCCATTAGAGAGTTCCTCAACAAATTTAGGTATATCTTCAAAGTCATAAGTCGAATCAGAATCTCCCATAATGATGTACTCACCATTTGCAGCATTAATACCTGCATTTAATCCTGAGCCATAACCTCTAGGGTTATCTTTAGGTCCATAGATTTCATCCGTTTTTATGACTACAACTCCTGCTTCCGATGCTATTTCAATTGAGTTATCATCTGACCCATTATCTGAAACTATTATCTCACCCTTTAGACCTGAACTTTTAATTCCCATTGTTGCTTTTTCTATACAATATCCAATAGTATTCTCTTCATTTAGACAAGGAATGACAACAGAAATAGTTAAATCTTTCATATGCTTTTCTATGATAATTCAGAATGTGATTTGATGTATTAGATTAAATTTTTCTTTCTTAAGATTACCCAATCTAAATTTGGATGAAAATCATAGTTATTCTTGACGATTTCATAGTTATTGTCTAAAAAAGTATTAAGATGAACGGGATTATTGTATATTATAAAATGTTTGCTGTTAATCTTATCTAAAAAAAATTTTATAATTTTTTCACCAAATGGATTGTATAAATAATATACAGCATCTTCTTCAAAGATATAATCTGGTGTATTTTCAATATCTAAATTTAACAGTTGTATGTTGTTTTTATTTTTCAGATTCCTACTTGCTATTTCAGATAATTCTAAATCATATTCAATTCCTATAATTTTATTTTGGAGTTTATGTTTATTAAGATATTTATTCCATATGAATAAAACTTTACCCTTTCCCGATCCTATGTCTATAAGATTATAGTTATCAAACTCTTCACTTTCTAAAGCATGAATAATCGAAACAGTTTTTTTAATAACAGAATTAAATGAAGCCATGTAGTAAACACCTTCATTAAAATTGATTGGTTTACTAGAGTATTCACTTTTTAGCAGCCTTTTGTGAGTATCAATCTTATTCAATATATCAAAAAGATGGTTTTCAAAAAAATAGTACACGGGAAGCTTAATACCATATTTATTAAACATATTCTTATAGTCCTTGATGCCAAAATGATTGTTCATTATATTTGAATTATAAAAGAATTATTAACCATTATTAATTTTTTACAATTTGATTTTCAATTTAGACTTTGACCATATTGAAATAAGACTTTCGAGAATATAAATTGTTGATATTAAAAACAAAAATAAATTAAGATTTAAAAAATTATAAAACATTAATCCACTAATCAAAAAAGTTAAAATCGCAACCAGCCTTCTTATTGTTTCAAATAACATAAATCCATTAGATTGGAAAATGAAGCCTGTGACTTCCGAAATCCAAAAAAAGAAAGTAATTGTGATAAGACTAAAATAGGGAAACCCGGTTTGTAACTGGGGTATGTTATAAATTTCTAAAGTAGTTATTAAAAAATATGTCCCTGCAACTAATGAAGAAGATAAAATGCCACATATTATTCCAAAAAATAGTATGTTTTTTGGTCCGTCTCTTTTTAAATTTTTTCTGAGAATTAAATTTACTGGTTTGAATGGAGATAAGTAAATTTCCATCAATGTTCTAAAAGTTTCATAGATTCCAACAAGTCCAAGCCCAAATGGTAATAGAAGCCAAAGTGGTAGCCTAGACCTGATAATTGACATTAAAGATGTAAATAAAAAATATAGATTTTGTTCATTATTTTGGTTATCAGTAATTGCAAATATTTTTTTGTAGTTCAATAATATTAAAACAAATCTTATTAAAAATATTCCTATAAAAATGTGATTAAGGTTAATTTCAGGTTTCAAAAAATATATATACCCAAAAAACCCTATTTGCTGTATAAAAATTATTATGGACCGGTAGGCACTTGTTTTTACCTTATTATTTTTATAGTCGAAAATTCTAATATTATGTAAAACTACATGGGAGAAACAATAAAGAGTACTTGATATGAAGTAACCTGACAGAATTAGTTGATTTATCGCAAGTATAGGAATTAAAATAAATGGCAGTATATTGAGTATTGAAAGTCTAAAACTTTTATAACCAATACCATAACCCAAAAAAGCAGGATTTTCATACAAACCTGCTTGTATTGTTTCGACTAAAGCTGCGACCGACAAAATTAATCCAAAATAACCTATTAAATCTATACCTATTGAACCTTCTTCCGTTGACCTAAAGTAATTTGATATTAAAACAAAAGTTAGAAAAGTCAGTATTGAATTAGAACCAATATCTACGGAACTATAGACACTTTCTACTCTTTTTTTTTGTACCATATGAAAGTTAATTATAACTTAGTTTTTTTGTCATAATTTTATAAGTGGTCTTTATTTTCTATATTTTTAACTGTTCTTTAAAAAATAAGGAACTTCTAAATTTGAAGTATTTTTTTCTTTTAGTATTCCAAAAGCTGGCCATTCTTCAAGTAGAAGAATATATGATTTAGTCTCTTCGTGGTAAATAAAATCCCTAATTCGGTTACCAATTTTGTATGTGGTGATGCTTGTTAGTTCATTATTTAAAATATCTACATCAATTTCATACAACAAACCAGCTTTCATAGTTCCAACAAAAAAACTATTATCATCAGAGAAGTGGTTGATTTCAATATTACTTATTCCATGTGGATCACTCTGGTAGGTTGAGAAAAACCATGCTGGTTCTTTAAATCCATCATGATTCTTAGCCAACGGAGCCTCGGGTTTACTTAATCCATCATAATGTTCACCATAGGAAGCGAGGGGCCATCCAAAGTTTTCTTGTTTGGTCAAGTTAATTATATTTATTTCATCTCCACCTTTAGGTCCATGTTCGGTAGATATTAAAAAATCAGAATTTTTTGTTACGCTTAATCCTTGGGGATTTCTATGCCCCAGAGAAATTATCTCAGTCTTCTTTGTCTTTAAGTTAATAGATAAAATCTTTCCAAAAACACTTTCTAAATCTTGTGGTTTCTTATATTTCCTATAATCTCCAGTAGTTAAAGCTATTGTTTCATCATTAAGTACTAATAATTTACCCCCGGATTGGTGTGCGTTATAGGGACTAACTCCTCTTTGAGCACATTCATCATATTCATAGAACTTTTCAAATACGATTTTTTTAAAATCTAACTTACCAGTAATTATTTGTACATTTGTACAATCACTGGACTGTTCTTCAATATAACTTATATAAACTTGACCTTTGTGAATCAAGATGTCTTTGATGCTTTCCCAGTTTTCCAAATCTTTTATAAGAGGATTTCTTATAATTTGAGCAATGTTGGTCTCAATCAATTTAGGAATCTGACCTTTATTAGAAATTAATTTATCAATATCATAATTTAGTAGTACCCCTGTTCCTGTAATGTGTAAAAGGCGGTTTTCATATACATCTAAATAACCTAAACTTTTGCCACCAGTGTTATAAAATGCATATTCATCACAACAAATTTTCGCTATGGTAAGTCTGTACTTTGAAGAAAGATCAAATTCAGATTCAACAATAGTTTCAAATTTTATGAATTCATTTTCGGTAGTTGTTTCTTCAAGTTCATTATCTTCAGAAAATATAGTATTTTGATCTGTGTAGCTGAATACAATTATTATCATGCTAACCATTGCTATCATAATTCCAATTTCCAACCTTTTACTCAAATATTTTGATACTAAAATATCAAAAAAAGGTAAAACTATTATATAAATCAGCAGATACAAGCGCTCTATGTCATAAATTCGGAAAAACAACAATGTTATTAACAGGCAACTTGAATATATGAAAAAATATAAAATATACTTAGCAAATTTATCATTAGGCAAAAGATTTGATTTTTCAACAACAATTTTTGTTATATATGTAAAAATAGCTATAAAACCAATTATGTAGTCCATAGTGATGTAGAAAGTTTCAAATTGGTAGAAGAGATAAATCTCATCAGAAAAATATCTAAGCGAGATATTACCGTCCATTTCAATTATCAATTTAAGAATAAAAAAATTGAATAGTGTAGATATTATTGAACTTCTATAAAATAGATTTTTAATCATATGTTATATAGTATTTTGACTGTAAGATAAGTGTTAATTATTTAAATTTCATGAAAAAACTTTTTATAAAAAACTACTTAATTTTACTAATTATTTCAATTCCAGTTTTTGCATATTATTTTATATATGAAATTCAATCTCCTAATTATTATATTTGCAATGAATTAATTGAATATACAGTTAATGTACTTTCAACTAATTTTGAATTTAGTTACCCGAAAAGTTGTGATCAAGAATTATATCAAAGAGGATTTATGAATTTACAAGAAATATTTGCTGAAGATTTTAATTATCAAGATAGACCTTTATATATTCTTTTAATTGCATTTGTAAATTCTGGAGTTAATTTTTTTACTGGCTTCTCTAGCCTTGAAAGCGTAAACACAACATTTCTTTCAGCTTTTTTAGTACAAATAGGAATAGCTGCAATATCTTTAGTGCTTATACAAAAGATATATTTTAAAGATGATGAATTGTCTTTCGTTAACTCAATATTACTTCCACTGATTTTATTAATAAGCCCTTTATTCAAATGGGGAATTTTTGATCCTTCTCATCAGCTGCTAACTTTTCTAGCAATTTTAGTGAGTATTTATTTTGTACAATCCAATAAGACTGTTAATTTAAATTACTCTTTTTTATTTGGCTTATTGTTTCTTCTACACAGAAGTTTCCTAGTTACTTTTGCATGGATTTTACTATACGAAATATATTCAAACAGAAATCATTTAATCAAAGATTTTAAGTATAAATGTTGTTTATTTTTCTTAGTACCAACTGCTATCTATCAAATCTACATAAAATTAATACTCGGCAATAATACTTATGACGCAAATGCAGAATACTGGGGACAATTTATTTGGATTTTTGACTTTTTAAGAGGAAAAATTAACTATCAGAGTGAGTGGCACTGTGTGACAATTCCAGGAAACTTTCTATGTTATATTCAAGACAATTTCCAATTATTAATGTACATGTCAGTGTTGATCTTTTTTGTATTATATTTCTACATCAGTCAATTTAGAATTAATAAAAATTTCGAGGAGAGTGTAAAATTAACACTATCTATTTGCCTGTTTTTGTATATTTTTTGGTCTTTTATAGGTTGGTACCCTCCAATAAGATTTAGCTATTACTCCCTTGGCCACCTCATAGTCCTTTTGTTTATAAATTTCGTAATCATGCATAAAAATAATTTTGGAAAATTATTAATTACAACATCCTATATATTTTATACACTGAACTTGAACCATTGGAATTCGCCACAAATTGTTGAAATGAATTTATTCATATATTTTTCAATCGTACTTTTTTTCATCTATGTTCTATACGACAGAGTTTTTTTTACTGGTATAAAACCTAGATGAAGGAAAGCTATAACAACATCGGCGTGTCTTTAATATTACCTACTTTGAATGAAGCAGATAATTTAAAAATCTTAATTCCTGAGATTATTGATAATTTACCAAAGAATTTATCTAAGTTTGAGATTATTGTTGTAGATGATAATTCCACCGATGATACAGAAAAAGTAGTAAACAAGTTAATTGACATAAACAAGCAAATAAGACTAATTAAGAGAGAGAGCCCAAAATCACTACCTCTTTCAATATTAGAAGGAATTAAAAAATCAATATATGAGAATGTTTTATGGTTAGATGCAGATGGGTCTATGCCTGCGACAGTCGTTGCAGAACTTATTAAAGAAGGCATTGCGTCACCTTCTAGTGTAATTATTGGGTCAAGATTTGTTGATGGAGGGGGATATAAAGGAACTCAAATTGAAAATAAAAATATCTTTACTTCTATCAGGAATATTTACCAGTCGGAAGACTCAGTAGCTGCTGTTTTTTTATCTAAACTTTTTAATACTTTTTTATACAGAGTTATAAATTCAGATATTAAAGATGTAACTAGTGGGTTTATACTTGGAAAAAAAGAATATTTCAAAGATTATATTTTCACTAATGCTTCATACGGTGATTATTTTGTATATTTGATTAAGGAGTTAAAGTTCCAAAATATAGAAATGAAGGAAGTAGGTTATATATGTCTTACAAGAAAATATGGAACATCGAAATCAGGGACCTCTTTAACAATGTTATTAAAAAGAGCTATTCCGTATTTTAAAGCAGCTATATTTGATATAAAATAGCACATGAAGGTTTTAGATAAAAATGGAAAGCTACTGGCGCATGTTATTAAAAAATCTGATATAAAAAATAATAAAAACTTTACTACTGAAAATGAAGAAGAATTTCAATTTGCATCTTTTAATTTGAAATCTAATGAGTCAATAAATAAACATATTCACCCAGAGCAAAAGAGAATAGTTTACAAAACATCGGAAGTCTTAGTCGTAATTGAAGGAGAGTTAAGAGTAGATATTTTCGACAAAGACAATCTATTGGTCCAAGAGGTTCACTTAAAAACAGGTGATTCAATTTGTCTAATTTCAGGGGGGCATGGAATTGAAGTAATTTCCGACTCCAAATTTATTGAAGTCAAACAAGGCCCCTATACAGAATCAATAGACAAAGTTCTTTTTTAAAATGATAAGGGTATTTGAACCAAGAATTTCAGTAATTGATAAGTTAAATGTATTAAAGTCCCTAAATAAAAATTTAATATCTGGGACCAGTCCTGAAGTAGAAAAATTTGAAACATTGTACGCTAAAAAATTTAATATGAAATTTGCTGTAGCAGTGTCAAGTGGTTCAGCTGCATTAGATTTAGCACTTCAAAATGTTAATTTAAAGAATGGAGACGAAGTTATTCTACCTTCATTTACAATTGTATCATGTTTATCAGCTGTTTTGAGAGCAGGGGGTAAACCAGTATTTTGTGATGTTGATAAAGACTCATGGAATATGCGCCTTGAGGATGTTGAAAAAGTAGTAACTCCTAAAACTAAAGCCGTTTTGATGGTGCATACTTATGGCCTTACAGCTGAAGCAGAAGAAATAGCTAATTATTGTTCAAAAAAAAAGATTATGGTTATAGAAGATGCCGCCGAAGCTCATGGTCAAAAATACTCTAAAAAATATTGTGGAGCATTTGGAATGATTTCAACTTTTAGCTTTTATGCAAATAAACATATCACAACAGGCGAAGGTGGCATGCTATTAACAAATGATGAATCTATTTATCAAAAATTAACAAAAATGAGAAATCTTGATTTTAATAATGAGAAAAGGTTTATACATAATAATATGTATTGGAATTACAGAATGAGCTCCATGCAGGCTTCACTGGGTATATCCCAAATAAGAAATTTAGATAAGATTATTAAACTAAAAATTGCTCAAGGTAATACTTACTTAGATTTATTAGAGGAATGTCAAGATTATTTTCAACTTCCATTAAGCAGAGTAAATCAAATACAGAATCATTTTTGGGTTTTCGGAATTGTATTAAAAAAAGAAAATGCAAGAGATAATTTAATTAGATCTCTTTTCAATGAAGGAATAGAGACTAGACCTTTTTTCTGGCCACTTCATTTGCAGCCATTTCTACCTGTATCTAAAAACACCACCAACCTCAGGACTTCCGAAAGAATAGGTAAAAATGGTTTATATTTGCCGATGGGCCAGCATATTAATAAAAAAATTCAAACAGATATTGTAAAAACATTATTAAAAGAATCAAAAACATTACGAAATTAATAGATTTAAGTGAATAACATGGTTATTAGAAATGAGAAATGATTTTATAAATTTTTGGAACAATAAAAAAGTAGTTATAACTGGCCACACTGGCTTCAAGGGTTCTTGGCTTTCATTATTTTTAAGGAGTCTAAATGTAGAAATTCATGGAATTTCTAGAGAAGAAAAAGAGGGAATATACAGTCTCAGTAATATTAAAACTATATTTAATTCAGAAACATTCTTAGATGTATCAAATTCAAGTACTGAAAACCTAAATAAACTAATAAGTGATATAAAACCTGACATTGTTTTCCATTTTGCAGCTCAAAGTTTAGTTATTGAAGGTTATAAAAATCCAAAGGATACAATTTATTCAAATATAATCGGAAGTTATAATGTAATGGAAGCTGTCAATAATTCCAGCAACACTAAGACATTAGTAATTTCAACAACAGATAAGGTTTATAAATACTCAGATTTAGACAATACTGAAATTTCAGAATTAGGTGGCAAAGGTTATTATAGTGCCTCGAAAGTTGCTGTTGAAAATTTAATTACAGCATTTATAAACTCTTCGAAAAATAAAAATTTAAGTATTTCAACAGTTAGATCAGGGAATGTAATTGGTGGTGGAGATAGAGCTGAGAACAGACTTCTTACCGACCTAATTAAATCTGTAAACATGAATGATGATTTTCTATTAAGAATGCCAAACGCTATTAGACCTTGGCAGTATGTTTTAGATTCTATTTATGGATATTTATTGATAGCTGAAAATAATTTCACAAATAGCAAGTCAGATATATTTAATTTAAATTCGAAGGTTAATAATAAATTTACTTCCAAGTATCTTTCTGAGAAATTCATAAATACATGGGGAACAGATATCAAAATTATTACTGATAAGAATCAGAAATATAAAGAAGTAGATGTGTTGACTATTAATAGTGATAAAGCAAAAAATGAATTAGGTTGGGAACCAATTTATGATATTCCTGAAACAATTAAAAGTATTGTTGATTGGGAAAAAGCACACATACCATCAATTAAAAATACTGTTGAATTTAGTCTCAAACAGGTAAATGATTATTTAGATAAACTATATAATTAGCTAAGAATTAATTTTATTTGTTAAAAAGGTCAATAAATCTTTTTCATGTCTTTTTTAGTTAATGAATAGAATGTACAATTAGATTTATGGACAATTCAATACCTTTTTTTAAAGCCCCGACACAACCATTAAGAAATCTTGGTGATGAGTTTAACAAAATATTGAAATCAGGAATTTTAATTAAAGGAGAATATAATAAATTATTTGAGGAGAAATTAACAGAGTATTTAAATGTTAAAAATGTGATTCTAGTTTCTAGCGGAACTATTGGCCTAACATACTTGTTTAAAGTCTTGAATCCAAAAAAGGTTTATATGCCGTCATTTACTTTTGGGGCAACTGCAACAACTGCAACATGGTCTGGTGTGGATAATATAAAGTTTATCGATATTGATTCAAAAAAATGGACAATGAATATTGAATCTTTAGAGACTGAAGGAATTGAAGATAACTCTGTTATTATTCCCGTCAACTTGTTTGGTAATCCATGTGATTTTAATCGTATTCAAGAAATCGCAGATAATTCGAAATCAAAGGTAATTTATGATGCCGCACACTCTTTAGGAAGTTCATATCACTCAGAAAAAGTTGGCTCTCAAGGTGAGGCACAAGTGTTTTCATTGTCGCCTACAAAAGTTTTAACCTCTGCGGAAGGTGGAATTATTACTACCAATAATGATGATTTAGCTGAACAACTACGATGGATGGTTGAATGGGGTCATAAAGGAGATTACAATACAATAATTCCAGGTTTGAATGCTAGGATGTCTGAAGTTCATGCACTTATTGGTTACGAAAGCCTTTTAATTATTGATCAACTTTCTGATAAGAGGCACTCACAAGTTGAATCTTACAAAAAAGAACTTAATACAGAGTATTTCTCTTTTCAAGA
>Ga0315315_10002168_pt1 | contig 17977 bp, 14 predicted proteins | sample M140m3416metaG_FD_203699 | JGI IMG/M metagenome (GOLD analysis project Ga0315315, IMG submission 203699) | Ammonia-oxidizing marine archaeal communities from Monterey Bay, California, United States - M1 40m 3416 | ecosystem: Environmental > Aquatic > Marine > Intertidal zone | place: USA... | reverse complement strand
CTCCGTCTCCGTCAGCGCGTGCACGTCCGCGAGGCTGGCCCATCCATCGTCGTCATCGCTGACCGCGAACGCGCTCGGAGTCCGCAACGGGTGCTCGGCGACAACCTGCTCAATGAGCAGGTCCGCCATCATGGCCGCCATGGCCATCCTTCCCCCGTCTGCTTGTCCCATTAACAGGCACAAGTGGCAAGGTTTGTGAAACAGAGCGCCCCCGGTGAGGAGCCGATGATCTACGAGCGCATTGCCTGGCACTACATGTGGATCGTCAACCCGGCCATGTACGCCGAAATGGCCGCGGGCATGCATCGCGGTAGCGTGACAAGGATGAAGTGCCTGGAATACATCAAACACCGCGGCTGGGTGACGGAGTGATCTTCCGCCTTGTCTGGGTGGACCGCCTGGCGCCAGACACCTGTGGCGCCCCCGGTGACGCGCCAATGATCTACGATTTGACGGACAAGTACTACGTTGCATTTGTGAACGAGAAGGCGTACATGAACGCCATGAACTGCGCCAAGTTCACCTCCAAGTACGACGCGAGCATGTTCATGCGTGCCAACGGAAAGATCCACGTATGGTCGGACAGTGGGTAGGCAGGTGATTGGGCAATGTATGTGTGTGTGTGTGTACTAAGAAAGGAGGGGGCAGGGGGCAAACCGCCTGGCGCCACCGGTGTCTGGCGCCCCCGGTGCGCCTGCACCCTCTGCCCCAAATAAGGAAGTTGACATTTCTTGCCCCGTGGGTGCCATCGGGTGTGGGTGAGTGGGCTCCGGTGCTCGTGTGTGCGCGCTAATCCACACTCCTGCGCTTGCAAGAGCGCACCAGGGTCGGCACCATGGTGAAGCAGAAGTGCTTCTCGTCCATGAGTCCCGCAGCGCAGCAGCGCGCGCGTGAGGCCGTGCGCAAGTTCAGCCGTCGCGTCTGCTCCGTCTCCAGCCAGTCGGGCGCGGGCATCCTCAAGCTGCGCGGCGCCGATGGCAAGCGGCGGACGCTGTACGTGCACCAGGTGGTCGCGGCGCAGCGGCTGCTCCACAAGCAGCCCGAGGTGCAGTGGGCGGACCGCAAGGCAAGCTTGCTGGCCATCCACGAGGTGGGGTCGGGCAAGACGATCACGGCGATCCTCGCCATGGCGGCGGTGCGCGTGGCCAACCCGTACCGCAAGGACACCAAGACAATCATCATCTGTCCGTTGAGCGTGCTCAAGGTGTGGTACGACACAGTGCAGGCGTGGACCACCCTGGGAGACAAGGTGCTCATGGCGGCCAAGCAGATGGAGCTGACACATTACTCGATCCGCCATGCCGAGGTGATCATCACCACGCCGAACGTGCTCATGGAGGCGTTCAAGACGTTTGCGTACATGAGCGAGGATCCGGAGGACGCGGGCAAGCCCAAGATGCAGCGGTTCAAGCACGGCGTGGCGCCGTCCAACTACAAGCGGCTGGAGGAGCTTGGGGGCATGCTGCCGCCCGTCCACCCGATCTTCGAGCTGCTCGCGGCCAAGCCGTCGCGCGTCGCCCTCGTCGAGCTCGACGAGTGCCAGGGCAAGATGTCCAACCCGAACACCATCACCGGGCACGTCATCGGCATGTTCACCAAGGAGGCCACGTACAAGCTGGGGCTGACGGGCACGCCCGTGACGAGCAAGCCGTCCCAGCTGGCGGACCTCGCGCGCACCCTCGACGTGGAGGAGAAGCACATGCACAAGAAGACCTTCTTCGTGGCGGAGAAGGGCTCGGGCGAACGCGCGCTCCACAAGGAGAGCGTCAAGGAGTTCCACCGCGCGCTGGTGGACCGAGTGGGCATCGAGTTCCTCGACCTGCCGCCCAAGGTGGTGCACCTGGTCAAGTACTCGCCGTTTGTGGGCCTGCGGCCGGATGGCACCACGGACGCGGAGGCGATCCAGCACCACAACGATGCGCTGACGGCCGCGCAGCGCGTTGCGGGCATGCTCGAGGCGAGCGGCCGCACGCTCGAGGCGAGCGAGGACAAGTGGGGCGCCGAGCAGCGCGCCGCCTTCTCGGCGATCGTCAAGCTGGGCAACTTTGAGTTCTCGTACGTGCTTGGCGTGAACGGCGCCAAGGCGTTCGAGAACGACCCGTCGCTCTACGAGGAGGCCGCCGCCGCGCCGAGCCAGGCGATGCGGCTCATCCTGCGCCTGATCGCGTCCCGCCAGGCGCTGGGCCACGCGCGCATTGTCGTGTTCTGCGAGTCCACGACGCAGCTGCGCATCCTGCGCCTCTTCCTGGCGGACAAGGGCGTGGGCATGCTCTACCTCTTCGACGGCCAGCTCAAGCGCGCCGAGGACCGCGCCGCCATGATTGCTGAATTCCTGCGCAGCGACAGCGGCGTGATGCTGCTCTCGGGCGCGGGCAGCCTGGGCATCACGCTGTGCCCCGGGTGCGAGGTGCTCATCTCCGTCGGCTCGCTGCCGTGGAACGCGACCACCGTCGATCAGGCGTTCGGGCGCATCTACCGCATCGGCCAGAACAAGCCGGTCGAGATCATCCAGCTGGCGGCGGAGCGCTCCGTCACGCTCACCAAGCTGGGGCTGCACAATGACAAGCGCGACCGCCTGGCCAAGGCCGCGGCCGACGAGGACTTCTCCAACTTTGTGGAGGGCGACAACAAGTGGCGCCAGACGATGGACATCCTGCGCGCGTGCGTGCCGCTGGACGCGCGCGGCAACTACCAGATCTCGTCCGAGGACGCGTACAAGATGCGCTCGTACAAGCGCCTGATCGAGCAGTGCGACGCCAACGGGCTGCCCCGCCCGCCTCGGCCCCTGGACCTGCCGCGGCCGCCCGTGCTCGCGGACCGCGTGGAGTTGCCCGCCCCGAGCTAGGGTCACCAATTAATAAATTATTAATGCGTGCATTTGTCGAGCACTCGGCCCTCACCCAAGGTGCTCGACTAGTGGCCACAGCAGGTGGATCTCGGTCGCGAGATCTATGGTCACGGGTAGGGTGTCCAGTCGGTTATTAATAACAGACCCACTGAATAAATAATTAATTGGTCCACCTTCCGGGCCCTTGGCTCCCTGCACAAGTGCTCGGAAAGCGTTCGCAGCAAGTGGATCTCCCGGCCGAGATAGTGTTCCATTAATAAGCATTAATTGGCAGCCTCGTCGTCGCTGGGCGCCCAGATCACCTCGCCCGCGACCCCCGCCTCGCGCAGCACCTCCACGTCAAAGTCGCACAGCTGGAAGATCTGACGCGAGGCCTCGGACATGGCCGCGCTGGCCATCACCTCGTCGCGCGCGGCTCTCGCCTCCGCGTCCACCTCCTTCTGCTTGCCCTTGGCCCTGTCGAGCTTGGCCTTGCCCAGCTCGCGCATCACCTTGGACTTGTGGTTCTTGGCGGTCGCCGCGTGCGCCTTCATCTTGTGCATGTGCGGCGCCTTCACGGAAGAGGCGGCGACGTTGGCGATTGCGCACACGCTGCCGAGCGTGCGGTACTCGAGCACCTCGCGCAGTAGCAGCGCCTGCTCGGCCACCGTTGCGTACGGCAACCTCCGCCCGCTCTCCGTGGCCATCTGTATCAGGTCGTCCGGCTGCACCTCGTCCTCGTGCTCGTAGCCCTCCATGGCAAAGAGCAGCTGGCGCTTGGCCGCGGCCGTGATGTCGGCCGTGCCCCTGGTCAGGATGTCGTAGTACGCGGCCGACTTCTGGTTTGCGAGGCGGTGCCGCAGCATCGCCTCCTCGCTCGCAAAGGCGTCCTGCTCTTTTGCGGGGACGCTGCGCGCCACGCGCCCCAGTCGCTGGCCCGCGCTCGCCAGCCCGCCATCCGCGTCCATGACGATCAAGTAGCAGCACTCCTCGCTGTACAGGTCCATTGCGCCGCACCCCACCATGGTGGCAATGAGGACGTCCAGCTTCTTCTCGTTGAAGCGGTCCACTATTGCGGCATTCTTGGCGGCGTCGTGCACCTCGTCCTCGCCGTGCGCGCTGCCACCCGAGATCACTTCGCACCGCGCGCCGTCGGCGGTCAGGCAGTCCTTGACCACCTTTGCGGCGAGCAGGTGCGTCACAAAGACGATGCCGGTGTGGCCCATGCCGCGGTGCATTGCGACAATGGAAACCATTGCGTTCAGCTTCATGGGGTTGAGCGCCGCAATGTAGATCTTCTGCGAGCCCCTGGCGTGCTCGTGCGCGGTTGCAAACTCGGGCGTGAGGTCAACCTCCACGCGCGCGCGTCGGATCTTGGCGATCAGGCCCGCGTCCTCGAGCTCCTTGCACTTGCGGCGGAAGATCACGCGGCCAAACCAACCAAAGGCGGCCTCCTCGTGCTCGGCGCTCACAAACTCGCCGTCGCAGAGCTCGCTGCGGATGAGCGTCGCGGTGAAGGCGAGGCAGCGCCAGGAGATCTCCATCAGCTCCTTGACGAGCGGCATGTAGGTGGGCGCGCACGCGTGGTGGAACTCGTCGAGGCACACCAGGTCCCAGGGCGTGTTGAGCACAAACTCGCGCGCCTCCTGCGAGACCTTGGAACGCTTGGCCGCCGTGGAGGAGAACATGCCGTACGTCGTGATGAAGAAGCAAAAGTCCTTGTCGTACTCGTCCCGACGGCTCCCGCTGTGCACGCAGATCTGGCTGTCGCACAGCGACGTGTGCTTGCGAATGACGTCGTACACCTGGTACACGCCCACCGACTCGTAGCACAGCACCAAGCACTTCTTGCCCGCCTTGAGCATCGCGTCGACCAGGATGAACGTCTTGCCGCTTCCGCACGGCGAGACGACGATGCCGTGCCCTTTGGAGAACGTGATCGCGTCCATCATCTCCTGTTGGACGACCGTGGGGTCGCGAAACTTGGACTTGCTCAGCCAGTGGAAGTACGCGCGCCCCTCGTCCATTGCGCCATCGACCGGCGTCGCGTACCCGCTGCCATGCCGGGAGCGCCCGTTTGAGCTGGAGGCAGCCATAGCCATTGCCGCTCAGCGCTCCCGGTTGAGCCTACAAGTCGCAAGACCGGTTGCGCATAACACCCGATTGGAGCACAGTGCGTAGAGGGACGCGCGATGGCAGCGTCATCGAGCACGGAGCAGGTGCAGGCCGTGCTCAGCGCGGCCAACGAGAGGGGTGGCGACATCGAGTGGCAGCACCTCGTGGACTCGGACGAGGTGGCGTCCCTGACCGACAAGCTGTACGAAAAGTACATGCGCGCACAGGGCACTTGCCGCTTCCTGATCCAGGCCATGGGCGTGGCAAGATACGTGCTTGCGGAGGTGAAGGACGCGATCGACAAGGTGCACCCGAAAGTGGTGGGAGGCCCCACCGTGGGCGAAAACGGCTTGTGGAGAGATGGTGGCATGTACGCGGAAAGCCGCAAGGGTCTCCTCAGCGTCGAACCGCTGCTGCAAGAGCTGTACGAGTGGCAGCAGGGCCAAGTGCAGCAGGTGGAGCATTTTTACCTGGACTTGGAGACCCTGGAGCCGGAGGAGGTGGACGATGACAGCCTGGACTACAAGTTTGCCGTCAACCAGGCGCCAGCACTGGACGAGGCGTGGGCAAAACAACTGCTCGACATGGCGCGCAGGGCCCACGAGGCGCAAAGGGACACGATGCAGGCCCACGATCTTCTGGCGAGCTTTCCCACAAAGCCGGCGATCACCAAGGCATACAGGAAGCCCAAGTACGTGTACGAGCAGCCATCGCCTCAGGCGCTGGAGTTTCCGTTCAAGGCGTCCCAGGCGGAGCGCAACAGGGGCGTGTCGCCTCCGACGCTGCCGCTCCCGGGGCCGCCAACGCCGCCGCCGCTGGCGCCGCAAGGGAGCGGAAACGATGTGCAGCGCAACAGCCTGGAGAAAAACGCGTACGCGGAGGCCAGCCTGGAGCGACTGGACTACAAGAAGGACACCCCGTGCGAATACTTTGACAAGGTCATGCGGTACGACGACCCGATCCTCCTGACGTACTACTCAATCGAAGCGGTCGACAGGGACTTCAAGTACTGGCACGGCATGAACCCCCCGCAGATGCCGACGATGAACGCCATCTTCCCCAAGCGGATGTACCCCGACTGGACGGCGGCGTTTTCGGATCGCCCGGTGCACACGAGCGACGCGATCAGGTACGTTGTGGACAACAGCCTCCCGGTGCAGGGCCTGGACGCCTCGTGGCGCAGCGAGCGGGCGGGCGAGCGCGCCTTTGTGGTCGACGGGACCAACCTGTTCTACGACCCGGACTCCAAGGACTGGGACAAGTACAGGCGCATCTTGGCGATCAAGAGCGACCGCTCCGTGCCCGAGGGGCGGCGGTACGGCCCGATTGTCGTGATCATCCAGTCGCACATCTTCGAGAACAACTTGTTGAAGTACGGCGATCCAAACTCAACCACCTACCTGAGCGACACGGGCATCCGACTGATGCACGACCTCTTCCGCCCGCTGCACGGCGGGCACGACTACCCGATCCACATCATCGAGATCTGCGCGGAGCTCTACCAGCACACGCAAAAGCTTAAGCGCGGCGCCGACCGGTTCCCGTGCATCGACATGCAAAGGGACGCCAGGGGCAAGTCGGTCTGCCGCCTGCTGCTCGACCCCGCGGAGCACCCCGAGACCCACGAGCTGGACAGGAAGCACAAGTATTGCGAGTACGACGACTGCGTGGGCACGCTGGTCAAGGAGGCGCTCGAGGCGCAGAACATGCGCGTGGAGGTCATCACGGGCGAGGGCGGCCCGGACAGGCCCAAGGGCGTCCGGCAGTACCTGAAGAACCGGCGCGACATGAGCGCGATGTGGGGACAGATGAGGCAGCTGAGGCAGCGCGTAAACACTCGCGTGTACCGCGTGGGTTACAACCGCGCAGTGCGAAACTGGGTGCTGCTGAAGCTTGGCGAGGAGGAGGCCCAGGACGCGTAGCGGTAACGCGGTGGGCTGTGGCACCGGAACTAGATAAATGTTTTGCCCCCTTTTTTTGTTGCCGCCAAACCATGCAACTTGTGGTGCCAGTGATGCCGGTGATGCCACTGGAGCGTGGCGCGCAGCCATGGTGGTGGACCGGAAGGACAAGGAGTGGGTGGCAAGCCTGACAAACAACCGCGCGGGGCGCGTGCTGGCGAGCCACCTGGCTTCCATGGAGCTGTGCGATCAGGCGGACGGGCGCGACTGCGCCGTCACCGAGGCCGTGGCCAACGAGCGCGTGTTTGTGTACGCCATAGCACGCGCCGTGTACCAGTCGCGCCCGTACCCGTTCGGGTTCTCGGCGGCCCTGCCGCGGTTCATTGCGATCCTCAACCTGTCCGGTGAGCGCATGCTGGTCTACTCGGACAACCCCGCGCTGGTTCGGTGCCTCTGCTCGCGCTCGTCCGTGCTGATGCCGGCGGAGCTGGCCAAGGCGCTGCGCGATTTTGAGGAGTGGGGAAGCACGCCGAGCACGGACGGTGGCGCGCAGTTTGTGCTCATCACGTACAGCCTTCCGTGGCAGTCGGGCACGAATGCGACGTTCTGGCACCTCTCGGCGTGCGGCATCGAGGCGTCCGACGAGCACTGCATGGAGATGCACATGGCCGATCGGCTGCTGCAGTTCTCCAGCGGGTCGCCTGAGCCGTCCAAGGGCAGGTCGGTGCTGCACCCGCGCGACTCCAAGTTGTCGTGCTACCTGCCCAGCGCCGGGGCGCTCGAGCTCGTGAGCGACAAGCAGATCGAGCACTTCACGGAGTCGTACAGCGCAACATGCTTGGACTTTGCGCGCTCGAACGCGCCCGAGGTAAAGATGGATGGCAGCAAGGAGGCGCAGCTCCTCAGTATGCTCCACGAGCTGCAGCGCAAGCGCAAGGAGGACCAGGAGGAGAACAAGCAGCTGAAGCTCGCGCTCGATGCCTCCAAGGAGATGGTGACGCAGCTTGGCGACCAGATGCTGCAGCGCGAGCAGGCGCTGGACGCAAAGCACGTCAAGGCGCACGACGTGCAGAAGGAGCTGTACGAGTCGAAGCTGTCGCTTGCGCAGCAGCAGCACGCGGAGCTCAACGCGCAGCGGGAGAGCGAGGAGCGGTCGCACAAGGACGCGGCCGCAAAGCACAGGCGCGCGGCCAAGGAGCACGAGGCGCGCAAGGCCAGGGTCGAGGAGTTGGAACGCAAGTGCGCCGCAAAGGACCAGCTGAACAATGCGGCGCTCAAGACGCACGTCGCCACGATCTCGAGCCTGGAGGGCAAGCTCGAGAAGAGCCGGGAGGAGACCAGGGCCATCCGAGGGGAGCTGGAGAAGGAGCACGCCGTCGTTATGGACAAGATCCAGCGCGAGCACGCGGAGGCGCTCGCCAAAGCGACGCTCGCGCTCGACAGCAAGCGGCGCATCATCAACCAGCTGAGCGAGAACAACGAGCGGCGCGACGTCGAGGTGGCGTCGCTGAAGACGCACGAGGAGGAGCAGGAGCGACGCATCAGGGACCTGGAGGCGGATGCGGAGGCGTGCGCCAAGCAGGCGTCCGCGCAGAAGGCGCAGCGCAGCAAGTCGTCGGGGCCGCGGAAGAACGCGTCCACATCGACGCACCAGTGCGCAACAACGCAGACCGATCCGCCCGAACCGGAGACGACCGTCGCGGCGGAGACGGAGGACGGGGACGCCAAGGGGGCGGTCGTCGTAGCGCAGACAGTCCCGATCCTGCCCAGCTACCAGACCGCGCTGAACGTGCTCCAGGAGCTGGTCAACGCCTCGGGGCAAGGCAACGCGCCACGCGCATCGCCGCAGCCCATGAACGGCAACCCGCGACCCCTCCCGTTCCCGCACTTCACGCCCGGGATGCCCTACCACGTGGTGGACCCCAACGGCTACACCTACAGCCAGCCGCGCCCGTACCACCCCCACCCCCAGCAGCTGCAGCAGCTGCCGCAGCGACCCGTGGCCGCGTACACGCATCCACCAAACTTCCAGTCTGTAGGGTATTGATGGGCGCTGCCGCCAGTTTTCACGTTGCGTTTCTAAATGCGGCTGCGGTCCGATGGCCACTGCGCTAGGCAACTGGGCGTCTGCGCGCTTGCCTCTCGCAGAGTCTTGCGCCATGCAAGAAGTGCTCGTGCTGGGAGGCAGCGTCTCGTCTGGGGGCGGCGTGGGCAATAACCCCAACAACGCGTGGCACACCTTCCTCGGCGACCGCGTAAAGGCCACGGTGCACTTCAAGAGCGCAATCGACCCCTCCTACTTTTCGCACTGCACGGCGCGCTTTGTGGAGCACGACCACTACGACGCCGTGCTGTTTGACCTCGGCGCCAACATGTACCACGCCGCGTGCGAGGAGAGCCTCGTGCGCCTCATTAAGTGCGTGCGCTCCCTCTCCAGAGCACCCTCGGTGGCCGTCATCAACTGGCCCGGGTTCATTCGCACCAACGACTCGGCCGTGGCCGCGCAGCGCGCGCACGCCACGCTGATCGAGGTGCCGCACGGGCCCGACCTCTACTCGACCGACCGGGTGCACCCCAACGCGCGCGGCCACGCCGAGGTTGCGGCACGCGTGCGCCAGTACCTGGCGCACCTGCCGCGCGATCTCGTGCGCGCATCCGACTACGGCTGCCCAGCCGCCCGTGGGGAGGCGTGCTACCCGCTTGCGACGGGCATGCCAGTGGTGCGCGAGGGCGCCGGAGAACCGCGCAACTGGCGGCTCGTGGACGACAGCCCCACGCCGCACCTGGTGCACAAGTACGGCTGGGCGTCGACCACGCCCGGCTCCAACCTGACCCTCGCCATCCCCCCGAGCGAGACGTGTGGCACCATCATCAAGCTCGCCTACCTCGCGTCCAACTTCACGGGCCCCTTTCGCGTGACGTGCGAAGCGGGCTGTACGTGCAGCCGGATCCGCTTCTACCACCAGTGGCGCGCCTACCCCTTTCCCGTTGTCACCGGGCACGAGGACTGCATCGTGGGCACGATGCGAGGCGACTGCAAAGTGATGAGGATCACGCGCGACACGAGCTTCAACCTGCTGCGCGAGCGCTCCACCCCGTGCCGCGTTACCGTGACGGTGCTAACCAGCATGCGCGTGCGCCTCGACGGGCTCTACGTGGAGGAGCCGAGCGAGGACTACCTAAAGCACTCGCGGATCTCGCTGCCGTCCACAGACGAGCAGCGACAGTTTGGGACAAGCGCACTTAAAACGGACTGCGCAGCTATTTAGTTAACGAACCGCTAGTTTGTACGTCTCCAAATATAGCTGCAGGCCGATGGCCACGAGTGAGAAGGTCGCGTTGAGCTCCACCTTGGCGCGGCTCGCAATCTCCAGGAACTCGCGTCGCTGGCGCTCGGAAAAGTCGTCCGGGATCTTGCGCTCCTCCAATGGCAGGGGCGCTGCCAAAGCGCGCACGCGGGGCGTCAGCGGAGCGTTCGTGTCCAGTGTGCATGGAGCACACCAAACGTGATTGGTTTAGCTTTCCGTGCGGCCATTCGATCTGCGCCGAGTGCAACGACAAGATGATCTCGCACCGCTTCCTCTCGTGCCCGACCTGCCGCACGCCGCGCGAGGGCGTCAGCCAGGGGCAGGTGGAGCAGGCCAACCAGGCGCGCGTGGAGCGGCAGTCGGGGCGGGCGGGCGGAAGGGGGGCGGAGGTGATGTTCTTCCCCGTTGAGACAAATGGCGCCGACCCGTTCCGGTCGCTCCACGAGCTCCTGCTGCCCGAGCCGCCCCGCTTTCAAGCGTGGGACGCTGAGGACGCGGAGGATGCGGACGAGGCACTCGCGCGGGCAACGCAGGCGGAGGAGTTCGTGCGGGCGCACATGCCGCACCTGCGCACGTCCGTCGCCGTCAACGTGCAGGGGCCGATGCGCACGTTGGTGAACGAGCTGTTGCGTCCCGGAACCGTGGAGGACTTTTTAGCGCACCGAGAGGCGGTCAGGCGTCAGAGTGCGTAATTCTTTTTGCCATAACCCTTCATTTTGGCACTTGTGGTTGGAGCACGAGCAGCATGTCCGGAAGCGTGGACCGCCTGACCGAGGTCCTGCGCGTGGGCCTGCGCCTGCGCGAGGACCTGGCCGAGATGCCCACGGGGGTGCGTTGGGAAAATGGCAAGGTGGTCAGCGTCTCAAAGGAGGAGCGCGCGTTGCTCCTGCAGTTGGCCCCCAGAGAGGACATGGTGCCCTCCCGACCGCCGTCCCTGCGTAAGATGTGGCGCTTCGTGAACAAGCGGTCACAGGATGACCTATTGGACCCCCCACCTGCCAGCCCGGGCGCCCCCGGTCCAATGGATGACGACGGGTTTGCGCCGAGCGACGATGAGGCGACGGTGGAACGACGCCGTGCCGCGCAGGCCGCCGAGGACTCTGACGACTCCGAGGACGCGCCGCTGGCGCGGCGCGGCGTGAAGCGGCCCGACCCCGCCACGCCCAAAGCGCCCAAGGCGCGTCGCCGGGTCGTCGAAGACGAGAGCAGCTCCGATGAGGCGCCGCCCGTCAACCCGTGGCGCGACAACTACGAGCAGCGGCGGGCCCTGGAGGAGGCGCGCAAGGCCAAGGAGGACGCAGAGGAGGCCAGGAAGGCCGCGGAGGAGGCAGAGGCGGAGGCGGCGGCCAAGGCGGAGCGGGAGGCGCTTGTCAAACGGTATCGGTTGGCGGAGGAGGCCGCCAAGGCCAGGGCGGAGGCGGAGGCCAAGGCAAAGGCGGAGGCCGAGGCCGCAGCAGCGGCCAAGGCCGCCGAGGAGGCCGCCGCGGCGCGTGAGTGGGCCAACTCGGCCAACTTGGTCGAGGAGGAGGGCGAGGAGGAGGACGTGGTGGAGATCACCGAGGAGGAGCAGGCGACGGAGGCGCGCCTGGTGACCGTTGGCCAGGCCTACGGTGCCTTTGTCAGCGCGTGGAACGGTATCAACATGTCCCAACTGTACAAGGACGTTGACGATTGTGGCGACGACGAGGCCAAGATGAACGCCCTCTTCCCGCGCGTCACCGACCTGAAGCAGGTCCCCCAGAAGGGGGCCGCGATCACCGCCGGACCGCTCCGGTTTGCCGTCTACCGCTTCAACAAGAAGTCCGTCACGGGCCCGCAACAGGCGGCGATGCCCGGCTGCATGCACCTGCTCTTGAAGGTCGACAACTTCTACTTCCACAGTCCCGACGCGGTCTTCGCCGGCGGCGGCGAATTCCGGGGCTTCCTGCAGAGTGGAAGGGGCCGGTTTGCGTCGTGGTTTGTGGACGTGAAATCGAGGACCGGCTACCGCTCCTCGCACCAGAACCTGCAGTTTGACGGTCAAGCCAAGGCCTGGAAGATCTCGTGCACGTTCGTGACGCACACCCCCAAGATGTTCAACCCGTCCGACCCAAACTGCAAGCTGGTCAAGGTCAGGGAGAACTGGGTGCAGGCGCTGCGCTACGTGCGAGCGGCCGAGGAGGCAAACAAGGTGCTCAACGCCGGGCACGCCGTGCCGGCGATGCTCCAGATGCGCGACGGCCCGCGCGACCAGAAGTTTGGCGTCATCGGCTACGACACGCCGCTGGACGTGCCCGAGTGGGCCAAGGCGCTCCTGCCCAAGATCAAGACGTGGTCCGACTCCAACTTCCCGACGCTCACGCCCTTCAAGGCAACGCGGTTTGGGCGCGGCGGCCAGCGCTGCACCGTGGCGGAGCGCGTGCTGCAGGAGTTTGTCGGACTCAGCGCAAAGGGCTTCGACCTCTTCAAGGGGGTGATGACCCACCAGTTCACGGACAAGAACACGCACTGGTTCAAAGACTTCATGGACCCAGCGAGCACCAAGTTTGTGGGCCTGGCCGCCTGGGGCAAGCACGCGCGCATCGTGTACAAGAACTCCGAGACCAAGGTGATCACGATCTACGACCCGTGGAAGCAGGCCGTCCGCATCCCGCAGTGGATGCAGGAGATCGCGTCCGCGCAGGGCTACACCTCCAAGTTTGAGAACCGCGATCCCGACCAGACGCCGGAGGGCTCGTGCCAGCTCCAGGCGACCATGCGCGTGCTGATGGCGGCGGTCCACGGACAGGACGCCATCCTCCAGAAGCTGGACGTGGACGACGCCCCGCACCTGCTCATCTACCCCGTGGTCACGCAGCTGATCTACTCCAAGTTCCGCCAGCGGAAGCGGTGAGGCGAGGGACCCACGGAACGCGACAGCGTGCGCATTTGCTTGTAACTAAAAAAGACTCTTTTCTAACTGTACGCCAGCGCATACTCCCTAGATACGCACGTCAGCGCGGCCGAGATCAGCGCGACAATGTGCCACACGGCGTGGCTGTTGAGCACGGCGCCCCAGGGCCAGCGGCCGTCCGAGGGGCACGAGAGGCACGTCATCGAGCCCTCGACCAGGTTGCCGTCGGGCCACTCGAACACGCGGTCGATTGCCATGCCCATGGCGACGGTGACGAATCCGGACACCTGCAGCGCCAGGACCACGTGCGCCACGCCCTTACCGAGCACGGTCATGGCCGCCGGCACGGACATGAAGTAGTTGGCAAAGAGGAGCAGCGAGGTCGCCTGGCGCATCTGGATGTGCGCCAGGTCGCGGTGGCCAAACGAGAAGAGCCCCCGCGCGAGCAGGCAGCCGTCCTTGGACCGCGACGTGATCTCGCTCTTGGTCCACGTCGTCTCGCCCGGAAGCATGCCTCGGCGCCACACGAAGAAGACGATCAGCGTGACCGCGGCCACGGGCAGGTCGGCGACGGTCTGCGCGGGCACGTCGACAAAGCCGCGCGTGGCGACGGCGATGTCGGCCGTCGTCGTCATCGTGATGCCGATGTAGATGGCCGCGTAGTCGAGCACGCGCGTCACCATCGCAAAGTTGAGGTCGGGCGCCGTGCAGTGGTAGAGGCTCGAGGTGAGGAAGACGGCCGCGATCGTCCACGCGGCCGCGCTGGTCAGGTCGCCCGCAAGGCGCGCATCGTTGCGCACGATGATCTGGCGCACGATGGCGTAGATGGCAAACACGAACGCGCCCAGAAAGTGCGTCCAAAAGCTGAGCCGCTCGTAGTGCCCCGTGGGCCCGAGCAGCTTGGAGATCACGCCAGGACGGCCCGTCACGTCGTTCGAGATTGCCACGCCGTGGAACAGCTCGCAGAACCGGCTGCAGCCCGCTTTGGGGACATTCTCGTTGCCCACCGAGTACTGGTCGGCGTACTCGCACTCCTCGGGCGTGGGGGCGGGCGCCAGCTTCTGCTGCAGCCGAAGCGCCGCCTGCGAGATGGGCGCGGGCGTAACCCTGGCCACGCCCCCCAGGACCGCTCCCGCGCCCGCCGCGCCCACGGATCGCGCGGCGCGCAGCGTGAAGGTGAACGACGACGCCGACAGCGGCGTTGGAGGCGGCGCCATGGCGGGCGGCTCCATGGGCAGGCCGTGAAGCTTGTGGGGAACCTGCTGGAGCGCGCAGTCCTGGTCTTGGCAGAAGGCGAGCGCGCCCTCCCGCTTCATCGCTTGGCGCACCGCAAGCGGTTCCAAGTTGAAGGTGATGGATTTCATACCACACGCTCCGCCCACGCACCCTCCCACCCTCACACACTCACGCACACGCCCCTTTCCCCTTGTCTAACCTACCCACCACCCAACACGCCATATAACCAACACGGCCAAGTCCTCACGCGTCGAGCGCTTTGATGAGGACCCACTTGCCCTTGCCGACCTGGGTCACGCTGTACGTTTCGTTCCAGGCGCACGTCAGCTCGGCAAAGCTGAAGGCCACCTTCTTGCCGTTGAGCACCTTCATCGCGAGGCCGGGCGTGTCGTGCGGCAAGCGAGCGGCGTCCATTGCAAACGCCTCCTCGGCCGCGCCGTTGGCCGACCGCTTCGCGTCGGCCCTGCTGCTGCCGCCGCCCTCGCCGCCATTGGCAATGGCGTCCTCTGAGCTGCGCTTGCCCGCACGCCGCGCCTTCTCGGCCGCGCCTATGAGCACAAAGTTCGAGTCCACCTTGGCGTGGTCCTCCAGCCTGGACGGCACCTTGTACTTGGTGGACACGTTCGTGTTCGGGTTGAACGCCGCGGGGAGCGGGTTCTGGTCGATCTTGTACAGCCGCTTGGCCAGGTCGTGGTCGAGCACCATCAGCACCACAATCTCCTTTCGGCACTTTGCGGAGGGCCCGTCGGCGTCGTACATCCCCATCTGCTTCATCTTGGCCTCGATGTCCTCCATCTCCGAGCCCGGCGGCACCTTCCTGCCGGGCAGCAGCATTGCGAGCGTGGCCGTGCCCGGGCCCGCGCCGCTGCCCGCGCCGTCCGTCTTGAGCCGCGCGATGCAGACGGTGTTCATGGCCTGCGTGCCGTGCGCGTCGATGAGCCGCTCCTGCATTGCCACGCGTTCCCGCTTGCTTGGAACGGTCAGCTGCTCCGCCGTAAAGTCAAAGAGCCCACTGGACTCGGGCGTGCGGATGTCTGGGGCGTACACAAAGCCGTCGGGGTTGAACAGGAACCACTTGTTCACCTTCTCGTTCTTGATGATGTAGACGCGCTCTCGGGCCGACTCGTGCACGCTCATGTGCGCAAGGGCATCCTCAAGCCCATTCGCCTCCGCGTCGCCCGCAGAGACGCCGCTGGACAGTCCCGCGCGATGGTCCTCAAACTCCTGCACGGCGTCGGGCGGATACGTTGGCCACTTGGGCTTGCTCAGGTCCGTCATGGTCATGCTCGCCAGGTCGTCGTCGCTGTCGTCGTTGGCCTGCTCCGGCGCGGACGCCTTCGGGCGTCCCGGCTTGTTGGGCTTGCTGGGCCTGTCTGCGCCCTTCTGGGAGGCCGCTCCAGCGCCCCACGCGCTGTCCGAACCGGTGCGCACTGCCTTCTGCTTGTTGCTCTTGGCCTTCTCCTTGGTTTGGGCGGCCGACTTCTTCTTCTGCGCCGCGACGGCGCTGGGCTTTTGGAGCCACTGGTGCATCGTCAGGGTGGGGCCCGCCCTGGCGGCCTCCTCCTCGTCGTCGTCCTCGTCCTCGTCCTCCTCCGCCTCCTCCTCGGGAAGCGCCTCGTCGTCGTCCTCCTCCTCCTCATCGTCGTCGTCGCGGGGAGCGGCGCCCATTGCGCCCGGGAACTCGTCGTCGCTGTCCGCGGGCCCGCCCGTGTAGCGCGCGTGCGCATCGTCGTCCGAGCTCTCGGGTTCGGATCCGCTCATCTCCGGGTTCATTTTCGGCAAGCACACCAGCCCCACAGGCTGGATGTACTCGGGGCGCCAGTTAGCGGCGTCCAAGCGCACTTGACTTTTTTTAAGGCTACAAGTGGCAAGGTTGAAATGGCGTGAACGCAACAACGCGCGTCGCGCAACCCCTCCCCCTTTTGTCACTTGTTTGGGACGCTGGTCACTAACAAGATGGCCGCATTCCCAAACACCGCGGCGGCCGCCGCCTCCTCCGAGAGCGGGAGCTCCAGCTTGCCGATCCCTTGGCACGTAGGCAGCGTCGTGAGCAGCCCGTCCTCCCAGCACGCGCCCAGGCAGCTCTTGAGCAGCTGCACCTTCATCTCGATGCCCGCGTTCAGGCGCGCGGCAATGACGACGCGCTGGGCCGCGTCGGCCACGCCGAGCTTCTTGGCCAGGATGGCGTACGACTGGACCACGATCTCGCCGTTGGGACCGCGTAGGTTGCACACGAGCTTGGTGACGACCTTCTGCGCCACGTCCAGCTCGCTGCTCGAGAGCGCCGGGACCGACGCCGCCAGGCGCGCGCGCGCCTTGGCCACGCGATCCGCCTCCTCCTCTGCGGGGTTGCTGGTGCGCCGACGCTTCTTGGACGGGCGCGGCTCGAACAGCTCCGACTCCTCCTCCTCCCCGCCGCCCTTCTTAGGCTCCAGGTGCGCAGAGAATGTCAGCTCCTTCTCCACGGTGCCAATGTACGCGTCGCACGTTGTCGACCCCGCAAGGGCGGCAATGTTTGCGAATGCCATCGTCTCCGGGAGCGTGTGCACGGACACGTTCTTTGGGGTGAGCAGCGAGCGGCTGCAGCCTTGCGCGCTGGCTACTGCGGCAAGCGAGGCGTGTTGATTTTCAAACTCTGACATCTCAGATGGGACACACAAAGCGGGACCAAACGCGTTCGCCGCCGCCACCACCACCACTACTGCGATGCCACTCAAGGCCACAACAAGACAACACACAAACACGCGTGCACGACCCGTGCTCGTCCTAGCGATATGCGCGTAATTTACCTGTGGAGCTTTGCGTTGGCACGCTCGCGGTGCGCAAGCGTCGAGAAGAGTGCACGCTCCGCCTTGGAGAGCTCAAAGTGGCTGGTTCCCTTGGTCTGCGCCATCTCCTCCATGGCGCGCATTCTGACGGGCGGCGGCGCCGGGGGCGGCGATTGCATCATGGCTTCCTTGTGGCTCTCGCCGTCATTGAGCACGTTGACAACGATGCCGCCGATGATGGCGGCGGCAACGACGAGGAGCACGACACCTCCCCAGACCGCTATGGACACGAATTGCTTGTTCGCCATCGTTGCCCACGCGCGCTACCTTCTGGGCCCAAGTTTGGCCTAATAACAAGTGGCGCACAACACCGCGCGCATGAGGCAAAACTAACTCCAATTAGGCCCGATTTGCGATCCACTTGGAAAGGGGTCGGGGAAAACATGGCCGAGCACAACCGCCTGGTCGGCGCCCCGCGGCCGCTGACGCCGCTGGTCATGAAGTCGGCCGTGATGGGCACGGGCGCACAGGCCAGCGACGACACCGACTTTGAGAACACAAAGCGCCCTACCAATCGTGGCACGCTGATCCCCGGCCTCATCACCGTCCTGCTCAGCGTGCTGATCAACTTCCTCATCATCAGCGCGGCCGTCCAGTACGACCACGACCAGGCGAGGCCGCCGCCGCCGCCTCCACCCTCGCCGCCCGAGCCGCCGCCGCCCATGCCGCCGCCGCCCACTCCGCCCTCGCCCCCCAACCCGCCGACGCACCCGCCCTCGCCGCCCGCGCCGCCGTCGCCACCCGCGCCGCCGGGCCCGCCGCCGCCGCCCTCGCCTCCCCCGCCTCCGTCGCCGCCCCCACCCGACCCGCCGCCCCCGCCCGCGCACCCGCCCTCGCCGCCCGTGCACCCACCCTCGCCGCCCCCATTCCCTCCGCCGCCCGTGCCACCC
>Ga0315315_10002167_pt1 | contig 17979 bp, 21 predicted proteins | sample M140m3416metaG_FD_203699 | JGI IMG/M metagenome (GOLD analysis project Ga0315315, IMG submission 203699) | Ammonia-oxidizing marine archaeal communities from Monterey Bay, California, United States - M1 40m 3416 | ecosystem: Environmental > Aquatic > Marine > Intertidal zone | place: USA... | reverse complement strand
ACTGCAAAACCCATTTCACAACATTGCATATCTCTTTCTACAAAGTTTGTTATTTGATGTATTCCACTTTCAACTGTTACACCACCTGCTGTACCAAAATTCCAAACAGTAGACGGTTTATATTTTTCAATAAGTGCCGATGCCTGTATAGCGGCATTTACTTTTCCAACACCTGTGAAGAATACATTATCCCAACTTTGCATGTTAGGTGCTTCATCTCTTAAAGCAATTAAAATGATGTCCACTTATTCTCCTTCAAACTCCATAATGCATTTTACATCATACCCTTGTTCTTTAATTATAGCACTTCCTCCCAAGTTGGGCAAGTCTATTATTGCAACAATTAAAATATTTTCTTTAGGTATGTCCCAATTCTCATGTATTAAATCTGCACAGGCAAGTGCTGTACCACCTGTGGCAACTAAATCATCTACTATAGCAACTTTACCTTGTATAGGTGATATTTTTTGTATGTGTATTTCTGTTTCACCATATTCTAATTTAAAAGGTTTACTTACAGTAGGGTTTGGTAACTTGCTTGGTTTTCTTGCTAATATAAAAGGCAATTCAAATTTTGTTGCAATAGGAGTTCCAAAAACAAAACCTCTACTTTCTATACCAACAATGCAATCAGCATTAAACTTAGCAACATCTATACTTAATTCTGTAATACTTTGTTTAAATGCTTTAGCATTTTCTGTAATACTAGTAATATCTCTAAATTGAACACCAGCAATAGGATAATCAGGTATTGTTCTTACAATTTTTTTAAGATTCAAATTCGTCATCGTAGTCAGCCCAATATTCTGATAAATCTTCTTCTTCAGGATCTTTGTATTCGTCTCTCCACTTATCTGTAATCCAACCAACTGCGGCTTCATAACTTTTACCCATAGAGTCATTGTAATCATAGTTGGCTTCTAATAGTTCTTTATCATACCAAACATCTTCTACAAATTCACCTAAGTGTGTTTCTACAATGCTATATACAAGTTTGTTTTCATCGAAAGGTTCGTCTGTGTCTACAAACCAACTTGCAAAGGAACCTTTTTCTGAACTGTGGAAAAGAATTACAGGTGTGCAACCTTCTGGAGTTTCACCTTCTGTGTCTGTGCTAATATATGCTCCTTCTCTTCCTTTCAAACAATATCCGTCAGTTTCTATTTCATCTTCGTCCCAACCAAAATCATCTGAACCGTCTGTAGGAACACTAACTGCTGTGAAGCCACCATCTGCATAGGCACTATTGATATGTTCAATATCATCTACTTCATACCAACCTGGTATTTCATTTGTGTCTTCCATGATACTTGGAGATTCAGCAATAATATCTTCATCATCGTCCCATTCACTTAAACAAAGTACATGCGGAATAAATTCTTCATGTGCTCCATCATCTTCAATTTTAGGTGCCCAATATTTTACGAACTCATCTGACACTGAGCCAACTGCAAGTTCTCCTCCATACCTTCCACCATCAATTCTATATCTATATTTCTTTGCCATATTTCCTCCTAGTCTAGCAAGTGTGCAACATCAATTTCATTTGGAATCTTATTTGCTTCTTTTACAAAAAATGCACACTTAGGATTTGGTTTATTTTCTAAAGGTGCAACTAACATGTGTCCGTTTTTTAATTTAGGAAAGTACCACTTTACATCTTGATAAATGTTAGTGATTTTTACTTCTTCACATTCAATTAGTTTTCTGCCCAAAGGATTCAACGTTGCTGTTAAAAATCCTCTATTGTTTAAACTTGTTAAAGGTATAACCTCTACTCCACTTAAATCTTCATCTGTTATTGCTATACTCCAATCCATTGGCATCTGAATTGTCTTGTCTCCTATTTTTAAACAAATAGCAGGTGCATAAAAACTTTCCAAAAATATCAAAGGCAAAAAATAATAATCCATAAACTCAGGGTCTGTTGTGTCAAACACGCAAAATCTAATATCATCTATTACGTCAGGTACATGGTCAATTTCATAAACGTCATTCTCGACTGTTAAAATTTTCATTTATACTCCAATTTAGTTACTTGAAAAGGAAAACCCTGCTCTTTATAAAATGCTTTTCTTTTTGTCAAGTGTCTTTTACTATACTTTAAATTACTCGTAATGTCAATTACATTCAAATAGTCCTTGTCCTCGGCTTTACGAATTCCTCTTCCAATACTTTGTATTACACGAACAAAACTTTTACCTGGCTCTAATAAAACCAAATTAAATATTCTAGGTATGTTAATACCTACTGCCGCTACGCCATAAGTTGCAACAATAACTTTATTATCCATTTCGCTTACTTCACGATATTCTTTTTGCCTATCAGCAACTTTCATATCGCCACTTATGAATACCCATTCAGGAAACATATCAGATAATATTTGTCCTGTTGCAATTCTGTCGATTAATACAAGTGTATTTCCAGAACCGCTTATACTAGTTATTATACTGCTTATTTCTTCGATTCTGTCTTTGTCAGTTACAAGCCATTTTAACTCTTGAGCATAATTGTTAAATCCTAATACTCCGTCTTGCAACTGAATTATATTGATATCTAAGTTAGCAAGTACGCCTTTTTCCTGTAACTCTTTACTACTTAAATTACCAATTACTGGTCCTAAAGAACAAACACAACCAACTGCTTCATGTTCATCTTTAGGTATTGTTCCTGTCAAACCCCATCTTACAGGAACATTTCTAAATGGTCCACCTAATAAATTTCTAAGTACATCTGCTTTTGCTTTGTGTACTTCATCGACCATTATACATACAACACCATCTAAGAAATCATCTATGGGAAAATCTGCTTCATATTTTTTACTTTTCTTTTCTAGTATTGCCAAACTTTGCCATGTGCAAATTGTATGTGTTTTGTCATATTCTTTTCTATCTCCAAATAGCACACCAACATCAAGTCCTAAATTTTTGTAGTCTCTTTCTGTTTGTAATACTAAGTCTTTGTTAGGAACAATTACTATTGTTCTACCATACTGTTCACACATATCGCTTAAGGCGGCTGTTATGAGCGTCTTACCGGCACCTGTAGCCACCTCCTGCAAACTTTGTGGGTTCTTTAAAAAGTTGTTAATTACATCAACTTGATAATCTCTAAGAATAATAGGCTCACCTTCTGCTGGATGACCTTTGGGCCATGCAATATCTTCATATTTGGTTTGCTCTATTTCTTCAAATGCAAATGACCAAATGTTTCTGTTGTCTTGTATTTCTACATCATATCCTGCTTGTTGCACTATAGGAAGTAATCTATCAAGTAGATTCATGTATGTTCTTCCTCCAACATCGCAGAAGCGAACACAACCATCCCATCTGCCTAACTTGTAAGCAGGCATATGATATGCATAAGGTAAAAAGTATTTGACTTCATCGGATATCTTACGTCTAGTTTTGACGTCAAGTCCGACAAACTTTACATTTACCTCATCTCGAATCTCTAAGACACATTTAGCCATATCGTATATTATACTACCATTTCTTCTGTACTGTCAACATAATTTGTCTTCCACGATTATCATAACCAGGAAGTACTTCAACTTGTTCATCTAAAACATTGTCAATGCTTAGTGCTAAGTCTACATCATTATCAAAAGTCTTAATATATCTAAAAGATAAATTTATTAAATCTTCTAAATCATCACCGTCATATGGACCAGGTATTCTATTAAATTGTCCTCTTAATGTAATGTCAAATTCATGCGAACCAAAAGATTCGTTCCATCCTAACACAGACATATACTTAGGTACTCTTGCTTGATCCGTATCAGTTACAGAAAGTCCTATTTTAAATGCTCCAAATGTTTGTGCATATCTAAGTCCTTGCGTTTCGTATGCACCTGTGTTATCGTATGTTGCGTTTGTCCAAACATTTTCTGTAACTGCTTCTGTTAGCAAATTACCATCCTCATCATATGTTGCAGGTGTTACAACAACTTCTGTATTAAAGCCGGGTACATATTCTATTGCTTGTTCAAATTCATATCTAAACAAACTTAATACACCAAAACCAATTTCATAACCTACTGCTTCTTCAGGCAGTAAGTTAGGGTTTGCATCAACATAACCGTCACCATGCAATTCATAAAGTGTAGGTCTTCTGTAACTAGTACCAACATTTAAAAAGAATGGTCCTTTTTCGATTCCAAACCTTAATGCATTTTGGTCTTCGTTACCAACTCTAAATCCAAAGTTATATTTCATGGCAAAGTCGGCATTTATATTTAGGTATGCTCCATAGTTATCTCTATTATGGTCTCCACCAGCAGTTAAATATTTTTCATGACTAGCATCAACACCATATGCAACTTGCAGTTTTTCTGAAAGGTTAGTTTGGTCCCCAACTCTTAAATAGTCTGTACTGCTTTCATTCCAGTATGATTCATATTCACCTGTATAGTAATGTGCTTTATCATGCGTTCTACCAATTGTAAAGTATTCATTATTCACTGCAACATTGTATTTCTCACCATCTTGGTTACAGTCATTTGACTGAGAGAAATCTGCCGCATAACAATTATCATAATCATAATTGTAATCTGTGTAGTCCATTGTGATTGTAAAGTCTTGTACATCAAAATTAAACTTTGCATTTTTATTTGTGTACATATCTCTTTCTTCATTATCATTTCTTACACTATCTTGGTTAATTTCCATAGCAGTATATTGAAACCATTTCGCAGGTGCAACACTTACCATTTTATGTTCTTGTGAACCAAGTATTGCTGTAACACCTTGTTCAATGTTGTCTTTAATTAATATAGTGCCAGCAATACTACCACTACCATATACTACACTATTTGCACCAGTTATAATTTTTACATCTTGTCCTGTTGCCAAGTCTGTACCAAAATCATACCAGGCACTACCAGGCAAGTTTGCTGGTATCCCATTTTTATATACTGCCGTGTGTACTGTTTGAGCACCACGTTCATTATATCCTTGAAAAGCACCATAGCCACCTGCTGTCCAAGTGTGGGCAGGTAATAATACTCTGATAAATGAATTGCCTTTTAGTGGATCTGCTTTTACAGATTTTACTTGTTGTGCCACTACCACAACTTCTTCAATTTCTTCTGCCTTTGCTTGAGGGCTCAAACATACTGCTACTGCAAATATAACTGACCAAGCAAACATGGCATACATTGGAGAGAAGTTTAGATGGAAATTCCTTTTCCACTCCTTCTCCTGACGTTCCTTATCTATGAAATTCATAAGTTCTCCAGGTTATTAGTTCTATTATAATTATACGTCTTATTAAGGAAAAGTCAAGTGAAATATCAAATAAAGTGAAGCCCGGAAGAAATCCGGGCTTCTTGGTGCTCTGTGTGGGGGATGACTAACGTTTGAGCACCAGGGAATCGTTAGCAGTATTACTTATTTTAAATGACTCCTTTCATACAAGTAGTTCTGGCTAATGCCTGCCAATTGTTTGGCTCCATTTTCCTAAGGTCGGAAATCTTAAGAACCATCCTTAAAGATATCTCTCTAAGTTTGTCAGTGTTCTCAATCATGAAGTCAATAATTTCTTTATCGCCTTCTTCACCGAACTTGTATTCTTCAAGCATACCATCTCTAACAATCTGCTTAATTCTAAGAAACTTATCTCTAGCAGAGTTCATTGTAAGATCCAAGTAGTGACATCTGGACATAAGTGCCGCCAAGTGATCCTTAATCTTCTTAGAACGAACGTTTTCAAAATCAACGTTAGTAATAAAGATACAACCACCTTTGAACTCAAACCTATCAGGTATTCCTTCTCTACGAAGTGCATTGGATTCTGACTTCCAAGTAATGTAACGTTTCTTACCTGAGTCAAGTGTAGCCTTAAGCATGTTCAAACATACTTCATCAAACAATACACTATCACAGTCATCAAATACTAGGATGTTACCTTTCTCTGAATTGTTAAAAAGTGTTTGGAACAAACCAATTGGCGTAACAGAACCTTTAACAACTTCAGTCCTTGCAGGCTTGCCAGCAACTTCTGTAAGCATGTCGTAATCTTCTAATACAGATTCAACACCAAAGGACTTACCAACTCCTGGAGGGCCACTTACAATCATACCTCTAACAGTACCTTCTGCAACTGCATGAGTCATTCTGTCCAAAATATCAAACCTTTCACGAATACGTTCAATGGCTTGTTCATCGGACTCTTCCTTCTGCTCTGCAGGGGTATTGTCGATTTTAGGTTGCTCGGCATATATAGCCGGAGTTACATATTCAAGGTCCTGTGTAGGATCTTCAATTAGCACTCGGATTTTACCAAATTGGTCACCAAGGACTTCAGTACCATCAACAGTAATGAAAGCACCTTTCTTACCAATGTTTAAAGGCTTTACAATAGGAAAAACCATGTTGTCCACAGTATTCTTTCTGTATGTGCCTTGTTTTATTTTTACAAAGTTAGTCATCTTTACTCCCGTTTTGTTTAACTTATACATACTATTATACTTCTTTTACGGGGGAAGTCAACCTTTTTACCAAAAAAAGTGGTAAAAAAATTAATCTTTTTTGATGTTTAGCATGAAAAAGCAGGTTTGTAAGCATTTTGCCTGCCATTTTGCGTCGTCTACAGCACTATGTAATGCTTCTTGAACACCTTTTCTAGGGTCAACATCCATCATGCTGAATACAGTTCTGCTATCTCTGATTTGCCAATATGCCCAATTTGTGTGGGTGTTTAGCATTTTATATAAGTTCTCAATAATGACCATATCAAATTGTGGGCCTTGACACCAAATTTGGTCACAGCCAACTAGCCATTTATTAAGAGATTTTGTGAATTCATTAAGTGGAGTTCTGCCCTCATCTGAAAAGGCTATATCCTGAATATCTTGTGGTTGTTTTGCCCACCATTCAACTGTGCCTTCATCTATATCTCTGGACAGAGCAGTTTGCTCGTCAACATCTAATTTAAAGTCTAAGAATGAATGTGGTTCTTGGTTTGTGTAAGGGTCGAACTTTACGCCACCCACACTTAATACTACTGCTTCTGGCGTAGTTGCCAGAGTTTCAATATCAATCATTGCATGGGTGGACATAGTTATTTTGTTCCTTGTAGCCTGTATTGACCAAACAATTTGTTAAAAAGAACTTCTGCTTCTTCTAAATCAAGTTGTGGTTCATTCCATGCTGACCTTTCTTCAACATTTAATTGACGCCACTTGGTAAAGTTAGATTCAAAAGACTCACTTTTATCAAATTGGAATTCAAAATTGTCGCTCATATATTACTCCTAAAGTTAATAATGTAATTATTTTACTAAAAATTAGGTTCTATGTCAACCTTTTAAAATGCTTTTTATACAAAGAATCTTCTAAACCGTATGCTTCTTCTTCCCAAGGAAGTTTGTTATATGGTGTATTTTTTATTAATTCTTCTTGTAGTTTGAATTCAAATTGCTTATTGATTAATTGTTTTGCATGTACTAATTCATGTGTTAGATTTAGAAGTAGTTCTTCTCTAGAGTAAGTATAGTCATTGCTTACCCTTGCTATTTCAATTTCAACATGCTCAGAATCTCCCCAACAATAACCTGCTAAATTGTCATCTACAGTTTTTAAAATTTCAATATTTACATCTACTGTTGAATTACAGTTTGGACATTGTTCATTAAGTAATAATTCTGATGCTATAATTATGTCTTGTTTTTTAGCAAGTCTGCCATTTATAAAAACATGTATCATTTAGCCTATAACGATATCTTCCATGCCTGCAGTTCTAAGTCTAGTAATATGACCTATCTGCCATTGCTTGGTATCGAGACCTTTCATTATACCTAAATATTTGTTACGCAATAATGCATATTGGTTACAAAGGTGTGTAAGGTCTATAACACTATCCTCACTATCAACAAACTTTTCAGCATCTCTACTGCTCAATGTTCTGTTGTAACTTTCTAAGTATTTGCGAAATGTTCTAGAACGTTCTTTGCGAAGTTCTATATTTAAGTGTTCTAATATTGCTTCAATTTCTTGAAGTTGATTAAAACGGTGTTCTGTAATGCCAGGTAAGGCAGAACTAGATTTCTCTAGACTGCCTTTAATACTGCATTCGTATTTGGCTTCTTCTAATTCTTTTTCATAGTAGTCAATTGAGTCAACAATCTTGCCTAAATCTGCTACTACTGAATTATACCAACCTGCCATATCTTAGTTCCACTCGTCTTCTTCTTCATCGTATTCATCTACACCATAATGACTTGCGACTGCTGTTTTAAGAGCAGTATCGAAAGTATCTATGTCTTCTTGTAGATTACTCATATCGGCTTCCTCGTCAAAAACTCTGACTAAATGTTCTGCCGCTTCAATACGATCCTTCTTGGGAACATAATGTTTCATAGTGTCCCAAACACTAACTAATAATAAAATATCAGGATTCATCGATTAAGTCCTCTTCATTTGAATTATCAAGTTCAACAATATCTATGTCATCTTGGACATCATTATCCTTATTAGGATTCTGTCCAAACTCATCCATCACTATTTCGAGTTTATCTCCAGTCCAGCCTTTCCTGAACTCTTTGATTTCCTCTCCTGTGATTGGAGATACATAGGATAGTTTATTACCAACTTTTTCTAAGATACCTTTTGCTTCTAGCATTTCTACCATACCACTGTATGGGTCCATTCCAGTTTCATAAGGTATTTTAACTTGTACACTTTCAAAAGGTTTACTGTAACGTGTTTTCATAACTTTACAACCTGCACGAATTCCTTGTACCGTTGTAACTTTATTGCCGTCAGCATCTTCTTTAAGTTTAAGTTTTTTCATTGCAATAACAATACTACTTGCATATATAAAACCTTGTCCGCCTGATATTTTATCATCAGGATCAAACATGTCTTGTGATGCATAAGTATGATTAGTTGCTATTAGCCCAATTGGGTGTGGTGCTAATGAGTTTACTGTATTTCTAACTAGGGCAGTTAATGCCTTTGGCTTTCTACCCATATCACCTTTCATATCACCTTTTTCAAATTGTGCTACGTCTGTTGGTGTTAGTAACATACCTAAACTATCTATTACAAATAGCATTTTAGGTTGTTCTTCATATGGTAAATCACCATAGTTAGATTTATAGTCTTTTACAAAATCACTGATTGTTTTAGCAACATCATCAATCATGCTAACACTAATTTTGAGAAGTTTCTCAGGTGTAGTGTCTACATCTAATGCTTGTAGCCAATCTTCATCAAGTGCATTTTCACTATCAAATAATACTACTTGACAGCCTTGTTGTTGTGCATTACGCACTAAGTTTCCAGAACAAATAAAACTTTTACCAGAACCGGATTCTCCTGCAAATACACTTACCTTACCAAGTGGGACTCCTTTTTTGAAGTCCCCACTTATTAAGTAGTTTAAAGTGTAGTTACCAGTTGATATCCAATCTTGGGGGTCATGAAAGCCAGCACTAATACCGCTGATGCTTTTAGTCAAACCCGTTCGGAATTTGTTTAAGTCAAATGGTTTCTGCATGATATCTCCTTATGAACTACGGTTTCTAATCATGTTCAGAATATCATCTGCACTTGGTTTCTCACCACTGGTTTCTGCTACTGGTTCAGCCTTAGGTTCAGCCGCAGTTGCTTGAGTTTCAACTGCCTCAGAAAGAGGGGCAGTTGGCTCTGCCTCTTTTTCAACTACCGGAGCCGGGGATACCGGAGTAGGTGCTGGTGCTTGTACTGATTCTGTAGTTTTTTGCGTTGCTGTTTTAGGAACATCTACTCCGTAAGGTTTGTAGAAGTTACCCCATTTTTCAGCATCATACAATTCACCGTCAACTGATGCTTGGAACATTTCAGCGATTGCTTGTAGTTCTTCTTGCCCAGGTCTTTTTGGTAAAAAGTCTGATAAGTTGTATAGACCATTTGAGTCAATTGCCGCAAGTTCTTTTTCATCCAATGCTCTCTCTTTACGAGCATATTTAGAAGTAGAATAATCTGCGTATTGACCTTTGGTTGTTTTAGTCACTCTAAAATCTGTACCATTTATATAATCAGTTGGTAAGTTCTCCATGTCTGGGTCCATTAATGCTGATTTAATAATGTTAAAGATTTGAGGTGAAATTACAAATCTTCTGATTGGATTTTCAGGTGATTCCTCTGATAGAGGATTCTCTGTTACAAATCCTTGAAAAATGTATGAACGTTTTTTCCAATACTTTCTTCCCATATCTTCAAGACTTGAATCTTTAAACCAAGGACGAACCTCAGTTAATACAGGACATGTATCTCCATACATTTCTGCACAAGGTACTTGTACAGTTACGGGTTTCATATCGCCACCCTTTACGCCTGGAAAAGTCAAACGTATCATTTGTCTTTCAACCCAGTAAAATGCGTTATCTGGATCTTCATCCGGTAAGAACCTCAGTACTGCTGAAGTGCCTTCGTCGATATTCCAGTGTGGGTAAATGGCGTTGTCACCGCCTGATTGTGATTGGCTTCCGGAACTTTTACTTTCCATTGCCTGTAGTTTTGCTCTAATTTCTGCCAAAGATGCCATAATGTTTCTCCTTATATGTTTGTGCCATGTTTGTAAACGAGTTGTGTTTACTATGTGCCTTAGTTTACTTTCTTTGTGCCATGTTGTCAACCTTTTTATACTTCCGCTGACAGGAAGTTGTAATATTAATTATTGAATATTACGAAACTGTCTATAAATTCTTGGTATTCTTTTGTTTTGCTTTCTGCTAAGTCTTCTGCCATTGCTACATTTGTAGGTTGTTGTGCAGATAATAGAGAAGCCTTAACTGCTCTATATTCCATAGGATCTAAACTTCCACCGTCTGATAGTTTGTTCCCAATGCTACCTAAGTAATTAGCAAGTCTTTGATTATTAACTGTAGTGCTTAATTGACTTACTTGATATCCTAATTTACTATGTGGATTTGCAAACTCTAAAGGATCTTCTTCAATAACTTCTTTTGCTCCTTCAAATGTTTCAGACTCAATTGCATTCATAATATAACTTTCAAATGCTGATTTTTTATTAACTAATTTTGAAAGTGTTTCATGTGCATTGCCAACCTTGTTATCAAAATGTGTTTCAGTGAAATGGTCTTCTAAGTTTACTTCATTAACAATCTCTATATTGTCGTATTCACTTAAACTTTCAACTGCTTTACTGTAAGACTTTGCACCAGCAACTCTTTTAAAAGTAGTTCTTATATTATCAATATGTTCTTTTGCAAGTGTTACATATTCGCCGTTTGCTTCATTAACAAGTCCTTTTGTAGATACATATCTTACAAACTCTCTTAATGTTCTAACATCTTTACACATTTGTACAATACTTTCACCTACTGTGTCATGCATTGCTCCACCGTTGTAAATATGCCTTGCCATTGCTCTTGCACCTTGTAAATTTTTACTTGGGAATAAGAAACGTTCTTCATTTGCTTGAATAAAAATCTTGCTAATGTTTCTGCTTCTAGCACCACGTATTTCTTCGTTTACAGGTTTTGTATGTTTAACAACTATCTTAACACTATCAAGTGGTTGATAACTTGTTTTAATTGATCCGTATGATGAACCTAAACTTGCTTCTGTTACACTTTTCATTTCATTCTCTTTTTCTATATTGACTTTTTCGCTAGTTGGTTTTAATGTTTTACCAAATACTCTAAAATCCATTGTCATTAAGTGGTCTCTTGCAATATTATTAAGTTGATTTCTTATTGTATCTGTGTCGTCTGTATTCTCAGATACACTAAAACGTATTTCCTCATTTGGTACATTTAATGTAACAAGTAAGTTAGGTTCATCAACGTAAAATCTAATTGCTTCTGCAGGGTTACCAACTACTTCGCCTACTTTATCAAAAGTATCTATTTCGTAACCATAGCCTTTTAATAAATTAAAGACTTTGTCTGCTACTGTTTTTACACTTATTGCCATTTATTTATCTCCTACTTGTATTTATCTAAAGTAGTCCAATTGGCATTGGTTCATCATATTCGTCGAAAGGCTCATCATCGGAACGGTCTATTTCTCCATCCCCTCTTATGTTCTGATTAACCACAGTAAATATATCATCTTCAAATGTAGAAATATAATTTACCATTCTACATGCAATTACCATGCTCATTACTAGGTCATCTGTTTCGCCTGGTTGTGCAGAAAAACTATTTCCTCTAGCAACAAAACATTTTAATTCACTTAAAAATGCTTTACTGTAAACTTTTAATTTGTTTTGTTCTATAAATCTTTTTAGTGTTATACAACCATCCATTTTAGTTTTTGCACTTGTATGAAATCCTTTACGTCCACGTTTGCCTTGAACTTTTACTGGATCATGTAACATTTGTCCTGGAAAGTTTTCTTCACCTGTATCTCTTATTACCACAAGTGCGGCTTCACCTATTGTGTTATTTTCTACTGTCCAATATATTTCTCTTGGTTCGTATGCTTCTATTTCTTTTAAAATTTCTCTTAGTGTTCTGACTTGTCCTTCAACAGGTGTTTTATTATGACACCACTCACCTACTTGTTTCATAGTTGGTAATTCAACAATTTGTATTGCGGCATTGTCTCCACCTGTTCCTGCACATGGATCTAATGTTATAACATACATATTATCTTTCTTGGGCCTAGAGTACCAACGAACTTCTCCTGTTCTGTACAAGGTGTCTGTATGCTTCATATTAGCCAAACATAAAGCATCAATTAGTGTTTCGTTATATATAATGAATTCACATTCGTGTTCTCTTCTAAAACGTTCTTCACCTATCCTACCCATTTCTTCTTCGGCCCATTTATCATCTCTATCAGGATGTTGGTGCCATTTAGCAAGGTATCCTTTAAAACCATTTATACCTACTTCTTGTTCATTACCATATTCGTCTACTGTTTTTTGAGATTGATGCCAAATACCAGCAAAGGTATCATCATCACTATTTGGTGTTGACGTAACAATACATTTACCACCTGTTGCTAATGTAGGTGATAATGAGGTCCAAAACTCAGCCGCGATACGTGGTGGTACGAAAGCAAACTCATCTAGGTAAACTAATGTAAGTGACATACCCCTACCAGTGTTTTCAGTTGTTGTACTACTAACTATACGTGAACCATTATCAAATGTTATACTTCCTTTATTGTATTCAACAACTCCTGCTCTTATATGATTAGGTATAGTTTCGTATGCATACCTAATACGTTGCATAATTTCACTAGCACCTGCCGCCTTGTGAGCCGCTACAAGTATTGTACTATCAGGTTTAAACATAGCAAACCATAACAAATATCCTGCGGCTACAGTGGTTTTACCCATCTGTCTACCTAGCATATTAATACTATATCTGTTATTATTGTAGTTTTGGATTAAATCTTCTTGATAATCAAAAGGTACAAAGTCAATTCCACCTTTTGTAGGGTGCTGTATTCTAACATATTCCTTCATAAAGAACATAGGACCGTCGTTAGGATCACAACATCGCTGAAACTCTCTCAGCATGTCTTGGTCATATAATTCTTTAGAGTAAGCAGATTTTACTAACTCAGTATTTACCGTTCCTTTTGGCATACTGTTATTTAGTTATTTTTTGGGGGAAAAATGCTTAGGATTGACTATTGCGTAGATAATCTTTTAGTTTATCTCTAATAATATTAGTTAAAACTTGCTTCTCATCTTTTGGTTGTTCACCACTATTGTATGGATTTACAGGTGCATCTGGCATGTCTACTTTAACAATTTTCATAGGTTCTTTAGGCATATCATCATGTTCTGGTTCACCACTTGGTAATGTAATTCCAACTTTTTGAAGTAATACTTTTAATTCATCTACTGATTCTGCACTAGCCTCGACTGAAACAGAGCCAGTATCTGTAGAATGATGTTTTGAATATTGGTGATGTTCTTGGCTGTTGTCTGGTTCTTCGCCATCACAAACATCACATCCTTCTTCAACTGATTCTTCTGCATTTAATTTAGCAAGTAATTCAGATGTAATAGGCTCATCTTCTACTTTGGCTCTATTTTCATCTGGTTTTGGAATCATTAATGCAACTGCTTTATCAAACAATTCATGTGCATCGTCTTCATTTGCAAAACCATATTCGTCAGCAAAGTCTACTGAACTAGAAGCATATAGGTCATCTAAATCTAAATCTTTAATTGTTTTTAGTTTACTAGCAACTTCTTCAGGCGTTTTACCTAATTTAATTGTTTCGTTACCAATGGACAAATCTAATTCACCGTTATCTGCACCAAGTACACCTCTGGCTTCCATTAGTTGTATATGCTTCTTCAAATCCGACATTAGTTTCTTCTTGCACTTTGACTAATAACATCTACATGCTTAGGCTCTGGAGATTTACCACCACCTGCTGTGCCTGTAATTGTGTCATATAGTCCTTTAAGGTTGTCTCCCATAATTTCATCTTTTGCAGGATAATTACGGAAATAGTCTGCACCTTTTTCTGCTTTAATTTTTTCTAATTCTGCTAAAAACTTGGAGTTATATTCTTCGCCAAACAATGCTTCACTAAAATCGACATCAACATTTTCGTTTTCATAGTGGGCGAATTCTTCTTTATTAAGTTCTGCATCTTCTTCTGATACAAATCTATCTTTATCCATTTCATGCCTTTCTGCGGCTAAATCTGATTCTATTTTTCTAGGCTCTTTAATACCATAACATAATACACGTTCATGGTCCACACCTAAATTTACTGCAACGTAAACTTCTAATATTCTATCGTTGACTGGATATTTTAGTACAACGTCTGTACTGCATACTTCACTTGTAAAATTAACACCTTTTAATCTTTGAAATTCCATTGGATTTTCTTGAATAGGTTGTCTATTCCAAGGAGTAGCACTAACAATATTGTACTTAGACAATATTGATTCTAATTTTGCTAAATCATCAGCGGAGCAATCTCTTGCGACTTTAATTTTATAGCCATACTCTTTGCTGAAAGATTCGTTTATGATGTCTTTTAATTCTCTCATAGTATAAACTCCTGTTATGCACTTATTTATCATAAATAACAAAAGTATGCAGTTTAAAGTAAGCAAAAATAATTTCAACGGGTTCGCCACATGGGGAGTTGCCTTAGAAAATCAGGTATGTCCACGTCCAGATATGCTAGATAGATTTGACCAAAGCGGTTATGATTTATGTAAATTAGAACAAGAATATGCAAAAGCAAATTTAGGTTCGCATGATTTAATGCGTTACAAAGCATGTATTAAACAAGAATGGTTTACAAGTGAAGAATCTCATAAAGGTGTACACATTAATCATTCCGATTTATATGAGCGTAAAAGTTATCACGGATACGCTCTAGAACAACTTTGTAATTGGGTGCCAGGAAACAATTTATTATGGAAAATGATTAAATTAAAACCTAAATGGGGAATTGATATGAGCATTGACTATGTAGACAACAACGGACATGTTATGGAATTATTTCATTATGAATGGGACGACACAGAATTAGATACTGTATTAGAAAAAAAAGAAATTATTGAATCAGTTGTTTTAGATAACGATTGGGAAGATGTTGCTAAAACTAAGTTACAAAGAAAAGATGAATGGCAACATTTGGATTTTACAGGTCAGAGCGAATGGACTACAAAATTTTTAGGATTACCAAAAGAAAGGTTTAAATTAGTACCTTGGAAAATTTAATTGTCTTTATTGTTGATTATTTTAAGCAATTCATTTCTATCTAATAATTTATTACCACTATCGTTACTAGTATATTCACCAGCATTGTTATCAAGTCTTGCTTTTTTAATCATCATGTCTATTTGTTTAAGTTTAGAATTAATTTTGCTATCTTTGGCATCAAGAGCAGTTTTTAACATTTTTGCGGCACTATCAAATATACTACCAGCATCTCTATCACTCACATTCATACCTAAGTTCATAAGTTGTTGATAACTGTCTACTGCTTGTTGAGCCAAGTCGTCCATATCAACGTTATGGTCGTCTAAACCTTTGACATTTCTTAATGCATGGTCAATTTTTTCAGCAGTACTTAATGCTGTTTCAACTTCTGCTACATCTACTTCAGTAATTTCTTTACTTTCATAAAAAACTTCATCGTGATCCGGCATGACTTTATCTTTTTCAGGTTGTTTTGCATCTTCGATAGGAGGCAAATTGAATTCTTCTTCTAACTTCTTAGTCATAACAGTATTTATACCGTAAAATTATGCTTTTAAAGGTTTACTGAGTTCTTCCCAACTAGTTTCGTAATCTGAATCACCATCTGCATAACCCATTACACCTAACTTTTCATATTCAGGTACTAATTCATCATGTAGTAAACCTATTTTTTTAAGATTAGGCATAATCCTACTAAACAATACATCTTGAAATTGTGTTTGAAATATGTTTTCCTGTTGATATTCGTCTGTATAGTCTAAGTCCATACCATATTTTTCCCAAACATCATATGCTCTAAGTCTATTTCTACTTACAGTACATGCTTCTAAGGCAAATTGTGCCCTGTCTAATCTTTCTTCTTCACTTAAAGTAGTAACAAACTCAGTAAGGTACTGAATACCAAATGTAACGTGCCTTGCTTCATCTCTAATTATATATTCTAGCATTTGTTCGTACACAGGATCATTAGTTGCCTGTTTGGCGGCATTAAAGGCGGCTAATGCCAATCCTTCAATTACTACTTGCATACCAATAAATTTTAAATCCCATCTAGGATCTGTTAATATTTTATCTAGTAGTCCTTTTAATGCTCTACCTATGGGCCAACTGCGTTTTAAACGTTGCTGTAAGTATTTGTTAAATGCTTCTACATGCCTTGCTTCGTCAAAAGTTTGACTTGCGGCGTAAAGTTTTGCGTTATAGGTCGGCGCACAACTGGCTAACTGCGATGCTACCAATAATGCACCTTGCTCTCCATGTAAAAATTGACTAGTTGCCCAACTGTTTAAATCTTTAAAAAACTCTAATCTAGTTTTTTTATCAAAAGTCTTAAACACTTCATGTTTATCCCATTGGGTATTTTCAAAATCAAACTCTGCATCACTTATACCTGTGAAATTAGGTGTCCAATCAACATCAACTTCTACATTCCAATTTAGTTGTTTGCCTAATTCATATAATTTTTTAATACGATTATCTTGTACAGTATAATCCCAATTAAATGAACCAGTCAAAGGTGTTTGAAAAATCTCTACAACGTCTGTAGGATCTAAATCAGCCGGAACATCTTCGTCAAACTCAATGACATTCCTTGGAGTTTTTGTATATTGTATTTTCATATTTCTCTTAACGCATTTTGCGTCTTGGTTTAGTTGTGCGTTTAGGCTTATTATATATTTGTTCTTCCGTAATTACTTTAAAATGTATTCCTTTTGCTTTACACCAAGCATTTGCGGCTTCCCATTTTGCGGCATTTACCTGTGTAGCAAATTTATCTCCTCTGCCTTTGGCATTTTCGATAACAGTTTGACTTTTAGGTTTAATCTCTATCAGTTCAATTAATGTTTTACCATTTTTATCTTGATATTGCACCATAAAGTCAGGTACATAATTAGTAATCTTTCCTGTGAAAGGATGTCTATAAGGAATCTTGACATTCTCACTTGCCCACTTTAGTATGTTTGGGTGGTTATCGCAGAACCTCATGAATGCAGTTTCCCAACTACTACGAGCAAATGGCATTTTACCTCCAACGTACTTGCCTGGATTCTGAACTACATATTGTCCTTGAGAGTATCGATTTGACATAACTATCCTTACGGTCTAATTAGGTCTGAGATTTTGCTATATTTGTTCTGCTTTTCTACACTCAAACCAACTAAATTTCCTTTCGGTCTAATCTTATTTAGTGCTTTGTATGTGTTTTCTGCTAATTTAATGCTGTCTTCATTTAATTCAAAGTATGATATAGGATGAACTCCTTGTATATCTGCAATTTTAATTAGTGCTACTGCCAATGTATTAGCAGTAACTTTGTTGAAACCAACTTGTTGT
>Ga0315315_10002166_pt1 | contig 17983 bp, 16 predicted proteins | sample M140m3416metaG_FD_203699 | JGI IMG/M metagenome (GOLD analysis project Ga0315315, IMG submission 203699) | Ammonia-oxidizing marine archaeal communities from Monterey Bay, California, United States - M1 40m 3416 | ecosystem: Environmental > Aquatic > Marine > Intertidal zone | place: USA... | reverse complement strand
CGCAGCGCATACTCAGCTGTCTGTGTGATCATGTTGATATTTTTCGGAAGAGGGTGCAGAGAACTCGCTTTAAGCAGTACATGCCAGAATAGATACGGAGGTAGCAACGGTCAACCTTGCGAAAATGAAGCTTGAAAAGTAATGCGAACTCCCAAAATTACGAAACCTATACTGACCCTATTAAACGCCCGACCTAATATGGACATCTGGGTCCACTTCTCTTTATACTGGATTCGCAGTCAGGCTGGGCGCTAAATTTTCAGAATAGCCCCAATACCGCCATCACCTCATGGAGCGCAGATCGATGCCAACGAGAGACACCCTTGCCGAAGATTTGGGTACCGTCACCACTGTCACGCAAACGGTCGATACCCTGTCTCCGGAAAATGGCAACACACCGCATCAGGACGTATGTGCGACAGACCAAGAGACACCCACAGAAACCTCAAATGCCGTCAGTTCACACTTTGCTTCGGGAGTTGATTGGCCGACGGCAGGATGGATCGTTGGCATTCACGTGGGTGCCTTGGCAGCACCTTGGACATTTACGTGGACCGGTCTGGGCATCATGTTAGCGCTCTACTGGCTAACTGGTTGCGTTGGGATCTGCCTTGGATATCACAGACTACTGAGCCATCAGAGCTTTGAAACCTACAAACCGCTCAGATGGTTAATTGCATGGATTGGTGGGCTTGCCGGTGAGGGATCTGCAATTCATTGGGTAGCCAATCATCGAACCCACCATGCGAAAAGCGATCATGCAGGTGATCCCCACTCGCCACGTGAGGGATTCCTTTGGAGCCACATGCTTTGGTGCATGCAACGGATGACCAGCGACCAGAGGCGGAAGCTACATCATCGCTGGGCTCCTGACCTGGCGAGAGATCCAGTCCTTCGATTCCTCGATCGCACATTCCTGTTGTGGCAATTCGTACTGGGAGTGAGTTTGGCTGGAGCTGGTTATCTGATTGGCGGCGGCGGGATGGCACTTTCACTCGTGATTTGGGGAATGTTCGTGCGAATGGTCATCGTGCTTCATACCACTTGGTGCATCAATTCCGTCACTCACCTGTGGGGCTACAAAACGTACAAGAACGGTGATGACAGCAAAAACCTGTGGTGGGTCGCGCTTTTCACATTCGGCGAGGGATGGCACAACAACCACCATGCTTACCAAAAAGCTGCAAATTACGGTCACCGTTGGTGGGAAATCGACACCACCTACCTTGTCATCCGACTGATGCAAATCTGCAAATTAGCTTGGAATATCGCCCCAATCCCCGCAAAGGCTCTCGAGGCTTTGCAAAAACGCAAATTGCGACCATCTGAGCACTGATTGGTGATACCGGTAGTAGCCACGCATGCCTTACAGCACACAGGAATGTAGGTTCTGAGGCTTTTAAAACGGAAAAACTACTACTTCTTGCTTAGTAATGGACCTTTGGGTCCACAACTCCGCTATAACAATGAACACTTGGGCAGGTAGCCCCACCAAGGCCACCCAGCCCGCACCCACCTCACGCGTTGAATCACCGACGAGTGGACTCCTTCCCGTCAACTTCAAGAGTAAACAATGAAAACGATTGATGAACCACGACTCGAAAACGACACAGCTTACCGCTTCGGCTATGTCACAGAATTTATGGGAGTAACGGGGGAAGATCTTGATCACATTCATGCTGCTGCGGATGCGATTGGGCCGTTAGTTCCCGGTCTAGTCGATGCTGTTTATGACAAATTGTTTTCATACGATGCGACAAAGCGTCACTTTGTACCCAAGCAATCCGGCTACGAAGGAGAAGTACCAGAGGATGTCCATTCACTAACCTTGGACCATCCAATGATCGCATTTCGAAAGCAACATCTCGCTCGCTACCTCGCTGCACTTGTGACACGGCCCTACGATGGAAGTATGGTTGCCTATTTGGACATGGTAGGAAAAATTCATACGCCAAAAGCTGGCAGCGAGGGGATCAATGTCCCACTCGTACAGATGAATGCCCTGATGGGTTTTGTGTCTGATGCTTTAATCAGCACCATTGTGGGACTGAATATGGAACGAGAGGCAGAGGTGAAAACATTGCGCGCCTTTAACAAACTCTTATGGGTGCAAAATGATTTGATCACTCGGCACTATCAAGGGTGCTGAAATGGAAGTTTGAATCTTGAAACTGGTGAAAATCAGTCCATAGAGATCAACAACCGAGGCACCTGTGTTTCATGGTCTTACTCAAGCATCCGCGCTGATTTCCAGCCTCAGCCTTGGGACCTCAGCCTTGGGACCTCAGCCTTGGGACCTCAGCATCAAGATCTAGCATCAAACCGATGCTGTGGGGACCTCGGATTGATGCACCGAGGCAATTGTTTTCTATGGCTTTTCCCCTATGGCAACACAGTTCAATCATTGCATTGCTCACGAATCGCCCTTTGACACTTGTCCAACGCGCAACGACTCTGCATCTCACAACCCACTGTGAGCAATCTGTGCGTTACCGCACAGATCACCACTGAACATACGCTGATTCGACGTGGAAAGGACGTGATTCGGGTTGGCATCACATTTGCTCCTCTTTGTTCATGTTGCACTTCGAAGAATCAAACCGTGAGTGGTGCGTTCTCGATGGTAACCTCAACCATCGGGCATGACTCTCGGGCTTCTCATTCAAACAGGGTGAAAATCATGCTCAAGACCAGTCAGGACCCGAAGGTCATTGAATACATGTCGCCCACACCTGCGACCGTTCGCACAGGTGACACCATCAAGTCGATGCTCCAGACCCTGCAGCAGAACAAAGTGTCTGCACTTCCTGTGCTGGACTCGATGAATCACTGCGTAGGAATTGTTTCCCTTGCTGACATTGCCAGGCGAGCATTTGAGACAGAAGAGTTATTGGAAAACCACTATCCCCATTTCGAAGATTGCCTGTGGGCTGTCGAGCTCATCCAGCGCCGCTTTGGCAACGACCCTATCACAACACTAATGACCGAAGTGATCGTCACGGTGTCACCTGATACGTCACTACGTGAAGCGGCCTCGAAGATGTTGGACAACCGAATACACCACCTACCTGTAATTTTGAATCATGGAACCCTCGTCGGCATGCTGTCGGCAATTGACTTTGTGCGTTTTGCATCCTGCCAATCCTCTGTTTTTCATCACAACGATAGCGAGTAAATCATGAATATTTTGATTGCAACCGACAGGTCAGCTACCGCTAACCATGCAGCCTCGCTCGTCGAAATGCTTCCATTCCATGACTGCCCATCAATTCATGTTACGAGTGTATTTCCAGCTTCGACTGAGCAAACGATGTATGACCTTCCGCCTATTCCTAAGGAGAATTTGCAGAACGATACTCGTAAGGTCGAGGCACATTTAGCTCAAATCAAAAACACTGGGAATCCAATGGATCTCCAGTTACCTCGTCTCGCAAGATAGGAAATCCCAGTTTTTCGATTCTTGAATCCGCGGACCAACAAGATTCAGATTTAATTGTCGTGGGTGCAGTCGGCAAATCCATGATTGACCGAGTGATGCTGGGCAGCGTGTCAGACTTTGTTGCCACCCATGCATCATGTTCAACAATGGTGATCCGTCAACCATCGAAACACTCTCCATCAGTTCCGAAAACAATCCTGGTTGCTCTGGACGGAAGTTCTGCCGATTCACACCTGATCAACTTCCTGCAGATGTACGAGTGGCCGGATGGAACTGCTTTGCATTTGATGCATGTAGTCAAGAATTCGTCACATCACCCATCAACCAATGTTGATGAAGGCAGAGATACTTGGCTGCAAACCAACATCATGATCCGTGAACACGCCAATCTGATAAGCCAACCGATCTCTGATCTGATCCCACCTATTCGAATCAGGATCACCCCAGCGGATCATATAGGCGAGGCGATCACCGAATACGCATCACACATCAAGTGTGACCTGATTATCACAGGCGATTCACACCGCAAGTTCCTGAATCGAGTATTTTCAGGAAGCACAAGTCGTTACGTGTTACGACATGCCGATTGCAGCGTCGCAATCGCTCGTGATGTTCAGTGTGGAACAGATACGATCAGAAACATTCATGAGACGACACAGATCACATCTACCTGAGATAAATGCGGGTCGTCAATCGTTACCGGCTTAAGCGATGCCAAACTTTTCCAGCAATCGATAGAGTGACCTTCGGTTGACGCCTAACGCTCGGGCAGTCTTCGCTTTATTACCACCATTTTGTTGCAAAACCATCTCAACATGACTTCGATTAAGTGTGTCGAGATCAATGTTGCTTCCGATTATCGGATTGTCATCAGTCTCACAAGTGAAAATTTCCTGAGGTAAATCATCAACAAAGATTGTCCCTGATTCATCCGTCAGCACCTTTGCTCTTTCAATGGCGTTTGACAACTGTCGAATATTTCCGGGCCATGAGTATGCCGCGAGTGCGTCTGCAACTTCTTTGCTTAAGTTCCAACCTGCGCCCAAAAAATGGCGAGCAAGCAACAGAACATCTTGTCCACGATCACGTAACGGCGGCAATTGAATCCCCAGCACATTCACACGATAGAAAAGATCTTCACGAAAACGTCCTTCGGCAACCTCAGTAGCCAAATGCCGATTCGTTGCAGCGATCAAACGCACCTGAACACGTCTTTCTTTCACTGACCCGATTCTTCTAATCACACCATCTTCAAGTACTCGCAACAGTTTCGCTTGTAAACCACCGGCTAGTTCTCCGAACTCATCGACAAAAAGCGTTCCACCATCAGCCATTTCAAACAGGCCTGGCTTTGCAGCCACCGCCCCGGTGAACGCCCCTTTCTCATGGCCAAACAACTCACTTTCCAGTAGTGACTCGGGTAACGCCGCACAATTGATTACGACCAATGGCTTGTCGCGAAGATCACTTCCAGCGTGTATTGCGCGAGCAACAAGTTCTTTCCCGGTTCCGCTCTCACCCTCGATCAATACGGGTTTATTTGTGGGCGCAAGCCGTTCGACCAGATGTAATACTTTCTTTAATGCCTCAGATTCGCCCACCATAAAATGCCCGGGCCTATTGCGTTGTAACACATGCCTGAGCTGGGTATTCTCACGTTGCACTCGGCCGGAAGCCGCCGACTTGGCAATCAGGCGATCAAGATCCGCTAACTTGACAGGCTTGGTCACGTAATCCACTGCCCCCGCCTTGAGCGAAGCCACCGCCGACGGCACCGTTGCTCCACCTGTCAGCATGATCACCTGCAAGTCAGGATCATTTTCTCTAAGAAACTCCAGAAGCTTGACCCCATCCATTTCTGGCATGTGGACATCAACCACTGCCACATCGAACTGTTTTTCTTCCAATACTTTGAGTGCTTGTTGGCCACTTTCGACCGCGGTAACACGGTAGCCTCGGCGCTTGAAGTAATGTTCAGCAGAATCTCGAAAATCGGCTTCATCATCAACCAAAAGCAAGTCAATGACGGTGTTAGAGTCAGTCATGGGCTCCATTATCGTTAAAGCTCACGATGGCGAAAAGGGATCGGATACAAGGCGGCAGCAACAGTGCAAGTCTGATGCCAGAAATACAGATCTTTCAATTTGCTGGCTGAACACCTCAGCTTGCATAGCTTCTGAGCGATTTGCTGATCAATTTATATCAAAACAGCAAGCCACAGATATGTGCCCAACAGACACGACCGAGCGATATCGCACACATCGCAAAACTGGATTCGATACAAATCGTCGAGACTAGGCCGACTTGCGCTCTTTTCTAGATTCAGCACCGCATTGGTACAACGCTTGCACGGTTCAAATTACCGTGCTGTCAGTCTTCATCATTCAGTCACATGCACCAGAGTTGCATGTGTAAATGAAGAATCTTGACTTCTAACATTTGAAGCATCCGGCAACCATGGATGGTCAGCGTGTCAGATTCCTGGTTATCGACGTCACGTTCTATCAGACACATCACCACGAGATCAACAAACATGGACAACTCTCTGATCCAACGCCTTGGGGGAACCACTGGCCTGCAAAATCTAATCGATGATGCCTATACGCGTGTCATGAACGAGAAGGAATTGCGACCCTTTTTCAAGAATTCCGATGTCGAAAAGATCAAGCGTATGCAAAGTGTGTTTCTTGAGGCTGCACTGACTGATGAGACGACCGTTAGTGATACTGGGATATCTATTCGAGCCGCTCATCACGGCAGAAAGATAACGCGTCATCACTTTTCATTGTTTGTTAACTGTTTCCTAGCAGCGTTGGATGATTCACATCTTGCCAGTCGAGACGATATTGACACAGTCATTGGACGGCTGAACCTCTATGCTGATGAAGTTTTGGGGATCACGGGAATCGATGGCTGACCGACGTCGTGCGTATTCCCAAGTACAAACAGCCGAGGCGCTGCAGGGCGTTGGGTGAGTGCAACAAGACCGATGAGACGCCTTAGCTTCAATGACCGCACTAGTTTGAAGCTCTCCGATAGTCAGGTCTATCCTCGGGATCAACTACGGAATCACCTTTGCTTTCCCGAGGCAGAATGACCTCAGCGATAGTACCATCATCAATAGACAGAAGCTCAAGCGATCCACCATGCGCTTCTGCAAGTCGCCTCGCAATTGGCAACCCCAATCCTGTTCCCCGTGACCTGGTAGAGAAGAACGGTTCAAAGATTTTACTTTGGTATTCACTTGGGATACCAGGCCCGTAGTCCCGCACACGAATGCGGACTGCCTCGCAATCGCCCTGCCACGCTTGCGATGCAGTTACCTCAATCACCTTTCCTTCCGGTGTCACGCTCAAGGCGTTTTCCATCAGATTTCTCAAAATCTGCTCGACAGCAAACGGATCACAACGAATGTCTTGAAGGTCATCGGCAGGCTCAAACGCACTCGCTGCCTGTTGTGCTACCCCAGCCTCGACGAGATGGGACCAAGTTCGCCGAATCAAATCTTTAACGCGGTGAGTTCCTAAATCAAGTAACACAGGCTTGGCAAATTGCAAAACCTCTTCATACAAATGCAGCAGATGATCGTGGGCACGCTGAATTCGTTCGATCAGTTTTACCGCCTCAGGTCGGTCACTCACTTCCAATGCCAAGGTTTCCAGTGACGCCTGACTGCGTTGAAAAGCATTACGGCTTTCATGGGCAAGCCCTGTCATCGTCTGACCGATCGCTGCCAATCGTTCTGAGCGAACAAGAGCACGCTGAGTGGCAGTTAAATCTGAAATGTCATGCCCAACGAGTAAAAATGAATTTGCAACCGGTGTCGTCATCCGGGATTCATGGAACTCAAACCGTTTAGCAAACCAGCGAACCGTCCGATTTCGGTTGAGACCATCTACAAGTATTGTTTCGACAGGACCTGATGAATGCGATTCCGCCTGTTGCAGCAGAATGACAATTTCCTGATAACTATCTGAAGGGAGAAACGTTGAAATAGACTCTATCTGCTCTGGCAGGTCTTTTGTGCCTGCTACAAGGCGAGATAAAAAGTTGTTTCCTCTGAGGATTTTCCCCGCCTCGTCTACCAACATCACAATCGACTCGGTCGTTCCAATGATGGATTCTGCAAAGTCTTTTTCTGCCTGCAGATGCGTCGCAACACTTTGCGCATAGTAGGCATCTTGAATCAGCGCAAGGTCAAGATCCATCAGACGCGAAATTGCCGAAATGGCTTTTTGCAGAGTCACTGCACTGGGCACCCTTTGATGATCAATCTCTCCTACGTCTGTTGAGTCTTGTTGCAAAGCTTCCCATCTCAATGTCATCTTCTCAATGATCTGATCACGAAGACGCGACATGGATGCAGCTGTCCAAATCTGAGACAGACCAATCTGAACGTGACGCCAACCCACGTTCCAGCGATTCCGAACAAACTGCTCGTCATAGGTTCCGTCGAAAAGATCAACGATCCACCCTCGAAGTGTGCCTTTGAGTCGATCAACCTGTGCGGATCCACCAGTGATGACTCTCCGGGTTTCCTTATGCCTAAGTATCTCTGCGTAGAAATCGTCTGCATGCCCCGCAACATCGGGCTCAACTAGCGGCCACGCCGCTATCACAGTCTGGATGTCAGATTGGGTCAGTCCAACATATTCACGCAATTCATGATACTGTTGCAGCAAGACACTGGCCTCAGGCATCAAGTCATTTTGAATCAGATCATTTTTCATGATTGCGGCGACGTCTCAGAGAATACGGTGACGGACCATTTCAGCGTGTTGGACCAAGCCCTGATCTTATCGGCTATGAGCCTCATCAGGGAACCACTGCCATTCACCCTCTCCGGATCACCTGATTGCCGGGCTATGGCCTACCTCCTTTTCACAGTCATTACATAGTTACTGACATATCCTGTCAGTGCAGAGACTGTTGTCCAACGAATGCCATCTTCCACTCAGTGATGTTTGGAGTCAGTTGCGGCAGGACGCTCTCTTATTTCTGGATCATCATCTAGCAGAATTCGCACCGGAGGAGATTGCAGATCATCATATTGACCTGACCGGATACAGGCGACACATGCCAACATACCGGCCGCGCCCAGCGCTAAAGCAATTGGCAGCGCAATGTAAATGACACTCATTTTTTCTGCTCCAAAAATACCGGCCAGGCAAGTGTAATGGTAAGTACGGTGACCGAACTGATCGGCATGAGAATGGCTGCGATCAGAGGGCTGATTTGTCCCATCACAGCAAGGGTCACAGCAATCAGATTGTAGGTGATTGAAACACCAAATGTGGTGTAGATCAGGAGACGAGACGACCTTGCTGCACGAATCAAGGATGCAACTACCGATAGCTCACCAGCCGACACATAAACAGGTGCAGCTTGCAAACTCACTTCAGCACCACCGCGAACGGCAATGCCCACATCGGCAGCTGCCAATGCTGCTGCATCATTCGCCCCATCACCAACCATGATTACAGGTGTCTTGTTTGTGCCCCCTGCCTTAATCGCACCTTTTTTAACAACATTCACTTTTTGTTCTGGCGAAAGATCTCCATACGCCATGGTGGGTTCAATACCTACTTGGTTGGCAACACGCGCAACGACAGCTGAGTTATCACCTGACAGCATCCCCACGCGCCAACCCATTTGCCGGATTTTGGAAACCATCCCCGCGGCGTCATGTTTGATCGGATCGGCAAGGGTAATCACCGTAACGACCCAACCGTCGATCGCGATCATGATTGGCGATACACCCTGTGCCTCAACAGACTCTGCGATGCGTCCCATGGAAACACCAACATCAATTCCTCGAGTTTGCATCAATAGGCGATTCCCTACAGCAACGCGACTACCACCACAAACACCTGTCACCCCCGAATCATGAACCTCAACCGATTCTGCCACGAGATTGTTGTCACAGTCTGAATGTGCGGCTGCCGTGACGATAGCATCGGCAATCGGATGACAACATTCTCGCTCGAGCGCTGCTGCCAATCCGAGAGCCCGCTTTTCTCCATGCAGCTCTTGAATATTCGGTCTGCCCTCAGTCAAGGTCCCTGTCTTGTCAAACCAGATCACTCCCGTTCGAGCCATTTGCTGGAACACAGCACCATCACGCACAAATATCTTTCTTTTTGCAGCTCGCCCAATTGAGATTGCAATTGCCAACGGTGTTGCCAAAGCCAAAGCACATGGGCATGCTACGATCAAGAGCGAAGTAGCATTTTCGGCTGCTGCCAGCCAATCGGTACTGACCCAAATAAGAAAAGTCATCACGGCCAACAGTGTCACTACCATCACAAAAACACCACCGATGCGGTCTGCTAATTGGATGATGGGTATTCTCTCTCCAATTGCCTGGTCGACAGCCTGCATGATTTTCCCAGCTCGACTGTCGCTTCCGACGGCTTCTGTTTCAATGTCAACAGAGCGCGATAGATTAACCATTCCCGCCAGCACCTCATCGCCGACGTCGATGGTGATGGGGGTGCTTTCGCCGGTCAGTAATGAACGATCAACAGTTGATTTGCCCCGGTGGATCACTCCGTCTACCGGAAAACTTTCCCCTGGCAGGACTCTGACCCGATCTCCCACTTCAAGGTTATCAACGAGCACCGTCTCAGTTTCACTGCTGGCATTGATTCGGTTGGCATGTTGCGGAGTTATCCTCAGCAGCAACTCCACCGCCCGCGCGGCACGGTGCTGCTGCCGAAATTGAATCCAGCGGCCAATCAATAATAAGAACACAAGAACAGCCAAGGAATCAAAATAGACGGCACCACGACCCAGAATCGCATTCAGAATCCCGACAGTGCTGCCCACAGCAAGCCCGAGTGCTACTGGCAAGTCCATATGTGGTGTGCGTGTCCGGATGGCAGCAAAGGCTCCTTTAAAAAATGTCCGGCCTGGAAACACGACCGCTGCAAGACCCAACACCGATCCTGTCATCCTGAGAAAAACAGCGTGCTGTGCTGCCAGTCCACCTGCTTCTCCTGCATACAGTGCGATCGCGATCCACATTGCATTTGCAGCACAGAATCCAGCGATGGCGATCTGTATCAACAGCCTACGATGTTCATTGCGAAAATGCTCATCCGGCATATGAGTCGGCGGAGCCAATTCGTAGCCCAAGCGATCGAGAAGTTGCGCAATTTGGCTGAGTTTCAATTGTTTGGAATCATAAACCAGCCGGATCGTATGATCATTGAGTCTTACACGTGCCTCAATCAACCCAGGTGTTTGTAGTGCTGCGTTCTCGATCAGCCACGCACAAGCCGCGCAGTGCAATCCGTGAATGGCAAGAGTTGCGGTAAGCAGTCCATTACTCAATTCACGGGGCTTCGCTTTACCGAGAAAATCGTCAGTATCAAACGCTTCAAAGCTTTGTTTTCGGCTTCCATTGGCCGATGATTCATCCCCGCCCAGCTGATCTCGCAGAGCGTAAAACTCTGTCAGTCCCCACCCGTGAATCAATTCGTAAGCACCCTGACAACCATTGCAGCAGAAACTCGGTTCGTTGGCAGCAGTTGGCCTGTTGAGCTGATCGGCCGACGCGCCGCGCATCGAGAGACCGCAGTGTGCACAGGTGTCTGCCTCGTACGATCCCGCTTCCAAATGATTGCTCATGCTCACCGACTCCAAGCCATCGGCTTTATTTTTTGTGATGACGACAACACGGCAGGGTTGCGTTTGTTAAATCACTGGCATCAGCCTGTTTCGCCTGTTGTTCGATACCGATCAGCGAATCCAAATCATTGAACCCACGTCCTGAAGCCGTGTAGCAACCAGTAAAGATCATGAGAACGGCAGCCACTGCAGGTACCGCATATTGGAATCGAATCGATAACAAGCGTGTTCCAGCTACAACACCGATCAAGGCCGGCAAGGTACCCACCCAGAATGCAGCCATGATCAAAACAGCCCGTTGGACACTCCCACTACCCGCAGCAAACATGGCAAAGAGGTACAACCAGCCACATGGCAGCAAGGTCGTTAACATTCCTGTTAATAAGGCGCGACCGGAAAACGGTAGACGCACTACCCGAGGGCGAAGATACGCCAATACCCGTCCCACTCCCGTAGTCGAGGTGCCAACTTTGCGGCGCTGAAGAATTCCAAGTTGGCTTAATAACTGTAGCACCCCCAGAAAAATCATGATGCCGCCAACGGCTCTTGCGGCGGCAAGCTGAATTCCCACGGCCTCACCGCCCCAATCAACCACGCTGCCAACCATCCCTGCCACCGCACCTGCCACAACATAGGTAACCAATCTTCCGCCGTGATAAAGGCTACCGAGCAACCACAACTTCTTACGACTGTGATTCTCTGTTCCTCCACAACTCCAAATTGCCAAGGGGCCACACATTCCAACACAATGCATGCTACCCAGCAGACTTGCAGCAGCGATCGCCGAGACCATCATCCACATCAATCAATCTCCATTACTCTAGCTGTTGTTATCGTCTCGCCGTGGTATTCAATTGAAATCTTGATTTCCCAGATTCCATTACGTGGCGAAAATCCATTCATCAGATAACATCCGTTGCTGACTTCATCAGGCTGAAATGAAAAGACTTCACTTCCCCGCGCATGATGAAATGCCTCCATGTTCATCGCTAGTCCACTCACTGGGTTTCCAGCTCGATCATCCACTTGAATGGTGAAGTGACTGCGATCAGATTTCGTATCTTGCTGAACGATTGAATCAGCAATGGCTGATGGTGTGGAGGCTTGCAAGTGAAGCTTCCAACCCAACTTGTCAAACCGGGCAGCACGGGCCTTTGATTGATCCCAGTTCAGTGCGGCCGTGTGATAATCAGGTACAACCGCGACCGTGGGATCGCCGAGGGCAAGTTTCACTGCGCTGAATCCAATTACCACCTGGAGTCCCAGCAGCAACACCACAAACGAACACCAAAATCGCTTTGCTGACCGTTCAGCTATTTTCCTTTCCTGCGTCGAATCGCTATTCATTTCGCTGGTCCCAAAATTGTAAATTTGGCATCTTTCTCACGTCCAGACTTCTCATTGACCCTCAGCATCTCACTCCGGTTTCCTGTTCCCGCAGTGACATTCGATGAAAAACTGACAATCACGGGAACCAACGTTGTTTCACCACCGGACAAGACCAATCTTTCACTGTCGATCACATCGACATCAATTTCTTCAGTGCCGACAATCGAAAACGAATATTCCTGCTGCTCGTCAGTTCGATTCACAAGTCGAATCGAAAAAGCATTACTAACGGTACCTTCGTCATCTACAACGAAGGGGGCTCCCTTGCCCCTCATGATTCGCACATCAAAACCACTCTTTGTGGCAAGCGTGAATACCAACCCACTCACAAGTGCGATCAGAATGAGCGGGTAGGCGATTGTCCGTCCTCGAATGATTCTGTGAGGCTTACCCGCAATGGCGTCCTGTGAACTAAACCGAATCAAACCCCGAGCACTTCCCACGCGGTCCATGACATCGTTACACGCGTCAATACACTGAGTGCAGTTGATGCACTCCATCTGTAACCCATCTCGAATATCGATACCGGTTGGGCACACCGAAACACATCGTCCACAGTCAACACAGTCGCCGACAGCATCATCAGCGAAGTGTTTTCCTTTTTTGCGTGGTTCACCACGATTCAAATCGTAGGCGACAATCATGGACTGTCGATCCAGCATGACTGACTGCAAGCGTCCATATGGACAGGCGATCATGCACAACTGTTCCCGGAAGAACAGAAAATCAAACAACATTAATGCTGTCGTGCCCGCCATGACAAGAAAAGCGGTGGGATGCTGCACGGGAGATGATCGAATCCAGACAGCAAGTCGGTCGGTGCCGACAAAGTAGGCGAGGAAAGTGTGCGCCAACAGCATGCACAAAGCAACATAAACAGCCAATCTGAGCGCCTGCAGTGCAGGTTTCGGAATCCGGCGTGGTTTACCACCTCGGCCACGTGTACCTTCAAAAAGTCGGTCGATTGGTCTAAACAGGAATTCCAAATAGACAGTCTGCGGACACCCCCAACCACACCACGCGCGTCCAGTGATTGCCGTCACGAGCACCACGCCGATAAAAGCCGTCAACATAAAAAGCGCCAACAACAAGGTATCAGTTGGCAAGAAGGTCCTTCCCAAAAGTGTGAATTCCCGCGCAGCAATATCTAAAAGTATCAGCGGCTTGCCCCCGATGCGTAGATGGGGAATGAGAACGAATACACACATCAACAGGTATGCAACAATTTTTCGACGACGCCACAATGCTCCGGTCACAATCCGCGGATTCAACCAACGCCGCGATCCATCAGCGTCAAGTGTGCTGAGCACATGCTCTGGCGCATCGAGCAACGTGTCATTAGTTTCCTGCTCATCGCCAACACATGGCGAGTGACAGGTGTTGCGACAATCACCAGCACCTTGACAACGTTTCGATTCAACTTGGGAAACGATTGGTATCTTCTGGCCTGTTGACATGCTAATGGTTCAGTTCGTTCTGCCGGGGATTACACAATTCGCCTGTTCCACAGTTGGATAATCCGCAAATTGAAAGCTTCTCATGATTTACTTTTAGCCAGCGGGCTGTTGCTCACTCACGGCTGGATCAGAGGGTTGGGGTTGATCAGGAACAAACTCGGGCCAGGGAGCAATTTCGCGTCCCTCAGCTGGTTTTCCCGGCGATATGTTCTGGCCTCGCAGACTGGCGACATAAGCGGCAACCAATACGACTTCATTGGGATGCAATCGGTTCTTCCATGCAGGCATCGCCCCGCCGGATGCACCTTGATTGATGACACGTGCAATGTCCTCAATCTGTTTAACATTCTTAAACGCTTCATCTGTCAGGTTGGGTCCGACCTTTCCCTCACCTCGTCGGCCATGACATTGAATGCAGTTCGTTTTGAACACAGCTTGCCCTGCTCTCAGTCCACCTTCATCACTCATGTATTTCACCAGCGTGGCCGAATCAGGCGTGAGTTCTCCCATGCCTGCAAATTGATCCATGATGGAATTTGCCATTTCAACGCTGTAAACATCTTGAATACTGCGTCCCTCAGCGCCACCGTGGTAAAACATCCAGTACAGTGGGCTGAATGCGATGGAAGCCACAAACATCCATTTCCACCAACCTGGTAACGGGTTGTCATACTCTTGGATTCCGTCATATGCATGGTCCAAGAGGATGTTTTCTTCCTCAGACCGCTCGGGGTTTGTTGTATCCTCACTCATCTCGTGGATCCTCAACCTGATCAGAAAGTGGAATGTTGGCAAATCGTTCCGCAGCTGATGGACTCAGACGCAGCGTCCCATAAAAAATCATCAGGAACGTTCCAACAAATAACGCTAATGCACTTTCCGCGCAAACCGCGTAATCCAATGCAGACACCAAATCTCGTAGCATCAGTTTTCTCCTGTCTGATCTGTACTGCTGGCAGAAGCCGGTGTTTGCCCCGCTTCCTCGTCCTGCTTTTCCCCTGGCTTCAATTCATCGTCAGTCTTAGGTGCCTGCTGTTCCTCGAGCTCCCGAAATAGATCGGTTCCGAGACGTTGCAGATACGCAATCATTGCAATGGCTTGTTTTCCCTGCATGACGGCTGGGCCACCTTGGGCGACAAGATCGGCAGCAATGACCTCGGCCTGCCGTCGGGCCAAGCTGGCGGAATTTTCGATTTCATCGGGAGTATACGGAGCACCGAGATAGGCAGCCGCCTGTACATGAGGCTTGATTCCCTCAAATTTCAGATCCTCAGTAAGCAGATGTTGATAGGCCGGCATGACAGACCCCTCACTTACGTTCGACGGATTATTGAAATGATCCCAATGCCACTTACTACTCTGTTTACCACCTTCACGCGCCAGATCCGGACCGATGCGGCGGCTGCCCCATTGGAAAGGTCGGTCATAAATAAATTCACCAGGCTTACTGTATTCACCGTACCGTTTTGTCTCAGCAACCATGGGACGAATCATCTGTGAATGGCAGTTGTAACAGCCTTCCGAAACAAATAGATGCCGACCTGCCAACTCAAGCGGCGTGTAAGGTTTCACGGTTGCAATGGTTGGAACATTGGACCGAATCAAGAAGGTTGGAAGCAGTTCAAAGAGTGTTGCAATGATCACGGCCAAGGTAGTTAGCACTGTGAATTTGATCGGCAATCTCTCCCATCGACGGTGCCATCCCATCTGGCTCCAGATATCAATTTTCCTGCCAATTTCAACAACTGGCGCTTTTTCCAAATCACTCTTGGGTACAGGAGCATCGTGGTATTCCTTGCTCAAGCGGGGAGCCCGATGAACAGGAACTTCATAAGTTGCAGGACGTCCCCACCATGTCATGAACGCGTTGAACGCCAGCATGCTGACGCCACCGACATACAGTGCTCCGCCAAGAACGCGCAACCACCAAAGCGGTACGATCGTCTGAATGGTCTCAATAAAGTCGGGATAAACGAGGTTTCCCGTGTCATCGATTGCACGCCACATCAGTCCCTGCATGAGGCCAGCAGCGTAGATAGGAACGATGTACAGCAAGATACCGATCGTGCCTGTCCAAAAATGCACTCCCACCATTCGCTCGCTCCACATCTTTGTCTGAAACAAGCGAGGTATCAGCCAATAAAGCATGCCGAATGTCATGAACCCATTCCAACCCAGGGCACCAGAATGCACATGAGCAATGGTCCAATCCGTGTAGTGACTTAACGCGTTGACCGACTTAATTGATAACAACGGGCCTTCAAAGGTTGCCATGCCATAAAACGTCACGCCCACAACAAAGAATTTCAACACAGGGTCAGTGGCAACCTTGTGCCACGCACCACGTAAAGTCAACAAGCCGTTGATCATGCCTCCCCAACTGGGCATCCATAGCATCAGGCTGAAAAGCATGCCAAGTGTGCACGCCCACTCAGGTAGGGCTGTGTAGTGAAGATGGTGCGGACCGGCCCAGATGTAGATGAACACCAAGGACCAAAAGTGAATGATGCTCAGCTTGTAACTATAAACAGGTCGCTCCGCCGCCTTAGGCAAAAAGTAATACATCAACCCAAGAAAGGGAGTGGTTAGAAAGAACGCAACCGCGTTGTGCCCGTACCACCACTGCATGAATGCATCTTGAACCCCTGCATAAATGCTGTAACTCTTAAACCAACCCGCCGGGACGACGAGGTTATTGCAGACATGCAGCAAAGCGACGGTGACAATTGTCGCAATATAAAACCACAACGCCACATACATGTGACGCTCTCGACGATGGATCAAAGTCATCATGAAATTGCCACCGAATACAAACAGCCAGATCACTGCAATCGCGATGTCGATTGGCCATTCAAGCTCTGCGTATTCTTTACTCTGGGTAATTCCCAGTGGCAAACTGATGGCAGCGGCCACAATGATCAATTGCCATCCCCAGAAATGGATCCGGCTCAGTTTGTCACTCCACATCCGTGCCTTGCACAAACGCTGGGTACTGTAATAGATCGCGGCAAAAATGGCGTTTCCCGCGAAAGCAAAAATGGCTGCGTTGGTATGCAACGGCCGCAATCTACCAAACGAAAGCCACGGCATGCCGCCTGTCAGCGAAGGCATTACCAATAGAATTGCAACCACCAATCCAACAAGCGTTGCGATCAATCCCCATAGGATCGTTGCCGTGACAAACTTACGAACAATGTCGTCGTCGTAGCTAAACTCATCGATCCCGCCATCCCCATCATTCGTGACTTGATTCATTGAAGCCTGTTCTAAGGTCTGATTTCGCAGTTGTTGCTTCCAGCTTCCATTCCCTTGTTGCTAGCAGCGCTACGTCGCGACGATCGCGAGAACACTGAATTCAGGACCATCGCCGAAAGAAGGTCAGTTGATGTTGGGGCACAACTTCACATCACGTGCCAAAACGCGAAAAGCAAACAGGATTTGGCCAGAACAAAATGTCGCGGCAACAACGACCGTGATTTCAGTCGCAAAATAGAGCCTTTTGCGCCGCACAACTAAAAGAAGATCGTTCGACACCAGCTTCCGCCAGACGCTGACCGATTAAGTTTCTCGACCCAGCACCTCAGAATCGTGCGATACCGCACATGTCGCACACTACACGGACACTCACTGCGCTAAACCACAATCACCGTGAAACAAAGATCGTGGCGAAAACTATCCTGCATACGTGCAGTAATGCATCTGCTTGGCGACGGCTGGACTTTTTGACTGTATTGCAGGCAAAAGCTTCCGCACTAAGATCACCGGTGGTGATTTGGGTACATCATTGGCAGTCACCGTTAGTGCTTGACTTGCCAGTGCTCATCAAAGAATTCTGCAGCTACTATCTTGCCTGGCCAGAGAGAATCTGGCGGTGTTCTCAAATCAACAACCGCCCAGTCCGGCAACTTTGGAACCTGACGTGCGTTGTTCAAGTAAGCGTATTCCCGATAGGTGAAGCCGCTATTGAGCACCACGTATCGGCTTGGATTCGCTGGATTGGGATAAATCAGTGCCGGAATATGATGGGCGGAACTAAATTTCCGCTCACCGATTCTGATCTGCTCGT
>Ga0315315_10002165_pt1 | contig 17990 bp, 21 predicted proteins | sample M140m3416metaG_FD_203699 | JGI IMG/M metagenome (GOLD analysis project Ga0315315, IMG submission 203699) | Ammonia-oxidizing marine archaeal communities from Monterey Bay, California, United States - M1 40m 3416 | ecosystem: Environmental > Aquatic > Marine > Intertidal zone | place: USA... | reverse complement strand
GAAAACCCTGTAACTTTAGCAGCTCCCTCTGAAACATTAAGATTAGGCCAATGGATGAACATATCATTCCGAGCCACAATTTTATCCCCCTCTGCCACTAACCAAGCTATTTGCCAAGGTCGTGAAGCGACAAGATTTAAACCTTCTGTTTCTGTATCAAAGACAACATATCTTTGTTTCTTATTAAATCTAAGTAGTGAATCATCCATTTTTTTCCTCCTTCTGTTCTAAATAAGACTCTAAACAAAACTCTTTGCTCCCAAAATGATTGAGATTAGGGCAGCTAAGAGATGCCGCCCTGCCGAAGCTTCTAGTGCATAAAATTTTGTATGTTTGGAGAGCCTCTACATCTTCTCTGTTCTTGTAGAGAATTGTTTTAACTAACCTTATAGGTCTATCAATTCCTTTAGCGAACTTCGTTACTTTTTTAGTTAAAAGATCATCAAAAGGTAAATCGTTTTTTTGCACCCAAAATGTCGGCAATATATTTTTAAAATCAGGCACACACTTCTTTAAATGGAAATTGTTGTTGAATATAAAAGAATCATAAAAAGGGATAACCATTTCTAAATTATCATTCCAAATAGAATTTAAATACTTAAAATCTAACTTACCATTATGTTTTGTGTAAGCATGTGAATAAATTTTATACATCAAACGGCAACCTTCGTCATTTTTAGCGAAGATAATTATTTTGTGATCAGAATTATCATCAATTGATGTGTCATTACAACAAGTAATCCGTAGACCAAAAATTAACTCTATCCCTTCTTCCTTGCACCGATTATGAGCAGTAACGAAACCAGTCATACGTTCTTCCACAAGAACAAGAGAGTTCATTTCATTTTCTCTGCATATTTCAAATATGCTGTCTGGCCCTCCATCAACCTCCCAATCATCTAAGGTGAGAATGCTTTTACCGATAGAAAATGTAGACTTAAATACAGGTATCATTAAGGATACGATAACTCTCTAACCAGAAGTGTCAAGAAGAATGTGCAGGACAACCTTGATAATATCTCATCTCATAGGAACCGCCATCAGGCACTAGACTCTCTGAAAAATCTTCTTCGAAATAACCTTTAATAAGTTTGCCTTTTTGATCGCGAACTTCGTAATAAAAGAAGTCGAACTTCATTGGACAATGCCATTTAGGGGAGCCGTCTTTTTTTAATTCCCCTTTCCGAGTAGCGAACCCACAAAGGAGTTTGCCGCTAAAGGAACCATCTTTAGGGAATCCTTGATGAGCAGCGAAATTATATTTGGCAGCTTTTTCTGAAAAATTATCTAAATACTTTTGTATTTCTGAAAGTTGTAACTCAAAACCCTTTAATTCATCAGGGTCCAAAGGTCTCATTCTAACCACTCCAGATTTAGAAGCGTCAGGGTCGAGATCAAACTTCAAGAATAAAAATTCACTTATTCTATTAGAGTAATCTGGGAAAAGCTTCTGGACCGCTAAACTGTACATCAAGTCTTGCAGGTTATCTGTTTGGTCCTTGCCTTTGAAAACATCTTTACTTGTTTTAAAATCTCTTATAAGAGCAAATTTTTCACTTTTATATAAAAAAAGTTTATCAATAAAACCTCTTATTTTGTAGCTGATCTCCCCCTTTTTTTCGACTATCTCAAAATCTTTTTCAGAATATTCTTTTGTAGGCTTTGATGAATCTCCTCCAAAAAAATCATAGGACAGCCCGTTGAAAATCATATCCTTCATTAGCTCTACATTATCCTCATCATCAACACCCTCTCTTACCGCATGTTTTAAAATTAGTTTTTTAATAGAAGGAATACAAAAAACATCTTGGGTTTTTATAATCTTATTAAAATATTTTTTTCTCTTTTTAACCCCAAGAACTTCAAAGATAAGGTGACATATAGAACCTCTGCGAGCGCCATCATTCCCTTTTTCGGGTAAACCAAGCTTATACTTACACCAATACAACCAAGAACACGACTGCGCGGTCTTGATTCTGCTAGCAGATAACGGTGTTTGAGGGTCAGGCATCACTAAGTAATAAAGCGGTCTTTATTTCTTTTTTAGTGAAGCTTGAAGAGTTGTTTTTAACAAAATCACAAATAAATTTTAATTGTGCATCTTGGTCTATCGGCTTTTCAGACCAGTATTTCTTAATATCACAATCATCTAAATGAGCATCACCAAAATCATTATATAACTTCGGGGGGAATTTTACACTCAAGGTATTAAGGTCGAAGTAGTTAGAAAGCTTTAGAAAGCTTTTCAACGCCGCAATAAATCCTCTATTTTCCCTACTATTCGCATCGTTATTTGTTGAAATATATATATGGTTGATAGACCTACCACTAAGATAATTAATAATATTATTATTAACAGATAAGCCAAAAATGACAAGAACATTCCTAATGTTTTGTTCGTAAAGAGCCAACGCATCACCTATACTTTCTACTAAAATTACTTCTTTTTTTAAATCGATTTCCTCGTCTACACCAGTATTTTTATTGAAAGCTGGGTAAACCCAATTATTACGCTTTCCTATGTGCTTCCATTTTGGATAATCATTATTATCGTCAACTTTTCTTCCTGAAAACCCGACAATTTGGTTATATTCATTATATACAGGAAATACCATTCTTCTATACATCTTCCCGACACCCGCTAACCCAACCCCAAAAGCTTTTTGTGTTTCTTCTGAAATATTTCTTTTGCTATAAAAGTTATAATTTGGAAATAACCTTTCTAAAGAAGAGTCTGGGTAAATTTTTTCCATTTCAATTTTTTCGTTAGGGCAATAAGTAGTTACAGTATCTGTAGAAGAATTCGCTAAAATTTGTTTTATTTGCTTTTGATCTTTAATAGTTAGACGGATAAGAGCCTCGAAAGGTTTAGAGCCTTTGTTTTCCACAAAATCCATCCATACTCCAGTATTTTTGTATATTTTAACGGCAGTATTGTTGTCTCCGTCTCTATAAAGAGCTTGAGTTCTCCAATGATCACCACAGTCTATAAGACTATAACCTATTGACTCCAAGATTCCTTGGAAGTCTTCAGAATTGATCAAAGTCTGGGATTGTTTCTTGGACTCCATCGCTGTCTAACTCCTCGTGACCGTCTAAAACGCGAGCGATATCTCTAAGATCTCCTCGCTCTGTGATATTAAAATTATTAAAATCTAAATTAATAGCATTTTTTCTCAAAGAATCTCCTATTCTAACTGGCTCGATTGCACCCGCAATATCGCTACCTAAATGACGAGCTTTTACATTAATAAGTTTATGAGTGCCAAATCTCCCTCCTTCCGTCTCCATTTCATCAGCAGTTTTACTGCGAAGAATAAACATGTGAGAGCAAAATTGAGTGATCCTGTCCGATAATGAAACAATAGACTCATCATCGACTATGTTTTCAGAGTTTCTGTTCGTAGTGATTCCATATCTATTTGATTGAACTGAAGTTATCATAGGTATGACAGGATTGCCATCATGAAGGATTTCTTTTTGGACGCACTTTTTAAATTTATCTACCATTTCTCCCACAACTTGCCACTCTGATTTGTTGGAGATATTTTCTGATGTAGTTTTAATATAATCAAAAGAAAAAACCATTTGATTACCCCTGCCTACTTTCGCATAATAAAATCTTTTTAAAGTATTAACCATTGAGTCAACGTCCATACCTCCGACATTATAATAATAGAACTTTAAATTTTTTATCTTCGGCCAAACAGATCTTACTTTATTGACAACTTCTTCACCAGCTTGTCTCCATTTGCCACTTTCTAACAAGTGCATTGGGATTCCAGATAAAGCAGCACACTGCCTCATAATAAGCTCTTCCTTGCTCATTTCACCATTATCGAAATGCAAGACGGGAACATCATACTGTAAGCTCACTTTAGTAGAGTAATCCATACAGAACTGTGTTTTACCCACTCCAGAACGAGCTACAATCACGGTAATATTGCCAGCTCTAAGCAGTGAACCGTAGATAGCATTCACTTTCGGATGTGGCCCCATCATACCGAATTCTGTTACAGGATTGTCTCCGCGTTCTTCGACAAGAGCCTCCATTTCCTCGTAAATATTCTCTGGGGTGTCATTGCCTATTTCATACAGGTTGATACGAGAATTATAAACATTGTCAGCAACCTCGATAATGTCCCGATATGAAGATTCAGGAGAGATGCTTTTCATCTTTTTGGCAATCTCTTGAGAGGATTCCAAAATTTCGCGTCTTATGCTATATTTTTTAAGCTCTTTGGCCGTTTTAAGAATATTACCTTTGGGAACCTTCCTTAAAGAAAGAGATTTAATGTAATCGGAAGGATTAAGATTGTCCTCGAAAGATAATCCGACATCATTTACTCTTTGAGCAATAATGATTTCATCAATTTCATCACCAGCATCAATAGCTTGTTGAATTATTCTAAAGATGGCTGAATGAAGAGAGCTTTGTTTAGAGTAAAAATCAGAATTACTAATAAAATTAGAAATTTCCGCGAGGCTTTCTGGCTCTTTAAGCAGCCCAGCTAATAATTGTTTTTCTAATTCAAAATTATATATCATTACTCTGGATCTGGTAGCTCGTTAGATGGTTGGGTGAAATGGTTTTCTAAAGCTTTCGTAAGAGCAAACTCTGTCATGCCACAATCAAATTTGCAATAGATAAGTGGTTTGCCGTTTTCAGAAGAAACAGCCATAATCACACCTTTATATTTATCAGCTCCCCCTGATAATTCATAAAGCTTATCGACCATTTCTGTCGGGATGCAGAATTCTCCTTCTTCACTTCCTTCTGGTAAATTCATAAATAAATGTCTTGTTCGCTGAATAAAGATGCTTGTATTTCGTCTTTTGGATAAACTTCGGCTAATTGTATTTTATTAGCTTGGCAAAAGTTTAATTTTTGCTCATCTCTTTTAAGTTGATCGGCATATTTAAAATGGTTTTTATGGAAATGCTTCACAAATTTTGTGTGTTGAGCACCTTGGACTTCAACTGCAATTTTTTTATTAGCATTATAAAAATCTAAAGTCAACCTACTTCCAACAACTCTAAATTCTTCAAATACAATATCATTCTCCCAATATAGTCGCAGAAATTTTTTTACGTTTGTTTGGAATTTGCTCCTACTAGGTTTGTCCCAATCAATTAAATATTTCTTTGCGTTTTTGAGATTTCTTTCTTTTCCATATCTATCAATAAACTTCATGCTGCAATTTGCTCTTTGAAATACTTCATCAAAAATTCACAAAGCTTACGATTTTCATCAAGAACTTTAAAAAGATTATTATCACCTTGTATTTGCTCTGGAAAGTCTAATTTGTTTTCTTTTAATAGCTCTAAAAAATCTTCAGTAGGCTTAATCCAAGACCCTTTCTTTTCCACAAACTCCCAAGCGTATAGCAAGTCTACAATTTCTTTTTCAATCCAGATAGAATTGCCTCCAGACCTATTATATCTTACAGGATAAGATAACCTTACATTTGATTTTTCATTGGGAGATTTGGCTATTAACACTTTCGCGAAGTGTCCAATAATAGGATTTTTTTTCTCATCAATAGCTTTTAAGCTGGGGTTTTGGAGAATCAAGTCTGCTTTGATTCGGGGTTGGAATTGAATACAAGTATTAGCGTAATGCTGTAAAGCGTATCCCCCTGTAGCCAGTCCTACATTATCAGGCTCTTTAGAATACTTATCTTTCATTTGTGATCTGACTTGACTGATAAATATAGCCATATGACCTCTTTTCCCCAAAGCGATACTAGTTTGAGCGCACCATCTAGCTGCAATAGAAGCTCCAGAAGCTATTTTAGCGAACTCATCAAAACCTTTAGCGGTGTCATTTTTTGCCGTCAAACCGTCAACAGAGTCTAATATAAAACAATATTTTTGTGGATTTTTTACATCGTCTATTAGTTGTTTGATGCAGGTCATTGCTGTTTCATAAATATTTGTCTCTAAAACAAAACAAGTGCCATCTACCCATTCGTCTGCTGACCACACAAACTTTACACCTGATCTCTTTCTTACCTCTGGAGAGAGTCTTCCTTCAGCTTTGATATATAAGCCCCTCGGTTTTTCCACGGTGTTTAGAAAATTTTTCATAACCTCTAAAGCTTCAGAAGTTTTGCCTCCTTCTGTAAGGCCAGTGAAACGATGTAACCCAGGCCCGAAGCCTCCGTTCATGTTTAAGTCGAACTGCAAAGAGCCGCTAGAAACTTTGTAATCAACCTCTTTCTCAAAATTGTAATGATCCGTTTTATTTGATTTCAAAAAATTACCTAGAATATCGTTTGGTTGTGGTCCTTCACTCATTTAAAAAGTCTTTTATAGTTTTGTTTTTGCGAGGCGCATTTCCATCAGCACCTACCTTCTCGCCTATATTATAGGTCTTATATTTAGACAAGTCAACTTTAAAATTGAAAGCTCTAAATTTTTCGTCGAGTCTCTTTTTGAGCTTGTCGCTGACAAGGTAAGCTAAAGAGTCGAACTTCTTGCTAAAAGATACAATTGCCATAAATTCTTGAGAATAACGCTCACACAAATCGTTGAGCATCTTCATTTCTCTAGCGAAAAAGGGCCTCCTCCCTTTATCGGGGACTTCCAATAAACGGAATAATATTTCTCTTTTGTTAGGCCCCTTGGACTTGCTCACGGGTAAGGGTAACTCGCTCCCACATCACAGTCAACCATTTTTTTAACAAGCTGTACAAAATTAGTTTTTGGTTCCCAACCAAGCTCCTCGCGAGCTTTTGTGGAATCTCCCCACAATAAATCTACCTCGGCTGGTCTATAAAAATCTTTATTAATTTCGACAAGGCAGTCGGGGCCGTGAAAATATTTCTCCTCCAAACCTTCACCCTTCCATTTGCATTGATTCCTGTGAAAACCAGCAAAGTTGAAAGCTTCTTCTACAAATTCTCTAATTGTATGCGTTTCATTAGAAGATAACACATAATCTTTTGGATTTCCCCTTTCTTGATTCAGCATTAACCAAACTCCTTTTACAAAATCTTCCGCATCACTCCAATCTCTTTTAGAGTCAAGATTTCCTAATTGTAAAGGTTTTATGACTTTTCCTATTTCATATTCGATAAGTATTCTCGCTACATTTTTAGTGATTTTACGAGTAACAAACTCTTCTCCTCTCCTAACTCCTTCATGATTGAAAAGCCAACCTTGGACCGCATAAATATTATAAGAGTCCCTATAAACCTTAACTAAATGTCTAGCAGCGCATTTAGAGGCTCCATAAGGGCTTCTGGGGCGTAGAGGATGAGATTCCGTCTGTGGAGATTCAATAACATCCCCGAACTCTTCAGAGCTGCCAGCGTTGTAGTAACGACAATGAGGAACGTGACGGCGAATGGCCTCTAATTGATGCAAAACAGCCATACAGTTAGTTTGCATATGATTGAAGGGCATATCCCAACTGCTACCGACAAAAGAATTCGCTGCAAAATTGATAAAGTAATCTGGTTTGTGTTCAGAAATAACTTTTTCAGTATTTTGGGGATCAGAAACATCTAAATCGACAAGATAAAATCTAGGGTTATCTTTAAGATATTTAATGTTTTTATGGTTTTGGACACTTAATCTTCTTACACCTGCAATAATTAAATGTTCGGTATGCTTGAGTAGATAATCGGCCATTAAACTGCCGTCTTGACCCGTAATCCCAGTTATTAATACTTTTTTCATTATGCGTTTAAATACCAATTATAAGTTTTCTTTAATCCTTCTCTTAGTGTCGTTTTAGCTAGAAAGCCAAGATCTTTTTGTGCTTTAGATACATCTAAACACCTTCTAGGTTGACCATTTGGTTTGCTTTTATCGTAAATAATATGGCCCTCATAACCTACAAGCTCTGCCACTTTAGTAGTGAGATCTTTAATTGTTATCTCTTTGCCTGTGCCAATATTCATAGGTTCTGGAGAGTCATACTTTTCTAAAGCTAGCTCAATAGCCTCTGCACAATCACCAGCATAAAGAAATTCACGAGAAGCAGAACCATCTCCCCACACAGTGACACTTCCTAAACGGCTAGTTTTAGCGTTGTGAAATTTTCTTATTAGTGCAGGTATAACATGTGAGCTTTCAGGATCAAAATCATCATATTCTCCATACATATTGACTGGAATTAAATGAATGAAATTATCTCCATATTGTTGATTGTAAGATTTACACCCAACTAAAAGATTTTTTTTAGCTATACCATAAGGAGCGTTAGTTTCTTCTGGGTAGCCATTCCAAATATCCTCTTCCTTAAAAGGAACTGATGTAAATTTAGGATAAGAACAAACACTTCCAAGCGTAATTAATTTTTTAATACCAAGTTTATGACAAGAGCTTAAAACATTTAAAGCTATTAAAGAGTTCTGTGTAAAAAAATCTGCGGGTGCTTTTTGATTAGCGCCGATACCTCCGCAAACCGCCGCAAGGTGTAATACTGCATCTGGCTTTGTAGAAGAAACATAGTTATAGAAATCATCTGTGTCGGAAACATCGAGTTCAGAACGAGAAGGAGTAAGAAGTTCATATTTGTTTTTTAATCTTTCTACGACATGATGGCCAAGAAAGCCTTTAGATCCTGTAATAAGTAATTTTTTCATTTTACCACGCTTCTTTTATAGATTCTTTTATGTAATTTATTTCTGATTTTTCAAGTTCATGATTATTAGGTAGATAAAAACCAAAATCATTAACCTCGTCAGCATTTTTTAGACTAACTTCTCCATAATTTTTTGTCCAAAAAGGTTGCTTGCCTAAAGATCCACAAATTAAAGGTCGTGTCTCAACATTATTTTCTTTTAGTTTTTTAACTATTTCTGTCCTGTTTGGATGAATAACTGGATAAGCAAAACTAGAAATATACTTATCAGATGTAGACTTAGGAGGCATCCAAGTAGAATTAGCAAAAACCTCTCTATAGAGAGCATAATTACCATTTCTTTTCCCTATAATCTCGTCAAATCTTTTTAGCTGATTAATACCCAAAAAAGCCTGTAGGTCTGTAGACCTAAGATTAAAACCCAAATGATAAAATTTATATTGTGATTCGAAATCATTATCGACAGAGAATTTTTGTTTTAAAATGGAGGAATGTTTAGAACTCATATCCCTGTCCCAACCGTGACTTCTCAAAGATTTAAGCAAATTAAAAATATCCTCATCATCAGTGCAAACCATTCCCCCTTCAATAGTTGATAAGTGATGACCATAATAAGTAGAAAAACAAGACATTGTGCCGAAACTCCCTAACTTTTTATTCTTGTAAGAAGAACCTAAAGATTCGCAAGCATCTTCGATGATGATGATGTTTTGCTCTTCGCAAAATTCTACAATCTCATCCATTTCTGGCACCAAACCTAAAACAGAAACTAAAATTAGAGCTTTCGCTTTTTCTGTCGCAGCAAGCTCTTTAAGGTGATCAATATCTACGGAAAGATCTATTAGATTACAATCACATAAAACTGGTTTTAGACCAAGCTGAACAACAGGAGACAAATCTGTAGCCCAAGATAAAGCGGGGACAATAACAGTATCTCCCCTTTTTAAAGCTCCACTTTCTATTAAAGAGTAAACTGCTATTAATAAAGCGGAAGAGCCAGAATTAACAAAAACAGAATATTCACAACCTATTTTTTTAGACCAAAGCCTTTCATATTCCTCTGTTAACTCTCCTTTAGTTAATCTGGGTGAGGTTTTTAACCATTCACAAAGAGAACTAATCTCCGAATCAGATATTGTGTCATAAGCTAGTTTAATCATCGGGTTTAAATTTATTTATTACTCCGCAGATATATTTTAATTGTTTTTTGCTTATATTGTATGATGAAGGCAAAGATATTCCACTTTCAAAAGCTTTTTCGCTAATAGGTAATTTTGAATCTGTATTGATAAGTTCAGAATTTAAATAGCAAGGCTGTTTATTCAAGGGATAGAAAAACTCTCTTGTTTGAACTCCATTATCTTTTAAATAAGAGATCAATTTTTCTTTGTGATCTGTAAAAAAAGAAGTGAACCAGTGAACGGGAGTGGTTTTGTCATTTGTGGGTATCTGTCTTAAAAAAGAATTTTTTATGTTTTTATAATAAAATTCAAAAATATCATTTTTCTTTTTGATCACTTTTTTAAGTTTATTCAATTGAGATATCCCCACTGCCGCTTGCATTTCTGTAAAACAAAAATTAAAACCTATTGATTCATGGACAAAAACGCCTTTACCTGATCTTCCATGATTTTTCATTTTATAACAATCCTTTATAACTTTTTCATTTGGGCTTAAAACTACCCCTCCTTCTCCACAGGTAATTGTTTTATTGGCGTAAAAAGATAATATACCTGCATCGCCAAAAGTCCCTACATGCTGTCCTTTATATAAGACACCCATGCCTTGGGCTGCATCTTCTATAATTTTTAAATTATTAGATATAGCTACCTCTTTCAAGCTATCCATGTCACAACTTTTTCCATAAAGATGAACAGGCATTATGGCTTTAGTTTTCGGAGTAATAACTTTTGAAACTTCTTGAGCAGACATGCATAAACTATCTTTATCAACATCACACAAGACAGGAGTTGCGCCAGCGAATATAACCGCATTTGCTGAAGCGATAAATGTCATATTAGGCACTATAACCTCATCCCCCTCGCCAATACCTAGAGCTTTCAAAGCACAAAAAAGAGCAGCAGTGCCATTAGTCATAGACACAGCATATGGAGAGGATGTTATTTTTTTGATTAAATCCTCGAACTCTTCATTGAGCTTATATTCAGAAACAAAGGTTGACTTAACGACTCTTTTTAATTGTTTGAGTTCGCTTTTGTCAATCCAAGGCTCAATTTGGATTACTCTTTTCATACAATGAATCGTAAGCCTTCTGCTCTCTAATTTCAGAATTATAGTGTTCGTTTATTTTGTTTTTCATTATAAACCTTTCATCATTATAGCGAGCATTCAACCTAGCAAATTCAACAAATTGACTATCAAATTCTTTTTTAGATTCTTTATCTCTAAAGCCAGCTTCTGTCTCCCAAATTTTAGAATTAATTAAATAAAGAGGATGATACAAATGAGCTTCGATTGCGATGTTTTCCTCTGCAAGAGCTTTAAGAAGCATGGCTTTTTCAGCTTCAATATAAGATAGTCTAGAACTATCTTCAATGTTTTTTATTTTTAAATCAAGGATTGTAATCCTGTCAAAAACTTCTCCTATGGCTGCATCTATTTTCATAATTTAATATTTTTTTCTTTTAGTTTTTTATCGATTAATTTTTCTAACATATAAAATTTAGAATTTTTTACAGGCGATTTATGTTTATACGAAGAGTTGTGCCAATGCCAAGCGAAAGCTTCTAAAAATAACCTAGATTTATCAGACACAGGCACATCAAACATTTCATTTTCAGCAATCACAGACTCCTCGACGTTTACTTTGCTAATCAGCCATTGAGTGTCAAAAAATGAAGAGGGAAAAACTGTAAATTTCACTTTTCTATAAACATAAGAGAGCATATCTTCATCATAACAAGTGCCACCAGAAGGAGGCGTTATTAGTAACTGTTGCATACATTCCTCAATAAAATCGCTTTTATATTTGCATCCCATAATAGCCGCGCATGGGCCATGACAATCAGGCAAATCCCTTCTCTCTTTGGGAAAATCTGTAGCGCCACCCCATTGATACGCAAAGTCTTGGTTTAATATAGGTCTAAAATCTCTCAACAAAATTGTATCCATATCAACGTAGATGCCGCCAAACTTATAAAGAGCTAAAAATCTCATTATACCACTATGCATCCAGTGATTTTGATCGTGGTTTAAAGAGAAATGAAGTCCAGAATTTTCTAAAGGCGTGTCTTTCGATAACTCTCGACTATCATAAACTTTGAAATCAACCATATCTTTATACGGCTGAATATTTTCTTGATTAGATATATCATAGTCTGACCATACAATTAATTTTGTTTTTTCTAAATTTTGAGTCGCCAAGTAAGACTTAAGAGCTACAAGCTCTTTTGGGGTTTTAAATTCTGAATAAATATGAAAAGGAATTATTTTTTCTGGGTAGTCATATTCGACCTCCTCTAAAAAACCTAAATATTTTATACCTTCTCTATAGTCACTATAAAGCAAAGGGTTTTTCTCTAAAGAAATATCAATCATAATAATTAATCACAGATGTATTCGTATCTTTTTATATCTTTTTTAAGTTCTCGCTCATTTATATTATTTTTTTTATTAAAGACATATAAATTACGAGCTTTGTCAACTATGTTAAAATAATTTTCTACTCTTTGATGTATTAATGTATAATCATGTATCATTAAATATGAATCTTTTTTCATTCTTGATATAGATTTTAAAGCGCAAGCGACTCTAAATCTACCATCAACTAAAATTAAATCAGGGAAAAAGTTGCGTATTTTAAGAAGAGCAGAAGAGTATTTTGGCCAATCGTCAATTTTTGAATGATCTTTTGGATGTCCCCAATTATGAGAATCAGCGTTTATGTCAATATAGCGCAGTTTAGTTTTTTTAGGCAGGTCTTCTTTAACTTTATTAATCCAATCAATATCAGAATCAACTGAATGTATATTTTTTATATTTTCATTGTTTGAAATAAAAATTGTGCTTCCCCCGCAACCAAACTCAAAAACATTTTCGCTTTTTAAAAGATAGGTCTGCAAAAAAGCTATTTCGGAATTATCCATCCTAGGAATACCTTTTTCTAAATTACTAGGCTCGTTATCGTTAGGATCTGATGAAAGCCAAGAAGTGTCAAACACAAAACTCACCTCGTTAATGTCGTAATCTCCACTAGTTTTGAATTTATTCATCTTTTAAAGCAAGTTTTAGTATTTTGTTTTTATGCGATGAGATTCTTAAAAAATTTGAGACGTTTTTAGACAATTTATTTGATAACTCATCGTATTTATTAAGGTTAAAATCAGAACATATATCTGTCCATTCATCTACAAAAATGCTGGGTAAGTTCCAATCTCTATAAACTTGTTTGACGCTACTGTTTATCATAATTGGCACAGATCCTACAAGCAGAGATTCATAATTTCTATGTGTATCAAAACCTGACCCCTCTAGACAGACGGTGTATTTATATTTACCAAGTTTGGTAAGATAGTCATCGAAAGGCATTTTTTGATCCTCTACATGAACAAAATCCAAAGAACTTAAATAATTTATGTTTCTGTCTCTATTCGGGTTATTTCCTTTTGTATGATATGATAGATAAAGTTTATTAATTTTATTTTCCCAGCTTATTTTGTTATCCCAATGTTTTTTTATTATCTGTTGATCTCCACCAGCCCTTTCTTTTTCTTCAAACCCAATAGGCATCGCTATTAATTTTGGGTGATCTATATTAGGGGGATTTGTGCAAAACCAATATTTGATTTTGTCAGAGTTTAATATATCCAGATAAGAAGGATGGCCATAACTCACGTTATAAGAAGATCCAGCGGTGATAAGCGTGAATTTGTTTTTTATTAATTTTAAAACATCTATAAATTGACCATGATAAACATAATCTGTTTTGACAAACACAATATCTCCATCTTTTACATCTTCTGGCTGAAGATTTTCTTTTTGATGTAATCTACTTATACCAGCGTTAACATAAAAAGAATTGTCGAAGTCTATTACATGGTCTGCCACTGTTGGCATCCAGTTGTAATTAATAAATTTTAAATCACTCATACTCTACTACTTTCCAGTTTTTGTTACTGTTCAAACCCAGAGGGTGACCTCTAAAATCATGAAAAAATAATTTTTCCTGATCGCAGTAAATATCTACCAATGTTTTAAAAGAGCTTTCCATGCAATGCACTTCTTCAGCTTTTTTTACAACACCTATGAAATTAAAAATATTTTCAGATACGTCATTTTCAATAACTAAAAGTTTGTCGTTTAATAAATGTTTTTTATTTATTTTAAAACCTCTGCTTTTATCATCATGAATAAAAATAAAGGGTTCACCGTTAGGGTTTTTCTTCTTTAAAAGGTTTTCTTCCTGTTTTGCACTTCTTTCTAGATAGAAATAATCTTTTCTTACTTCATATGGAATTCCTACTTGATCGTAAAAAATTTCCCAACAGTTTTTACCTTTTGCTGGTTTATAAAAATCATGACCTACAACAAGTAAAGCTGTGTTAGATTTTTCACCATACTTAAGAATATCAGATAATGAAGCAGCAAAAACTGTATTCTCGTCAATGATTGCTTTTACTTGAGAATATTCATTAGAATCACGTTTACCATATAAATCGGGGTCGCTTTTTAAACTGATTACTTCTATGTTTTTATCATCTTCATACATTCTTTGTATTAAAGAAAAGTTTGTGTCTTTGCAGAAAACGCCGACTTTATCAAAAGAGGTTTTTTCGAGAATATATCTCACCATTCCATTACAATCAAAATGGTCGCCCAAACCTAAATGATGATGAATATATAGCTTTTTCACTCTCTGCTTCTGTGATGGTTAATAAAATAATCTTCTTCGGTCGTTTGTTTATGGATAAGGCCCCATTGAGACGGGTCAGTGGCAGTTTCTAAATTTAATTTTTTACTTAGGAGGCTTAGAAGGGTCTGATCGTGACGATGATCTTTAAACATTTGAAACTCATTTTCTTGCGGAGGCATATCCATAATAAGATGTTCTTTTGTGCAAAGGTTTAACCATTGCTTTATTACATCTATTGAGGTCTCACAATTACGAACACCAACGAAGCTAGCCATGTTTTGATCGCTTTCCATTATTTCTGCATCGCAATTAACAACCTCTTCAGCTACATGTTTTCTGCAATATTCATTTTCCTTGTGATGTCCCGACATCTTAAAAACAATAACGCCTTTTTCAGATTTTTCTATTTTTTGAAAGATGGGGTCCATCTTTTTTACAAACTGCGCTCCACTATCTGAATAAAATATGATGTCGTCCTTGCTTGTGCTTTGTAATGTTTTTAAGATAAAGTAAGGCTTCCACAACCAATAACCAGCACCTCTCTTATGGTTGAGAATTGTAGAATACGCTAATGAAAAATCTTTTGCTATATTATGTTTTTTATATTGTATAACAGAGTCAAAACCAGCAGATATGCCTGAAATAGAATTTAAAACTTGAGCCTTGTAAAAGCCTATGTCTGCATAATTAATTAAATACTTCATGGATTTAGTCAATATAGTTAACAAATGGAAAAATTTTTCTCATATCGATAGAGGTGATAATTCCATTAATGTGTGAATCTTCATGTTGACCCAGCCAGCCGTTAACCTTAAAAAAAGCGCTAGTTGTTAAAGGGTTTTTCTCTTTGTGTTCTTTGCAGATATCTAAAAAGACTTTTTGCATTGGTGGATTTTGCAGATCATCATAATACAAAATAAAATCATCAGATAAGCCTTCTTTAATAAAGTAATCATACTCTGCTCTTAAACCTTCTCCTGTATGATGGGCATCAGAGAAAATTATATTAACATTTCCATCTACTTGTTTTTTAAATAAACTAAAATCCTCTTCATTAAAAACATCTCCTTTGAAATGTGTTATTTTATTGCTCTTGTAAGAGTATCTATTGATTTTTGAACCTTCTTCTGTAAGATTAAACTTTTGAGAAATAGTAGGGTTGATTGTATTAATATCAAAAGCATACAGTTCAGAATCTTGGAGGAAATTAGCTACTTGATAAAAAGTTTTCAAAACAGAAACGCCAATCTCTACATACTTAGGATTTTTATTTTTTAGATGGTTTTTTAAAAACATCAAAACGTCAACATAAGTTAATTCTGTGTTGATAGGTAAATCAATTAAATGGCGAACGTGTTGAGGTAATCCATAATTATCGGGACTGTTATTATAAATTTCATCAGTTACAAAACAGTCTACCGAGCTTAAAGATTCTCGATTTTTTTTCACTACATCTTGAATGGTCATAGTTTATTTCTTATTAATATTTTTAATAAATTTTTTTAAGTAAATTAATAGGTTGTATTTACCAAAGTAATCTTTTTTGCATTTTTGGATTGCCGATAATCTCCAAGAAATTGGCTTTTCAATAATGTTTTTTAATTCATCAATGATGTTAGCTGACTCGGGATCAAAAGTAATGAATGCGTCTTTATTGTATGCTTTCTCTATGTTTTTGCAACCATAATATATAGGTATGCAATTATTTAAAAAGCAGTCAAAGAATTTTTCAGAGATATAATGCTCTTCACAACTATTTTCCATGCATATAGAATACTTGTAATTTTTAAGAGCTGCTTCTTTTAAGGGTGGAGCGCCTTTATACCTAGAGTCGTTAATAGACCAACCCTTACCATAAATATCTACATCTAAATCTGAATTTAAAATTTTTAAAAGCAGATTCTCTCTAATCTTATAATTAGATGATGCTGGTTGAGTCGCTCCTGTTAAAGCTCCATGATTAGCGACAATAAAAGATATTTTTTTCTCATAATCTGGAGAGTCGATGTTTTCGTGAAAAGAATTGTTTCCTAAATATTGATCAACAGTTTGACCCTGTAAATTATCGGTATGTATATTATTTCTAGAGTCATGAGTAAACAAAAAAGAAAAAGTGTGATGTACATTTTCTCCTTGGATTTTTTCATCACAGGTAATTACTTGCCCGCAGTATTTGTTTAAATCTTTTAAAGAATTTACGCTCCATGTAGGCTCCATAGTTACGCCAATATTTTTTTCTTTAGGAGAAGAATACATTTCAGAGCTATGATTTAAAACTATTAAATAATCATAATCATCACTAGTGGTAAACTCAAAACAAGCGGGAGCTTTGCCCCAATTATATAAAACACGAGCGTTATTGTCTTCTGCTGAATCCCAAGGAGAAGAAAATTTTAGTTTTACTTTTTCAGACATTAATACGAATCTCTTAAGGTTGATTTAAGGTGACTTAAGGCTTCTTCATCGACAGCTAACACGCTACCATGTTTTGTCAATGCTTTGCCCCAATATACTTGAAAATCCATTTCTTCAAAAGCGGTGTTAAACTCCCAATCTAAAGGTTGAGTGATTTTGGTCGATTGAAGATAATTGTTTAATTTTTTCAATGCGTCCTTCGTATACAAAACTGTACATAAACCATTAGTCGCTGGGTGATCCTTTTTGCCAAAAATATCTCTATCGTCTCCTTTTCTGATCCAAGCTTCTCCCAAAAATACGCAATCATATTTTAAATTATGCTCGCGGCATAATTTATTCATTTTACTAATATAAACTATAGGATCTTCTTTAAAGATCACATCATCTTCTAAAATAAAAAAGTAATCTCCTTGATCAGATTCAACTATGTCTGCGACAGTTTTTTTATATTTCATGCATAATGACATCTCTGATCTTAACATTTTTCTTTGAAATTTTTTCTCAAAAGCTTCTAGATCAAAGTTTTTGTTTATAATATCATCAGAGAGCTGTTCTTGATCGAAGTCTTCTACGAACTCATGTTCAGCATCAGTAAACCAAGTTTGCATTTCTCTTTGCATGTGAGACTTTCTCTCTTCCAGTTTTGTATAATGTATGATGTAAATTTTATTTATATCTTTCATTTAAATAATTCAAAGTTAAGAGAAATTGGATCAAAGTTGCCCCACAATTCTTTATAAAGATTAGGAGATAGCTTTAAATCTCTAAATTCAGACCAGTCATTAATAATAACTATAGGGATTCCCAGTTTTTTAAATTCTTCTGCACCGTGCCAGCGGGTGACAATAGGTATGCTTTTCATATAAAGAGCTTCCCATGTTTTATGGCAGTCCACGCCGTTACCCGCTGGGGATAAAGTGAAATAAGAACCTGCCATGTCGCTTAGATATCTTTCTTGAGTTGATTCCACAAAATTATCGTGATCTTTTATAGAAGAAGCGTCTGGATAGTTTTTTTCTAATTGTAAATTGTAAGGGGAACCAATCTTTGCCAAGCACTCTTGTCTAGCTCTTGGGTTTGTAGAAATATTAAAGTTTACATATA
>Ga0315315_10002163_pt1 | contig 18000 bp, 1 predicted proteins | sample M140m3416metaG_FD_203699 | JGI IMG/M metagenome (GOLD analysis project Ga0315315, IMG submission 203699) | Ammonia-oxidizing marine archaeal communities from Monterey Bay, California, United States - M1 40m 3416 | ecosystem: Environmental > Aquatic > Marine > Intertidal zone | place: USA... | reverse complement strand
TCATCTGAAAAATTGCTAAAATCTGAAAAAAATAAAACACCACTTTTTAGGTCTATGGAATAATTTCCTCCCATTTTACCAAATGGTAAAGTAGATGTAAGTGAATTTTGTGTATAAACTTTATATAAATATGGCTGAATAACATTACCACCAGATTCATGTTGTTTATAATTAAATTGAAAAGTGTCTGTTAATACATTTATATCGCTACTATTTAATTTATACCATGACGAACCAGCAGTATTTAATCCTGGAACTTGTTCTAATATTAAAAATTGAAATCTTCTTACAACACCTGTTGAATCATCTACTATACTACAACTAGATTTACTACTACTATCATGACTATAATTTGAAAAATCACTTGAAGACAACCCAATACTTGTTGCTGTTTTAACTGTTCCGTTTGTATTAAAATCAGGACTTTCAGGAACTTCGTCTAACATAATATACTGCCCATCTAAATAATTATTATATACTACATTTGTTTCTTCATACCAATTTTTATCTTCATCAGTCGAAGGAAACCCATATGAAGCTTTTAATAAAATATCAACCTTTTCAAAAGTATTTAAAACATTTGTATCAGTCATTACTATAATCTCATATTTTATTATTATAAAGATACCGTATTTTTAAAACCTATAAAAAGTTTAAGATCATCCTTAATTGCTGTTTTATCAATATAAATCCCTTTACCGTTAGAACCGTCATTAACAATAGAACCATGTTCTGCAGAATCAGTTCCAGAAGTTATTTCTGCATAAGACCTACTACCAGTTCCATTTACCACCCAACTTTCTCCAGTAGGACCATATGCTTTTTTAAAACTACCCATAATTTTAGTAGTAGTATTAATTTTAGTTGCCCTACAAAACCCAATAGCATCAGTATTAGTTGAATTTAATAATTTAGTTATTGTAGTAGTGGCAAATAAACTATTACCTAATACATTCTCTAAATTAAGATAATTAATATTATCGTCATTTCTATAAATATCATAATTAGTACCCATAAATCTGTATCCAGCAGAAAAAGAATTACCAGAATCTTCTTGTGTACTTGTTTTCGTTAGTTTTAGGACTATCCATTTATAGCCATTAGAATTAGCAGCAACTCCTGTTGTACTATATGCTGACGTTCCTGAGGTATAACTAGTTATTGTAACATCATTCCAAACATAATCACCTGTATCAGGATAAGTAAATGCTGCATTTGTCTTAAAATTTCCATTTATGTATAACAAAGTCCAAGCTTTTGCTGCAGTACCATGACTAGAAAATTGTGTCGTTCCTATTCCTCCTACATTTGTATTTAATTTTTCTAATTCAGTAGCATCACTAATTTCATAAATATCAGTAAGTGATAATTTCGCAGTTAAAGTACTACCAGCCCTTGTAAAACTACTATGATCGTAAAAATGATCGACAATTAAATTATTACTCGTACTATCAGTTTTGCCTTTTAATGAAGTAGCACTTTCAGTAATCCCTAATGAAGTAGTAGCACTATTGTTAATAGTTGTATTATAATATTGATCAATCTTTGCATAAGTTTTAGTATACACACCAGTTGTAACTATGTCAGCTTTCGCTATTGTATGAACATCACTAGCCCAAGAAGTATTTTGTATACTTGTTATTTCTGCTATTTGTCTATTCCCTACTACGAACTTATTGGTTGTATTTATGTTAGTATAACTTCTTGCAAGTGAAATTGATATTTTTTCAACACTAGGAATACCCATACAATGTTTTACACTTGTAACAGTTGCTGAATCTGTACCAGTTACACCAATAGTAGGGTCAACTGTTAAATTGTCAATATAAATATTATAAGAACCACTATTACCACCCCCAGAACCAACAGCAGCGGCCCTAGAATATGTATATTGTAAAGAATAAGCTGTAGTTTTTGCGCTTCCTATATTACTTGCAGCAATATTTTTTAATCGAACTGTACCTTTTAATCTAAATCCTTTATTATTAACATCACTATACATATCTGCTATAGTAGCTGTATTAAAATATACGGGATTATCTGGCTGTGTTATTGTCCCAGCTGCTTCCTCACCACTAGTAGTTTTAAATCCATTAAATATTATTGATTCTACAGTACTATTATCAATTTTAAGACCAACAGTTACTAAATCATCAGTATCATCTACGTATTTACCATAACCTTGTATTGTATCTTCTTGTCCATCTGAATAAGGGTCTGTTATTTCTATAACTTGATCAACAACAGAAGTAGGTGTAAACTCAGAAGAACTTGTTATTAAATATATAACAGAAGAATTATCAAGAGAAGAAGTACTAACGCTTGTTTTAGTAGTTCCTTCAGTTAAAGTTAAAGATGTTTCAATACTGTTACTACTAGGTAATCGAGTAAATAGAGATGTTTGAGATGCAGAAGCTGCAGAATTTGTAGAGCTTATATTATTTGTAACAGTTATGGTGTAATTATATTTAGTACCTGCTCTTAAATTTGCATTACCTACTTGAATAGGAAAATTTGTATTTTTTTGTATATTACTTAATGTAGTTCCATAAGTACCATTATGAGCACTTTGACTAAAATATCCACTTCTAGTTGTTGTGCCTTCTGAGAAAGTTGTATTATAATCATCAATAACAGCAGTTGAACTAGATACATTATTTTCAGTATAAGCAACTTTAAAATTAGAAACCAGATGATGTGCGTTACTAGTGTTATATTTACTACCATTACTTTGAAATAAAGGTTGAGACGGAGGAGCTGCTGCTAAAAATGCTGTACTTATTTCTAAAGCTCTTGTACTAACATTAGGGTAATCATTTGTACTGTCATTAACACCATAAATTCTTACATAAAAAGTATCTGTTTTTCCTAATATATTTAATATAGCAGAATTATCAATATTCCCAGGGGCAGTTTTTGTAAATTGTATTGTTTTCAATGCTGATGTTGTATTATAGTCTTGACTTGTATTAATATTTAATATTGTATGATTAATCCAAGTATCATTTTGACTTGAGTGAGTACCAGTAACAGTACCTTTGATGTCTATTCTAATTTCTTTAATATATGGTAAACATCTTGATTTTACCGTAGAACCTTGAGCAAATTTTCTTAAGTTAGTATCAGTAGGAATAATATCAGTGTATATCCAATCAATAGTAATGTTACTACTTGTAACTGTTGTGCTACCATCCTGGTTAAATTTATTAGGTTGTTCAGTCATTAATTGAGCAAATGTTTGACTAGAACCATTAACTGTTGCTGAACCACCACCCCCAGAAGCATTAGCAGGTGCCCATGCACTTCCATTCCATGTCAGTACTTGATTATTACTGGGCGCTGTAGTAGCAACATTGGATAAACTTGAAAGAGCACTACTAGTCGTAAGAAGACTCGATAAATTACTAACAGTATCACTACCTATTGTCAAAGAACCTACTTTCAATTCTGCTGCCGTTCCGCTGAATACTTCACTAGAATTAGTTGCATCCTTGAGTACTACAAAACTACCAGCGCTATCGTCCCATCCCATGAAACCTACCTTAGCACTTCCATCATAGTACCTAAATTCTACTCCTCTGTCTTTATTGTCATCACTAGAAGGAGCTGTGTCGCCTCCTAAAGTAATAATAGGGTCATCAACAGTAATGGTGGTACTATTAACAGTTGTTGTGGTTCCGTTTATTATAAGGTTACCAGTGACTGTAAGATTACCTCCTATAGTTGCATCTTTAGTTACACTTAAACCTGTACCACTACTTTTAGTAAGACTGAGAGTATCAGTAAAGCGTCCTGTGCCGGATACGTCAAGTTTGTAAGAAGGACTTGTGTCTCCGATACCTACATTGCCACCGCTTGGTTGAAGACATAAATCATAATTATATCCTGTACCTTGTTTTATTGTTTGTATATATCCATAATTAGTGTCTTGCATCTTTATAAATATTCCATAGCTATGGTCACTATCATATGTAATACCAAGGCCATATGTTCCTCCTTTTACTTCTAATTTATAATATGGACTCGTCGTTCCGATACCTACGTTAGGGCCTTTTATAGTCATAGTATCCACTAAATTATTTGCATTTGCATGATGCGTTTTAAATTTTATCCAACAGTGATGGTAATTAGCATTGTCAAACCCGGAAATAATCTTTGAACTCGGATATGTACTAGTGCTTGTACTAGTATCTCCTTCATTATTCCAAAATTCTATCCCAGCTTCATAATTAGTTGAACCAGATGTCCTATCAGCTTCTATTCTTATTAGTGAATTGTTATCTGTGTTTTTGATGTGTAATTTAGCACCAGGACTCGTTTCTCCGATACCTACCTTACCACCATTATAATAAATAGCAGTAGAACCTGACCATTTACCACTACTCGTTACAGAAAGAGTTTCACCTGACATACTCAATCCAGAACCTACTCTTACACCTCCCAATGCTGAAGCACTAGCTGTTGGAAGAGTGTAATTAACCGTACCAGCTGCGTCAACTCCTAAAGCTGTCCTTGCAGCAGAAGCACTAGTAGCTCCAGTTCCTCCTTTAGCAACAGCTATTGCAGTAGCATTCCATGTACCTGTAGTAATAGTTCCGACAGTCGTTATGTTAGTACTACCAGCCCATGTACTTAGAGCAGTATTTTCTACACTATTCAACGATAAATCTGTTTTTAATTCCGAATAAGTTCTACCTTTTACATTATTAGTTCCCATTAGTAGTATATCGTTAGTAGTCAAAGCTTCTTCAGATTTTAAAGTATTACCACTACTCTTTCCAAAGGTTAAAGCACTCTGTTTAGCATTCCACGTAGCAGCTGAAGAAATATAATTGTCAGCTATAGCGGTAGCATTCCACACACCTGTGCCAATTGTCCCTACACTAGTCAAACTACTACCTACTACAGTACTTCCTAAAGCAGTTGAAGTAAGAATGGCTGTTCCATTTATTTGATATGCCTTTCCTGAAGCAATATTCCAATGTATATTACTAGTCCACCTGTCTCCAGAGTTAGTATAAATTATAGTTTTATCACCGTTTGCCTTAAGAGTTATACCTCCTCCATCTGCCGTACTATTAGTAGGTCCACTTACATTTCCTATCACTATGTTTTTATCATTCACTTCAAGTGTACTAGATGTTATTGTCGTACTAGATCCACTAACTGTAAGATTACCAGTAACTGTAAGATTACCTCCTATAGTTGCATCTTTAGTTACACTTAAACCTGTACCACTACTTTTAGTAAGACTAAGAGTATCACTCATAGACCCTGTACCTGCTACTTGAATACCTTCTACGGTTACTGTTAATTTTGTTGCAAGATCATTAGCACTACTACCACTACTTCCTCCTGGGGCTGTTTGAAACATAATACTTCCACCTGTACCTGTTCCTGTACCTTGACCCGATTGTAAGGTTAAATGTTGACCAGCAGTATTAGTTCCGCTACTAGGGCTTATAGATATAATACGATTATCACCAATAACAAAATTACCTCCAATAAGACCTGTACTGAAGGATGCTGACATTATTAATAAATAAGAAGATTTTTTTTAAAGACTTTCTTACTTATTATTGAAAAGTGATTAAGGATTCTCAAGAGCTTCTAAACGAGTCATGAGAGATTGTATTAAAGTTTGTTGACTAGCGAGTGTAGTCTCGAGAGTTTGTACTTTAGTCTCGAGAGTTTGAATTTTAGCTTTGTCAGCTTGTTGTTGACGGTCTAATTCTTGAGTCGCACTAAAGTTGAGAGCAAACAGTTTGTTCTTGTCTACTGTGTGGAAATCATCAACTTCTTTTCCATAACAGAAAACATTATTCCACTGTTGTTCGAAAGTGAATGTGTTGTCACTACTTCCTGTAACAATCCTTTCAACTTCGTCGTCGTTTGTATTGTTTACATAAAATTTGTACTTAACACCGCTAACTGTTCCTAATTCTTGAGAATACATAACATTCCCCGACCATTCACATGAAATTATTTTGTAAACATTAGGAATTATCTCAGTTTGAATACTAACTGCCATAGGCATATGTTCTTTTACTTGTTGTGCAATAAAACCAATAGTACTGGATGAACCTCTGTTAACTTTATCCTTGTAATCATAATAACAACAAGAAATATCACGTAACTTTTGCAATGATAAATTATCAGGAACCTCTCTAATATTGGTTTTGATACGTTGGTCAGACGATACAATTACACCTGTGCCACACCAAATTACGTTTGATGTTCTAAGACTAACACTATAACTCCCGCCAGCAGATGTCGTTGTAATACCAGAATACCAATAAGCTTTTTCACTACTGGCGGTGGTTCCAGACGCATGTGTATTAATATGTAAAGGAAAACTTGGACTCGTCGTTCCAATACCTACATAACCACTCCTTAACATAGTCATTACAGCATTGTCACCACCATCTGGAACGTCTGAATTAGTATCACCTACTGCAATTTGTAAACTTCCCAAGGCTGCTATGTCATCATGTCTTATTCTCCAATTACGACTATCAGTTTGACTAGTATCCGCTTGAAAACTTATACCACTACTATTAACTATGTGAATACCATTTGGATTTCTAGTAGTATCCACAAAAGAAGAAGTACCAAATCCTACCATACCTGATGATCGATAAGCATTAGAAGAACCTGACCATAATCCACCAAGTTGAAATCCTACCCCATTCTGTCTAATACTTCCTGTAAAATTAATATCCCCAGTCACGTCTAATTTGTAAGCAGGACTGGACTTTCCGATACCTACATTACCTCCAAATCTGTAAAGGTCTCCTCCGTTTTTAAACCATTCGTTACTCAATTGTTTACCATTAAAGTAAAGGTCTCCTGATTGATTGTACAACTTCTCTTTGTTAATCGCACCTACGAACGGAGGGATGGTTAAAGCGTTCTCGGTGTCGAGTGGACGGGCTGTTGTAGGGTACTCAATAGCGATTGCACTGGATACACCGTATTCTCTACCGTCTGAATCAGCACTCCTAGCATGTTTGTTTAATGTGAAATGTAACCAAGATGTAGTATTGTGAGGGGAAGCATTATAACTAGTCCCAACCCATATTTTATAAGTTACTGTACTAGTTGTATTAGGTTCATCGTGCCATGAAATTTGTGCTGTCTGAGGACTTGTCTGATTATTAGTCTGTGATGTTTCATCAAATGTTACCATTGCTAAAAAAGAACCATTATGACTTTTACTATCATCATATACAAGTACATCGGTACCTGTTATATTTCTTGTTACTCTAAATCCCATATTTCTATAACCATCACAAAACACGTCCCATTTTAAACTTATTACTGAATCAGTTGCAGTGGGTTTAATAGAAATTCTTAAATGTTCTATTTCAACACCAGGTGAACTCTTTGGTGGATTATAAGAAGCAGTAGTCCCAGTAGAAACTTTGACGACATTCATTCCCGTTGATGGGACTATTCCGGGGCCGTCTCCGATGGCTTGGATTTTCATTTGAGGATATACAATAGTGTCTCCGAAATCGTCAGAAACTGACGAAGTATTGTGCATAGCATTTAACCACCCTCCATAAGAACCTGAAGCAGCTTCTCTTCCCATTACTTTAATAGTCTTGATAGTGTCCCAGGAAACTAATTTACCAGTAGAATAGTCATCAGAAGATACACTACCTATATCAAAGACGAATTGAACTTCAAACCATCCTTGTGACCACGCATCTCCAGGCCTATAAGTCATATGACTCCTATCTATTTTGTTACCGTCTAAATAAACAAAAAAATTAAAAATAGGTTGACTATGCCCATCAGCTATTCCTCCACTGTGTATTAACATAGAATATACAACTTGTTTTGTCCCTGGTGGAGGTTTATAACTTATACTTGTTCCAGTTACTTCAGTCTCAGTTTCAGAAGTTATAGTCATTTTAGTACCTGTTGGCATTGTATAAGTCCCGCTTGAAACTGATACACTCCTTCCGTCACAAACTCCCGCTAAAGTTTCTAAAGTCATACCTGGACGGGCTGATATTGCTTGCGGTACCCTGTCTTGTAATGCTGTAATGGATAGATTAACTGCTGAAGGAGTATCACTGGTTATACTTTTTAAATAAACCTGTTTTCCTGAATCTATATGATACACACTAGAAGCTCCACTATTGTCATAATTTTCTTTAATATCTCCGAATGCAGTTTCTTTGTCGTCAATTACTAATGATACTTTTCCAGATGTAGTATTATTATTTTTATGAACTACTACATTGATACTATACAACCCTGTGTGAGGTATTGTAAATATACCTGTACTAGTATTCATTGCATTTCCAAAGTTTTTTAGAACAGGTAAACCAGTTGTAAAAGTTCCTGAAGTAGGTGCGTCTTCATATCCTGTTACGTAGTGTACTCCACTAGTAGTTGTAAAAGTATCAGAATACCCTTGAAAGTGTACCATAGAATTACCTGCAACGACAGTAGCGTTTTGAATAGCAGCGTCTCCTATGGCTTGGATTTCTAAAGATGGTCTAGTGAAGGTATATCCAGAAACATTACTAGAGGTTTCATAATATTGATTGTAATGAAGTTTGTTTTCATAAGTATTATTGTATTGATAAATTTCAACTTTTAAATTTTTAAGAGAATCCCATGATATAACACGACCGTTACTTATATCATCTGTTCCTATGTCAATTACAAATCTTAAATTATACAAATTACCATATACTGAGTTATTCCAACCTATGTTTCTAATCTGTTTAACAACTACAGCATCGCCTATTTTAAATCTAAAAGTCAATAATTTTTTGCTATCAACTCTTCCTGTAGCTACAGTATAACAATAAGTAACTTGTTTAGCCCCAGGTGGAGGTTTATAATCTATTGAACTTCCAGTACACAAAACCCATGAAGCAGCAGTAGGTGTATATTCAGTAGTTACATTAGGTAATGTATAAGTCCCACTATCGACTTCTATCGTCCTTCCGTCACAAACTCCCGCTAAGGTTTCTAAGACTTGTCCTTTGCGTTCGTTAAAGAAACTGTTTAAGAATGTGGTGTCGCTTTTACGACCGATGGCTACGACTTCTAGACGAGGAGGTCCATGGAACCTCATGTCCGTACCTGAAGAGCCTTGACCAGAAGAAGAAACATTACCATACCGTAGACCGTGTATATCTGTATCATAAAGAGTATGATAAAGACACATTGATACATTTAGTGTTCTATATGAATCCCATGAAGCTAATTTACCTATAGACATATCATCTGAACTAACGTTTCCAATATCTATTACATAATTAAAATCTCCATTTCCACCTCTCAAATCTTCAAATTGTACATAAGACTTAGGAATTTCTACACCGTCTATTTCTAATTTCGCAGTGAAAAGAGCACCTGCTGCATCATATGCTCCATATTGAAAATTAAAATTATATAAAACTTGTTTTGTACCAGGAGGGGGTTTATAATTTAAAGTTGAACCAGGTATATCAACCCATGTACTAGTAGAAGAAAGACGTGTTGTATCATCCACATTATCGAGAGTATAAGTCCCGCTTGAAACTGTTACACTACGGCCGTCACAAACCCCCGCTAAGGTTTCAAGGACTTGTCCTTCTTGTTCTATGATACTATTGTACCTAGGGTTGTGTAAAGTAGTTTGTTGTGGAAGTTCTTTAACGGAACAAAAAGAAATACCATCTTCATGGCTATGTGATGATGAGTTTGTAATAGTTCTGTTAACCGCAAGGGTAAATGAATCTGCACAACTTTTAGCATAAATTTTATAAAGAATTGGATCAGTTGTTCCAGGTTCATCAATCATAGACCAAACAGAGTTTTGTGGAGTAGTTGCATAATCATTATCATAGAAGACACCAAAAGTCATATCATTAACACCATCATTCTCACCAGGGGTAAAAAGTGTTTCCGTTCCATTTACAGTTCTTGAAATAACAAACCCAGCATTATAATTACCCATTTCATTAAATATACTATAATTAATTTCAAATTTAGAATCTACGTGAACTGGAACTATAGTCATTCGAAATTTCTCTAGTTCTACTTTAGCTGCTGCTGTTATACTTTTAGTAAATTGTTCTTCCATTTTTATATTGACCATATTCACCTTAGAACTGTAAAGATTTCCAATGGTTCCTTCGATGACTCCTTTTCCGATGGCTGTGATTTCCATACGAGGTTTTATTATTGAAGTAGCTGCTACTCCGTCCATAAGTTGATTTTGGTGTAAACTAAATTCATGATTACCACTGTATTCCCTAGCGTGAATTTCAATTGTTTTTAATGTATCCCAACTAGCTATTTTACCATTAGCCAGATCATTTTCACCAATTTCAATTATACAACTTATACATATTTCTTCAGTTGTATAATAATAACCGGGTCTAAACGTAGAATTACTGCTTGTAATAAAAGTTCCATCTAATTTAATTTTATAATGAAAAATATTGCTAGAATACGAGGTACCGTCTTCGCCATAACAAAAAACATAAAATTTATAAATTAGTTGACGAGTCCCTGGTGGGGGTTTGTAATTGATTGTGGAACCAGATACTAAAGCATAAGTGGTTGTTAAATTTTGTTTCGCATTTACATTTAGTAATGTATAAGTCCCTGATGAAACGGTTACACTCCTTCCGTCACAAACCCCTGCTAAGGTTTCAAGGGTTTGTCCTTCGGTTATAGAATACTGATTCGTTAAGTTGTAAACAAGGTTTTCTTCTCCGATTGCTTGGATTTTCATAATAGGATAATCAACTGCTTCTGATGAAGGTAAACCTGTAAAGTAAGTAGAAGTAGCATACAAGTTTTTGTGTAAAGTCCATCCTCTATTAGAATTCAATCTTTCAGCCATTTGTAGTTTTATTTGTTTTAGTGAATCCCAAGATGCTATTCTATTATTTGCATAATCTGTACTTCCACCAATTTTTACCACAAATGTTAAAGTAATTAAGTAATTTGAATATTGTCCTGAATGAAAAACCATAGTATGTCCTAACTTATTACCATCTACGTAAAAATCATAAGCACCTACTACATAATTAGTATTAGTGGGAGAAATCATAAAAGTAAAATCATAAATAACTTGACTAGCTCCAGGTGGAGGTTTATAATTAATTATACTAGAGTCTACATCTTTCATAGTATGTTGTGAATCACTCCAAACTTGATGGACAGCAGTAGGTAATGTATAAGTTCCGCTATCAACCGTTATTGTAGAACCATCACACATCCCTGCTAAGACTTCTAAAACTCTTCCTTGGACTTTTTGCTCTGCTATGTTATGCGTGAAGTTTGAAAATTCTTCAAGTATCATTGTAGACCTGAAACGACTTGTGTCTAGATTACTTGAAGTCCCTGCAACATGTGGATTTCTGTTAAATCTTATCTTATAATCATTAGTATTATGAACATAACTACCTACTTGAATGTGATACGTTACAGGACTAGTTGTGTTAGGTTCATCTAAACTCGAATAACTAGTAGTAGCTGTATGATGGTCTAAATGTTGTTCATCTAGGTTTAAAGAAAAAGTAGCATTTTGTTGAGCAGTATAAGTTGTATTATCCGCTACAGCTGCAGTATTTGCCCCAGCACCCAACATTATAGCAGTTGAAACACCTCCAATAGTTCTGATCACACGAACGGCATAAGTAGAATCCATAGACATACCATACACAAGAGATAGACTCAATTTCACTTTAGAACTACTGCTTTGTGGTGTAATAGTAGCTTCTAATCCACCTGATGTTCCTCCTTCAGCTACTCCCCAACGTCTCCATGTTCTCTCACAATTTACATAGTGAGTACTAGTATCGACACTTTGTATAGAATTTACCGAAACTGTTCCACTAAAATGAGTACCTCCTCCTCCGCTTCCTGATTGTGCAGCTGGTGCCCAACTACTACCGTTGTATACCAATGCATAATTTGATTGAGCTCCTGAAGTACTTACATCCGTTAGGTCATTAAGAGCACTTGCGCCTCCACCTCCTGAAGCAGTATCCCATGAAAGTGTTCCACTACCGTTAGTCTTTAAAAATTGTCCGTTTGAACCGTCTGCGGTTGGTAAAGTGAATGTTGGTGTTCCTGTTTTAATTTGAGTAGCATGAATTACTCCTTGAATATGTGCATCTTTGAAACTATAACTTGTTGAACCTAAATCTACACCGTTATCATCTGCAGGTAATATTGCAGTGGTTGAAGTGGTACCTATTGTGATTTCGTTGCCACTAACTGTAACATCTGACAAATGGGTGAGTCCTAAATCAGTCCCACTAACTCTAATGTCACCTGTTAGATTAATATCACCGTTTACGTCAAGTTTGTAAGATGGACTCGCCGTTCCGATACCTACACGATTGTTAGAACTGTCTACCTTTAAAGTGGTTGTGTCAAATGTTGCGTCGCCACTTACGGTAAGACTTGAAAGTGTCCCGACACTTGTAATAGAAGGTTGAGCTGCGGTAGTTACAGTTCCTGCTGTAGTAGCAGTATCAGCATTACCCGTAACATTACCAGTAACGTTTGCAGTTAATGCCCCAGTAAAGTGCCCTGTACCTGCTACGTCAAGTTTGTAAGAAGGACTTGTGTCTCCAATACCTACATTGCCACCGCTTAAAATAGTCATCTTAGTTGTACTATTGGTTCCTAAATATAAATTAGAATCTCCTGCTGTATAAATTTCACCGTGATGGGCCGTTATTGTCGTATTAATAGTAGAACTATGTTCTCTAGAATAATTTAAATGTAATCCAAACTCTCCGACTCTACCTAATCTTAAATAAGTACCACTATAATTACCGTGATTTACAACATTTATTCCTATTTCATTTTTATTACCTGAGGAAGAAGCAACATCTTTTCTTAAATCCAATAAATAACCAGGACTCGTCGTTCCGATACCTACGTCACCACCATTATAATAAATATCAGTAGAACCTGACCATTTACCACTACTCGTCGAAGAAAGAACACCACTACCATCGATTGCTAGACCAGTACCTACTTTTACACCTCCTAATGCTGAAGCACTAGCATCTGGGAGAATATAATTATTAGCACTTGTAGCAATATTTGATAACTTTGTTCTTTCCGATGATGTTATAATTGAACCTGACCCTACACTTGAAACATCAGATAAAGCAGTTACACTACTAGTAGTATACACCCCATTAGTCACACTTGTCGCATTCCCAGTAACATTTCCTTCCAAGTTTGCTACCAAAGTCCCAGTAGTAACACTTAAATTTCCTGTACTTGCCCCTGTAGCTGTAGTAGTTCCCATTAAAAATTTATCAGCACTTTCATCCCAACCCATGAATGCATTGTTGCCCGTACTTCCTCTTTCTATGACAATACCACAATCATTAGCGTTACTACTTGCTCCAGTATTTAATTCTATAAGACTATCAGTTATAACTGTATTAGTAGTACTAACAGTAGTAGTTGTTCCATTGACTGTAAGGTTTCCAGTAACTGTTAAATTTGCACCGGCTGTAAGGTCTCCTGTAAAGCGTCCTGTACCGTTTACATCAAGTTTGTAAGAAGGAGTCGTGTCTCCAATACCCACATTACCACCACCAACTACCATAGTTACATCACCTGCAGAATATCTATTCATATGGAAGTTCTCTCCATTATTAAAACTTTTACCATCTTGTATTGTACTACTATTATACACATCATAATGAGCACCACCGTCTATAAATAGCGCATGTATATGTTGATAACCATTTGCTGTATCTTGTGAATTTGAAAGAATTAGTACTTCATCTCCACCACCTGCTCCACCATGAATTTCTAAAGGTGCATTAGGACTCGTCGTTCCGATACCTACACGATTATTAGAACTGTCTACCTTTAAAGTACTTGTGTCAAATGTTGCGTCTCCACTTACCGTAAGACTTGAAAGTGTTCCTACACTAGTAATACTACTCGATGTGGTTAATAAACTGCTTAGTGCTACCGAACTTTTCTTAACTTGAAAACCAGTTCCACTTCCCACAAGAAGAACATCACTATTAGCAGTACTTGCAGTAAGACTACTTCCTAACAAAAGAGGTTTATCTACTTCTAAAGTAGTTCCGTTCCAACTTAAATTTGCAACAGCTGTTCCTTTTTGTAAAACTAATTTAGCAACATCTGAAGCATCAGAACCATCAGTTTCTATCATTACCTTTGCATCTCCAGTGGCATTGTAAACACCTAACGTACCAGTAGAAGAGCCTCCACCACCTCCTCCTCCTCCACTTCCTGTACTGTCTGTTCCTGGAGCCCATGCTGAACCACTCCACTTGAGAACTTGACCTGTACTTGCACCACCAGAAGGAATGTCTGACAAAGCAAAACTTGCAAATTCAACTGCATCTGGAGTACTATTGACTTTCAAAAATTTACCACCATGTCCAGTAAAACTACTAGGGGTTCCAGTCAATCCAGTAAAAGTACTTGAACCTCCACTTGAAGGAGTAGTCCATGAAAGGGTTCCGCTTCCATTATTCGTTAAAACTTGTCCACTAGAACCTTGTCCTGTTGGTAAAGTAAATGAAGCACCATTATTAAGAGTACTAGCGTAAATTACACCTTGAATATGCGCATCTTTGAAACTATAATTCGATGAACCTAAATCTACTCCGTTATCATCACCTGGATGCCATGCTGTTATATCTCCGTTACCTATTACTGCTATATTGCTTCCATGTCCTACGGCTGATTTACCTATAACTATTTCATTAGAAACATTATTAGCAGAAGTATCTGCGTCATCTCCGATTATAATGTTAAAACTTCCTGTTGTTAATGTATTTCCTGCTTGTCTACCTAATGCTATATTCTTACTACCTGATATATTTTCTTTCAATGCCTCTTCTCCGAATGCTATACTATGATTACCTGTTGTGTTATGATACATTGCTGCTTTTCCAAATGCTATATTATAACTACTTGTATTTTTATACAATGCATGTGCATTTACTGCTATATTATATTGACCATCTTCACACAAACCCAATGCATAATTTCCAAATGCTACATTATAACTACCTGTTGTATTTGATTTTAAAGCTTCAAACCCATGCGCTACGTTATAACTACCTGTTGTATTATTATACATCGTTTGATAGCCTGATGCATTATTATGATTACCTGTTGTATTACTATACAAAGTTTGATTACCTAATGCAATATTACTACCACCTTCTGTATTAGCTGTTAATGTATCATACCCCACAGCTACATTACCATCACCTGTTGTAATTGAATCTAATGCATTTATACCCACTGCTACATTTTTTTGAGCATTATTCGTAGTACTACTAGGGTCTGAACCTAAGAAAATAGAATTGTTTTCTATTAAAACATCTGACAATCCATTCAATGAAGTTGCTCCACTAGAAAGAGTAGTCCATGAAAGGGTTCCGCTTCCATTATTCGTTAAAACTTGTCCACTAGAACCTTGTCCTGTTGGTAAAGTAAATGAAACACCATTATTAAGAGTACTAGCGTAAATTACTCCTTGAATATGAGCGTCTTTGAAACTATAACTTGTTGAACCTAAATCTACACTGTTATCATCACCTGGATGCCATGCTGTTATCATATCATTACCAATTACTACTATATTGCTTCCGTGATCTCTTGCATCATTTCCAATTACTATAGCATCATCTACATTATTAGAAGTGCATCTTGCAGAATTACCTATAATAACATTCTTCTGGCCTGTTGTCAATACATTTCCTGCAAAACTACCTATTACAACATTTCCTTCACCTGTTGTATTAGATTGTAAAGCTCCATACCCTACTGCTACATTAGATTCACCAGTTGTATTATCCCTCATAACTGAAACACCAATTCCTACGTTCTTACTACCTGTAGTAGTCTCACCTAATGCTTCTTTACCTATTCCTATATTAAAGTTAGAAGTTGTATTATATCTTAATGCCATATATCCTATACCTATGTTATAGGCACCTGTTGTATTATATCTTAATGTTCTATAACCAAATGCTATGTTACTATATCCTGTTGTATTAGATTCTAAACAAACAGAACCTAATGCTATATTTTCATATCCGGTTGTATTAGATTCTAATGATTCATATCCTATAGATATGTTATCATGGCCTTCTGTATTAGCTGTTAATGATTTATACCCAACTGCTACATTATTATCACCTGTTGTAATTGCATCTAATGCATTTATACCTACGGAAACATTATACTGAGCGTTATTAGTAGTACTACTAGGGTCTGAACCTAAGAATATAGAATTGTTCTCTATCAAAACATCTGACAATCCATTCAGTGAACTAGCTCCACCAGAAACTGTTCCAGGAACCCATGCACTTCCATTCCATTTCAAGAAATCATTCGTACTAGGACTTCCCGCTGAAACGTTAGAAAGGTCATTTAATGCAGCATTAATACTAAAAGTTAAACTTTGAGTACCACTTGTGTTAGCTGTTATATTTATACCTGTACCTTTTATCAAATTTAATGTTTCTTCTCCTGATGGGGTCACTGCATTCGTTCCATCAATTTGAATAGTTTTCCAATGACTTCCTAATGTAATCTTTGCTTCTCCTGTACTTGGACTACTTACTTGTAAACCAGCATCGTAGTCAAAAATTAAAGTAGTAATAGTTGTATAAGTTGCGTCATTACTAGTACCTGTTCCATCTTGTTTAACAGTCAACCCATTGATAGCTCCTAAAGCTGTTCTTGCTGCTGATGCTGTAGTCGCCCCAGTACCTCCAAGACTGAGTGGTACAGTACCTACTGTTATTGCTTGTCCTGAAAGAGTCAAATAGTTATTACTAACGGTTGCTAAAGTTACATTAGTAGAATTATCAGTTCCTGCTGCATCAACTCCTAATGCTGTCCTTGCTGCTGCTGCGCTAGTAGCTCCAGTCCCTCCTTTAGCAATAGGAATAGTTCCTGCTAACATGTCATTAGTAACACTACCTGTTGTAAGTTTTTCTTGGATATCAATCACAGCTTTTCCTCCCATACCACTATGTGCTCCACAATAGTAGTAAAGAGTAGGGGTATCTTGTTGTACTATAATTTGTGTGTAACTTCCACTACTTCCAGGTGTTCCTACTTCTGTTACACCAGTAGTATAATTACTTCCACTATTATGTGTGCCGTTACTAGTAGTACTGAAACGGAATGGATGACTATTATTACTATTATCAGATTGATTAAAACGATAAGTCATTCCTTTTTGTAAATGTAATTCTTGTTGTTGTGTTCCATCTATAACATATTTACTACTTCCGTTAACGGTTACCGTAGCTTCACTGTAAAACACATTTGTAGAATCATTTAATTTACCACTATTAGCTAGCTTACTATTAGAAATACTTCCAGCTAATTGCGCATTAGTAATAGTTCCTGTTAAACTACTTGTAGGATAACCAGTAGCATCCGAAAGATTGAATGCAGGTGTTGCATCTGTTCCACCCAATGCTAAAGAAACCCCTCCAAATGAAACTGTATTATTAGCTAATTTGTCGTTAGCAATACTTCCTGCTAATTGTGAATTAGTAATAGTTCCTGTTAAACTACTCGTAGGATAACCAGTAGCATCCGAAAGATTGAATGCAGGTGTAGCGTCAGTAGCTCCAAGAGCCAACGAAACACCTCCGAATGAAACTGTATTGTTAGCTAATTTATCGTTAGCAATACTTCCTGCTAATTTATCGTTAGCAATACTTCCTGCTAATTGTGCATTAGTAATAGTTCCTGTTAAACTACTCGTAGGATAACCAGTAGCATCAGAAAGATTGAATGCTGGTGTAGCGTCAGTAGCTCCAAGAGCCAACGAAATCCCTCCAAATGAAATTGTATTATTAGCTAATTTATCGTTAGCAATACTTCCTGCTAATTGTGTATTAGTAATAGTTCCTGTTAAACTACTTGTAGGATAATCAGTAGCATCTGAAAGATTGAATGCAGGTGTTGCATCGGTTCCTCCCAAAGCCA